>Ga0308165_1002319_pt1 | contig 23153 bp, 21 predicted proteins | sample PhyWR2_FD_201032 | JGI IMG/M metagenome (GOLD analysis project Ga0308165, IMG submission 201032) | Phyllosphere microbial communities from UC Gill Tract Community Farm, Albany, California, United States - DLSLW.R2 | ecosystem: Host-associated > Plants > Phyllosphere > Unclassified | place: USA... | reverse complement strand
TTAGCTTTAAAGTCACTTGATTTCCGTGGGGAAAATCCGATGGGTGTCCGGCAAAGCGACAAGCAACTGAAAAGAGGAAAACAAATTAAGAATGGTATGACGGAACAGCAACTCGATAAAGTGTTGACAGGGGAGGGGCTTGGCGACTGGATGAACTGGTCCGTAGCCGACTTCAGTCATACGCTCTCCAAGCGGGACATGGAAAGAATGGGATTGGGTCAAGGGAAAGGACGAGGGAAAGTCTATCTTTTCCGGACCAATCATCCGAACGAGCGGTTGAGAATTGAAATGGCTTTTGATCCAGACAAAAAAAACTATCGCGTCAGTGGCGCTGAGACCTTCTCGAGTGATCAAGAACTAGACTAAACCTTAAATTCAAACAGAAAAGAGCGAATACACATGACATCAACATTTAGTAAATTTACAATTGCAGCGATTTTGGCCGGTTCAACATTGGTCGCAGGAACAGCACAGGCAGCAACAAAAGAAGAAACACAAGCAACGGTTCAGTACGAAACCTTGAAAACCGGGATGACGATGGAACAAGTCGCGCAAGTCCTTTACGGTAAAAGCTATAAAACGCAGTTAACAAAAAAAGACGGGTCAACGATGCTGAAGAAAAAACCAGAGTTCGCGGATAAAGAAGATGGACAGAAGTTTGCGGCGTATCACTTCTATGACACGAAATTGAAAGTTGCGCCGACCTATACGGCACTGTCATTCGCGACGAAGAGCAAGGATTCAGTTTACCGCCTGACTTCAAAAATGCTCGAAGTGACGGCAAAAACAAAAATTGGTGTCCGGGAAAGTAAGATGCAATTGACGAAAGGCGCCAAGTTAACGGAAGGCATGACAGAAAAACAACTGGATGCTGTTTTAACCGGTAAGGGATTAGGAGAATGGATGGATTGGTCAAACTTTGATTACTCGACTGTTGCTTCAAAATCAGAAATCAAGCTTGGTCTTGCAGAACCGATTATGATGAAGTCATACGTCTTTCAAACAACGGATCCAAAAAAACGGATGGTTGTCAGTCTGGACTATAACTTTAAGAAAAAAATCTATGAAGTCTTTATGTACGAGAAAGTCTCGGCGACGGAGTCCTTGCTCTAATCCTTAAAAACGTAATCTCCCTATATGGATTTTGATTGAAAAGAGTTTACTATCCGGTAGACTCTTTTTTTCATCTTTTCCCGTTTTTGACAATTCGCCCGTAATTTTCAGTATACTCGACTGTAAGATCGTTTTTATTTGACCGATAATAACGAGAACTCATGAAGTTACATAGGAAACAAGCAACGTATAATAGAAGGGAACGTGGGAAAGTGGAACGTGTCAAAAAAAGAAGGAAAGTCAAAAAGCGCTGGACGCCGTTAAAGGTTATGCTGTTAATCGCTCTAGTACTGGTCGTCGGAATCGGAGGGTTTATCGGCTACACGTATTATCAGGTTGATCAAACCGTCAAAAAGATCCAGTCGCCAATCAAAAATACGGGTGACGAAGTCGTCGAGAAACAAAAACCGGTGTCTGTTTTATTGCTGGGTGTCGATCGTCGTAAAGGCGAAACAAACGGACGAAGCGACTCGATTATGATCATGACGCTCAACCCGACACAAAACGAAAGTCGTTTGATCAGTATCCCACGCGATACGAAAGTTGAGATCGTCGGTAAGGGGACAAATGATAAAATCAACCATGCCTATTCGTTCGGTGGACCGGAAATGGCGATTAAAACCGTCGAGAAGTTTCTCGATATTCCAATCAACTACTATGCAGAAATCAATATGGAAGGATTCACCTCACTCGTTGATGCGGTTGGTGGAGTGACTGTTAATAACGATCTAGATTTCAAAGTCGGCGATAAACAGTTCACGGTCGGAAAAATTAACTTAAACGGTGATGAAGCCTTAAAGTATACACGGATGCGTTATGAAGATCCGCGTGGTGACTTCGGTCGTCAAATGCGTCAACGCCAAGTCATCGAACAAGTTGTCGCTAAATTATCATCGGATGTTTCCGTCAGTAAGTTCAATGCGATCATGGATGTCGTAGGTAAAAATGCTCAGACAAATGTATCATTCAAACCGATGCGGACACTTGCCTTTGATTACATGGATGCGTTTAAAAATCAAAAGAATTTAAAGCTTGAAGGAACAGGTGGAAAAGAAGCGGATGGCATTTATTACTGGCATCCGATTGATGATTCACTGGCCCAAACGAAAACCGCATTACGTTACTCGCTTGGTCTGGAGTAAACAAAAGGGACAATCCGAAAAATGGATTGTCCCTTTTACTGTTATAGATTTTGTTCAGCCAATCGCACCCGGCTGGTACTTGTTTCTGTTTGTTCAAACCGTTGCAGGCGATAAGAATTACTGGTCACAAGACCAGTCGTCTCTGTTTCGAGTTGGAGAGGAGCGAGTGTCGCCAGTTCAGCATTGGTGATGGCTGTTTCAGCCCAGTCAATCGCAATGACCTTGTTATTTTGAAGGGTAAAAAAATGAGTTCCGTAAAACAGATACGTGTTGACTTCATCGGAAAACGTCCGTTCCGGTGGACCATAAGTACTATTTAAATCTTCGGCTTTTTTGCCGATAAGGTCAATGAGCGTCTCGGTGACGAAGCTTGTATCTAGATTGTCATTGACCCACGTCAATAAGGACTCGTCAGCAATCGCGTCTCCTTTTAAAGACTTCGTCGTATCGTTATTTTTGATATAACCTGTCAATTCATCCGTCAATTCAATCTTACTGATGGAGTCGGTCGTTTCAAGAACCCGGTAACCGTCACCAAAGTCAGCTTCAAAAAGTAGATCGGTCAAGGCAGAGTCACTGTAGATGTTGCTGTTTCTGCTTTTGACGTAAAGGACATTTGATTCTTCTTTGACCTCCGGCGTTGGTTCTTTTGTTTTTTCCTTTTCTTTTTCAACAGTGACCGGTTGTTCGATTGTTGACTTCGGTTTGCTGGAAGATGGACTCGCGATGTAATTGGAATAGACATATGTTCCACCGGCACCAAGAAGGAAACATAAAATCAGTAGAGCAACCCAACCCCAAGGGATTTTTCTTTTAATGCGTTGTTCTGGTCGGGTTTTCACTTTGTTTCGACGGATGGCTTCTGGTTCACGGTGCGTCCGCGATAGGGCTGGAGCAATTTCGATGTCCTCTTTAGGTTCGACAGGGCCATCTTCCTCAAGAATCGGACGAGCCACGAGTGTTCCATAAAAATCCGCCAATTCATTATGATGTTTGCCGGCTAAAAAAGCTGACCATTCTTCGGCGGTCACTGTATCCTGCTTGAATGGAACGAGTGGTGTTTGGCCGGTCAAACGAATCATCGTATCTGTTAACGATTCTGTCGAAGCAAGGCTTAAACGAATCCGTTCATGAAGGCGACGGATGTCTTCTTCCGAGTGCGATGTATAGTATTGAAGGGTTTGTAGAGAGCGATGCATGAAGATCTTCCTCCTATGTTGATATCCGGAAATTCATGTAAAACGAAACATGTCATTCTTTATTATACGCAACAAATTTCAAAAAACGTATGTTATTTCCTGAAATTTAATCAACCATTTCCCAATTTTTTGTTATACTGAGTTCTAGTTGATGAAAAAAGACACCGTATTAGACAAATAAAGGAGAATAATTAAACTATGAATGAAACGATCAGCTTACAGGAATTATTTTCAATTTTGAGAAAATCGCTTTGGCGGATTCTCGTATTGACCATCGTCGCAGCCGTCATCTCATTTGCCGTCAGTACCTTTTTGATCAAACCCACATATCAAGCCGGTACGCAAATTTTAGTCACACCGAAAAAACAGGAAAACGATGTGATTGATGCTTCACAAGTCCAATCGTCCGTCACACTTGTCAATACATACCGCGTCATCATCAAGAGTCCGGCTATTCTCGAAAAGGTTCAGGCAGAAGTGGAAAATGCTCCCACTAGCATTAACGCCTTAAACAATATGATCACCGTTGAAAGTGAACAAAATTCGCAAGTCATCAACGTCTCCGTTCAGAATACGGATGCCGCTCTTGCGTCGAACGTCGCAAACTCAGTTGCGAGCGTGTTCAGTGAAGACATTACGGATTTAATGAATGTCGATAACGTCAAAGTGTTATCTGTTTCGGGCATTCCGACAGCTCCGGTCAGTCCAAACATTATTTTAAATACAGCCATCGCTGCAGTAGTTGGCTTCTTATTGGGAGTAGGTCTTGCCTTCTTACGTGAAGTGCTTGACCGCCGGATCCGGACAGAGGAGCAGGTTCAGCAAATTCTTGATCTGCCTGTTTTAGGAAGTATTCCGGATATCGACAGCAAAGTCTTTAAGTCATCAGCGAAAGCAGCAAAACGGGAGGCGGCAAAACAATATGGCTAAGAAAAATAAGATGAACAAAGATGCCCGTAATTTAATTACGGTCACTCAACCGAAGTCGCCGATTGCAGAACAATATCGGACCATCCGGACAAATATTGAATTCATGGCAGTGGATAAAGAGATTCAAGTCATACTCGTGACATCAGCCACACAAAGCGAAGGGAAATCGACAACGTCTTCTAATCTTGCTGTCGCATATGCGCAGCAAGGGAAAAAGGTATTGATTATCGATACGGATATGCGCCGCCCGACCGTGCATTATACGTTCCGTGTCGCAAACGGTCTTGGTCTATCCAGTTTATTAACGCGGCAAGCGGAACTTGAAAAAGCAATCATGCCGACAAAAATCGAAAATTTATCGATTCTGACGGCAGGACCAATCCCACCGAACCCGGCTGAATTGTTATCATCCAAATCAATGGAAAACCTCATTTTAAAATTACGGGAAGAGTACCATGTCATCATCTTGGACGCACCCCCGCTACTTCAAGTCGCGGACAGCCGGATCACGTCTAAATTGACGGACGGAGTCGTCCTGGTCGTCAGCTGTATGACGTCAGATCGTCAACGGGTCTTAAAGGCCAAAGAACAACTCGAACTGGCGGAAGCGAAGATTCTCGGTGTCGTCTTGAACCGCCGGGAGCTGACGGATGATTCAGCGTATCAATACTATTATTCCTATGAATAAGGGGTGCCATTATGGTTGATCTTCATTGTCATCTATTACCGCTGGTCGACGATGGTCCGGCGAGTGTCGAGCAAATGTTACAGCTGGCAGAGCAGGCCGCGAGTGAAGGTGTCACACGAATCATTGCGACACCTCACCTGTTTCATCCGCAGTTTGAGACGGAAGACGTCGATGTGAAACTGACCGTCGATGAACTAAACGTCTTACTCCATCAACGAAATATTCCGATTGTTGTTTACCCCGGGCATGAGATTCGTTTGACGGGGGATTTAATCGAAGAAGTTCAAAAGAGCATAGCGCTACCTCTCGCGAATTCCCGTTATTTACTGATTGAGTTTCCTTCGACCGGAATTCCGTCGTATGCACGACAAATGTTTGCCGAATTGATTTCAGATGGTTATGTTCCCGTCATCGCTCATCCGGAAAAAAACAAAGCGATCATTCAAAACCCGACATTGTTGTTTGATTTGATTTCAAACGGGGCAATCAGCCAAGTGACATGTGCCAGCTTGATCGGTAAGTACGGTAAAGATGTCCAACGATTTGCCGTTGCGTTACTCGAAAACGGTTTGGCGCATCTTGTGGCATCAGACGCCCACCATACTGAAAAACGCCCGTTTTATTGGGAACAATGCCGGACATATTTGGAGCATGAATTAGAAGACTGGTTGTATGAAGAAATTTATGAAAATAATGAAGCGGTTCTTTTAAACCAACTCGTGACAATTAATCCTCCGAATCCGGTTGAAAAAAACTGGAAAGGTCAGTGGGTATAAAAGGTTTAATGTGAAAAAAATGTAAAGAGAGTGAAAAGTCACTCTCTTTTTTCTATGTTAACGCTTACAATATTAACAATTGGAAAACTTTATGGAATAGATTTCACTGGATGTGGTATTGTAATTTACATAAAGAATACCAAGTTGATTATATTATGGAATTATAATTGGGAGTCGATTTCATGAATCGTATAAAGAAGGCAGTAATTCCAGCTGCAGGACTAGGGACACGTTTTTTACCGGCAACCAAAGCAATGCCTAAGGAAATGTTGCCGATCGTCGATAAGCCGACGATTCAATATATCATCGAAGAAGCAATTGAATCGGGAATTGAAGATATTTTAATCATCACTGGTAAAGGCAAAAGGGCAATTGAAGATCATTTTGATTCTGTTCCCGAGCTTGAGGCGAATCTAATCGCTAAAAACAAGTCGGACCTGTTACATCTTGTTGAAGAAACTACAAATATTAACATTCACTTTATCCGACAATCCAAACCAAAAGGTTTGGGAGATGCAATTCTTCAAGCGAAAGCTTTTATTGGAAACGAACCGTTTGTCGTTATGCTAGGTGATGATATCGTCCAAGCGGAAATACCATGTACACGTCAATTGATTGAGCAGTACGAACAAACCAATTGTTCAATCATCGGAGTACAACAAGTACGAGATCAGGATACACAACGTTATGGTATCGTCGATCCGAGCAACAGCATCTCAGAGGACTTACATAAGGTGAAATCATTTGTTGAAAAACCTGCTCTTGGAACAGCCCCGTCCAATTTAGCAATTTTAGGGCGCTATGTTTTAAAACCAGATATTTTTAAGTACTTAGAAACACAAGTTGTTGGATCAGGTGGAGAAGTTCAACTGACAGATGCGATTTCAAGACTAAATGAATTCGACGAAGTATTGGCTTACGAGTTCCGTGGCAGACGCTACGATGTTGGAGAAAAACTAGGCTTTATCCAAACAACACTTGAATTTGCGTTAAAACGTGCCGATTTAGGAGATGACGTAGCACGAATGATGGAAGAGTTATTGGCGGAAAGAGCTAGCCGTTCCTCTTCTATTCAATAAATACTTCTATGTTGAAGAGAAAGGACTTTCAATCAATGAAATTTTATTATTATTATCGAACGCTGACATTAGCCTGTATTGACGCTGCAGCTTTATGTATCGCTATCGGTTTTACCTATTTTTTCTTGTACCCAAGAGAGTTATTTAACTTGATTGACAGTCAACTCTTGATCCAATCAGCAGCAGTGTTTTCGTTGTTGTTTGTAACACTCGCCTTCTTAATGAAGTTGTATCGAGTGAACTGGAAATATGCCAGTATTCAGGAAGCCTTAACGCTCTCCTTATCATTAGGGATCAGTTCGATTGGTCTAATGATTTATCAAAAATTCGTATTCGGACAAGTGCTTGAACGCATCACGATTCTGAGCTTTTGTATTTCTTTACTGTTACTCGGTGCAATTCGTGTTGCCTTACGATTACTTGGAATTGGTCAACACTGGAGAAAATATGCATTACCGCGGCGGATGGTAAAGTCACGTAAACGAACGCTCGTGATCGGAGCTGGACGAGCTGGACGCTCGTTAGTCCGTCAATTATATGTCTCTCCTTTTCATGAGTTAAAACCTGTTGCTTTTTTGGACGATGATCCGAAAAATATGCATTTTATGATCCAAGGAATTGAAGTGGTTGGAACAACGGATAACTTAAAAACAGTTATTGAAAAACATCGAATTGAAGCAATCGTGCTCGCAATTCCGTCACTGACACAACAACGACGAATTGAGTTAATTACGGAAGCCAAATCGTTATGTAAAGATGTGCAGACTCTACCGATGATTGAAGAATTAGTTACCGGTAAGATTTCTGTTAATGCAATTCGTGATGTTTCGATTGAGGATTTACTAGGTCGAGAACCGGTTGAACTCGATATTTCAGGAATCAAATCGGAAATTGAAGGTAGAACGGTTCTCGTCACTGGGGCTGGGGGATCAATCGGTTCAGAAATATGTCGGCAAATCATTCAATTCAATCCAACCACAATCTTATTATTAGGGCATGGAGAAAATAGTATTTACTTAATCGAAAGAGAGTTAAGAAGTTTACAATTACCAATTAATTTAGTACCGATTATTGCGGATGTCCAAGATCGGACGCGGCTTGAACAAGTGTTTGAATTACATAAACCACATGTAGTATTTCACGCAGCTGCCCATAAACATGTGCCTTTAATGGAAGCAAATCCTTTTGAATCGGTGAAGAATAATGTCTATGGAACTAAAAACGTCGCAGAAGTTGCTAATGTTTTTGAAGCTGATCGATTCGTTATGATTTCAACAGATAAAGCTGTTAATCCGACAAATGTCATGGGGTCAACAAAACGGATTGCGGAAATGATTGTGCAAGAATTAGGACATCGTAGTCGAACAAAATTTGCAGTCGTTCGTTTCGGAAACGTCCTCGGCAGTCGTGGATCCGTCATTCCACTTTTTAAATCACAAATTTTAGCAGGTGGTCCAGTAACAGTGACACATCCGGATATGACACGTTTCTTTATGACTATTCCAGAAGCAAGCCGTTTAGTCATTCAAGCGGGTATCTTAGCGGATGGTGGGGAAGTATTTGTCCTTGATATGGGCGAACCTGTTAAAATCGTTGATCTTGCAAAAAATATGATTGAATTAAGTGGATTTACAGAAGATGAAATGCCGATTGCATTTTCAGGTATCCGACCGGGTGAGAAGATGTACGAAGAGTTATTAAAAGAAGGAGAAGTAGATTCAGAAGCGATTTATCCAAAAATATTTGTTGGAAGAACACATCAAAAAGAACAAATTACGGATATCTTAAGTTATGTGAATCAACATAAAGACTCTCCGATTCAGTTAAGAAATGTACTTCTTGATATTGCAAATGATGTTGTGATTCGGGAAGAAAATCTAGTCTGAACAGTAAAGGAGGAAAACAGTTGAAGTATACATCAATTAAACGACCTTTAGGTTTTATCATCGCACTAATCGCTTGTATTTTATTAATTCCAATATTCTTATGCATCATGTGTGCCATCAAGATAGAATCACGTGGACCCGTTCTCTTTAAACAAAAGAGAGTCGGACTACACAAAAAACACTTTAATATCTTAAAGTTTCGAACTATGTATATTGAAACACCAAATGATACGCCAACACATTTACTAGCTGATCCAGATGTTTATATTACGCGTGTGGGAAAAATTCTACGAAAAACAAGTCTAGATGAATTACCACAGTTATTCAACATCCTAAAAGGTGAAATGAGCTTTATCGGACCGCGTCCTGCACTTTGGAATCAATATGATTTAATTGATGAGCGAGATAAATATGGTGCTAACGACACTTTTCCAGGACTTACTGGTTGGGCTCAAATTAACGGACGTGATGAACTTCCTATTGAGGTCAAAGCAAAATTAGATGGAGATTATGTGAAGAAGATCGGATTAATGATGGATATAAAATGTTTTGTCGCTACCATTTTTACGGTAATCAAAAGTGAAGGTGTGAAAGAAGGTGTTCACACTAATGAGCCGACACGTGAAGCCGCTGCAACAAAGGAGATATAAAATAAATTGAAAAAAATACTTATTACTGGAATTACAGGAAATGTTGGATCTGAAATAGCAGATTCTTTGAAAAACGAGTACAACATAATAGGTACTTCTAGAAATGAAGGGATTGTAAATCCGTTCAAAACTATTACTTGTGATTTAAGTGAATCAGATCAAGTGAATCAGTTATTTTTAGACCACCCTGATATCGAATATGTGATCCATTGTGCTGCTTTAGCACATAATAAAGGAACCGATTTAAGCGAAGGGGCTTTTATAAAAAATAATTTGATACCGACAAAGAATCTGGTGAACGCCGTTAATTCTTTGGAAAAAATAAAATCATTTATTTATATAAGCAGTATCTCCGTGTATGGTGAGCAGCACCATAAAACGTTGTATTTAGAAACGGATGAGTGTTTACCACAATCTCCTTATGCAAAGACAAAACTTCAATCAGAACAGTATCTAAAAAAACACGCACAATTCCATTATTCCGCGTTGAGACTAGCACCTGTATATAGTTCGAAATTCCTCTTGAATGTCGATAGAAGAATACGAATTCGTGATTTTAATTACTTGGTAGGGAACGGTGATACCAAGTTATCTTTATGTTCGATGGAAACGATTTTGAGAGTGGTTAAACACGAATTACGAAAAGAAAAAAGTAGTAGTGAAGTATTTAATGTTGCTGATAAAAATCCGCTTACATATAAATACTTAAAGAAAAAGTATGGATCAAAAAAGATAACGGTTTTCATTCCAAGAATAGCAGTTGTTCTTATTAATCAGCTAAACAAAAGAACAATCAAAAATCAGTTTATCCAAGAGAATACATTGAAACTGTTAGAAGATAAAATTTATCCGGCAGATAAAATTTTTAAAGAAATGGATCAGGTGTTTTAAATGAACGTATTGCTCATCACGCAGTATTTTTGGCCAGAAGGATTTCGAGTGAATGATATTGCAACTGAATATCAAAAACGGGGTAATAAAGTTACGGTTTTAACAGGTTTACCTAATTATCCTATTGGAGTAATTCCTAATGAATATAAAAAAAAGAAAAACCGTATTCAAATCTACAATGATGTAAAAGTAGTGCGTTCTTTTCTAATTGAGAGAGGCAAGCGATTAAGTGGTCTGGCTTTAAACTATGCTTCTTTTGCGCTAGCATCCATTATTCCTGCTTTGACTAAAATTCCTAAGAAAGATTACAAAATCATTCTTGTATATCAGGTTTCCCCGGTTTCTATGATCATTCCGGGAATCGTCCTAAAGTACTTGTACAAAAAACCGTTGGTAATCTATTGTCACGATTTATGGCCTGCAAGTCTAACGACTGTTGGCATAAATGATAAAGGGTTTTTCTACAAAATCGTAAAGCACATCAGTCGATTTATTTATTCACAAGCAGATGAATTAGTCATTAGCTCTAAATCATTTGAAATGTATTTAAGAGACGAACTTCATTTGAAAAATACGGTAACTTATCTTCCTGTATATGCAGAAGATTTGTTTGGTGACATTCAAAAAAATATAAATCCAAAAGAGACATTAGATTTAGTTTTTGCAGGAAATATCGGTGAGATTCAAGGTGTAGAAGATATTATAGAAACGGCAAATCTCTTAAAAAATGAGAAAGATATTATTTTTCATATTGTAGGTGATGGCACAGCTCATTCGAATTGTGTCAAGTTAGCTGAAAAATATAGTTTGAATAACGTTGTTTTTCATGGAAGACATCCCATTGAGAAGATGAAAGAGTTCTACGACAAAGCAGATGCTTTCTTAGTATCAATGAAGAAAAATGAAGTGGTGTCATATACATTACCAAATAAAGTCCAATCTTATTTAGCAGCGGGTAAACCGGTGTTAGGTATGATTGATGGGGAAACGAATTCTATTATTCATGAATCTGAGTGCGGATATTGTGTGGAAGCAGAAGATTTTCAGGCATTTGCAGAAAAAATAGTTGAATTTAAACGAAATGCCGAAATGCATCAGAAATTTGGAGAAAATGCGAAGCAATATTACGAAACTAATTTTTCGAAACAAGACTTTTTTGAGAAACTTGATCAAATACTACAAAAAACATATAGAAGAGTGAAGGAGAATGAACATGTTTAAAGACAAAGTGTTATTGATTACTGGGGGAACTGGATCTTTTGGGAACGCTGTAATGGAACGATTCCTACATACGGATATTAAGGAAATTCGCATTTTTTCACGGGATGAGAAGAAACAAGATGACATGCGTAAAAAGTATAACAACGAGAAGTTGAAGTTTTATCTAGGTGATGTACGTGATATCTCTAGCATCAAAAATGCCATGTACGGCGTTGATTTTGTGTTCCATGCTGCAGCGTTAAAACAAGTACCCTCTTGTGAATTTTTCCCGTTAGAAGCGGTAAAAACAAATGTATTAGGAACAGAGAATGTACTAGATGCAGCGATAGAGATGAAGGTTAAAAAAGTCATCTGTCTTTCAACGGATAAAGCGGCATATCCAATCAATGCAATGGGAATTTCTAAAGCTATGATGGAAAAAGTATTTGTAGCCAAATCGTTAAAAGTATCTCAGGAAGATACGATGATTTGTGGTACACGATACGGTAACGTAATGGCTTCAAGAGGATCAGTTATTCCTTTGTTCATTGATCAAATCAAGAGCGGTAAACCATTGACGGTTACGAATCCGGATATGACTAGATTCTTGATGAGTCTTGAAGATGCCGTAGAACTTGTCATCTTTGCTTTTAATAACGCCGTAGCGGGTGACATTATGGTTCAAAAAGCACCAGCAGCAACTATTCGTAACTTAGCAGCAGCGTTAATTGAGTTATTCGGAGCAAACAACGAAATCAAAGTTACGGGAACACGGCATGGTGAAAAACTCTACGAGACGTTGTTAACTCGCGAGGAACATCTTGTATCGGATGACCTTGAAGGTTTTTACAGAGTCCCAGCCGATACAAGAGACTTAAACTACGATAAATATTTTGTGGATGGAAGCCAAGAATTATCAACTGAAACAGAATATAATTCACACAATACAAAACAACTCGGTATCAATGAAATCAAAGAGTTACTTTTAACAGTTGGTTATGTACGTGAACAATTGGAACTAGTAAAAAGTGAGGCATCTGTAAATTGAAAATTTTAGTTTTAGGTGCCACAGGTATGGCTGGTCATATGATTTCACTCTATCTAAAAGAGGCTGGCCATGCTGTTGTAGGGTTTTCTAGAAAAGGGACAGAGTTCCTAGATGAAAATGTTATCGGCGATGTCACCAATTTCGAAATGCTCAAAAAAGAAATTCTATTTAATCAGTACGATGCTGTCATTAATTGCATCGGTATCTTAAATAGTGACGCAGAAGATCATAAAAGCAATGCTGTGTTATTAAACGGCTATTTACCACATTTTCTGTCGGATATTACTGCCAATACAAATACTAAAATCATTCATATGAGTACTGATTGTGTATATTCAGGATCAGAAAACATTTTATTCACGGAAAATCAATTACCTAATGGTCCGACATTTTATGATCGTTCGAAAGCATTAGGAGAAATTATTAACGAAAAAGACTTAACGTTCCGTAATTCAATTATTGGTCCAGATATCAGCCAAGAAGGGATCGGATTATTCAACTGGTTTATGAAGCAGAGTGGTTCAATTGGAGGATACACTTCTGTTTTATGGACCGGTGTGACGACATTGACTTTGGCGAAAGCCATTGATCAAGCATTAAAAGAAGATTTATCAGGGCTGTATCACCTGGTAAACAATGAACTGATTAGTAAGTATGATCTTTTACATCTTTTTAATCGCTATTTTAAGAATGAAGAACTTATGGTACAAAAAAATGAAGATGTTAAAAGCTTAAAAGGCTTATATAATACACGATCAGACTTTACGTTTTCGGTACCAACCTATGAAGTGATGGTAAAAGAAATGTACGATTGGGTCATTGACCATAAAGACCTGTATCCGTACCGAATTGAGATGGAAGTGGGAAAATCAAATGACTAAGAAATTAAAAGTGATGACGATTGTCGGGACACGTCCTGAAATCATTCGCCTCAGTGAAACCATTAAGAAGTTTGACCAGTATTTTGACCATGTATTCGTCCACACTGGTCAAAATTATGATTATTCATTAAATCAAGTCTTCTTTGAAGACTTTAACTTAAGACAACCGGATCATTTCTTAGAAGCTGTCGGATCAAACTTAGGAGAGACGATGGGGAACATCATCAGTAAATCATATGAGCTCTTTGTTCAAGAAAAACCCGAAGCGTTATTGATTTTAGGAGATACAAACTCGGCACTATCAGCAATCTCAGCAAAACGATTAAAAATTCCGATTTTCCATATGGAAGCGGGAAATCGGTGTTTTGATCAAAATTTACCGGAAGAAATCAACCGGAAAATTGTAGACCATATTGCTGATGTCAATTTACCGTATACAGAACATGCAAGAAGATATTTAATTAGTGAAGGATATCGAAAGGAACATATCTATGTCACCGGATCACCAATGGCAGAAGTTTTGCATTTGAATCAAGAGTTCATTTTAAAAAGTGATGTCTTGAAACAGTTGAATTTAGAAAGTAAAAAGTATATTTTGATTTCAGCACACCGGGAAGAAAACATCGATAACGAAGAAAATTTCTTATCTCTTATGGGAGCAATTAATAAGATTGCTGAGAAATATCAAGTTCCTGTGATTTACTCTACACACCCAAGAGCAAAGAAAACAATTGAAGCACGTCAATTTAAGTTTCATCCGTTGGTACAAAATTTAGAACCATTCGGATTCTTTGATTATAATAATTTACAACTGAATGCATTATGTGTTCTCTCAGACAGTGGAACAATTCCAGAAGAAGCATCTATTTTAGAGTTCCCCGCGGTTTCAATTCGAACATCAACAGAGCGACCGGAAGCACTCGATAAGGCGGGAATCATTCTAGGTGGTATCAAAGAAAAAGACGTGTTGCAATCAGTTGAGCTTTGCTTAGCTATGTATAACAATAAAGAAAAATCAGCACCGGTAATTGATTATCAGGATCAAAATGTATCAAATAAAGTGATTAAAGTAATTCAAAGCTATACGCCAATCGTGAATAAGGTAGTTTGGGGAAAATGAATATGAGAAAAAAAATTATGATATTTGATGTTCCTGCGCAAGAGTTAGGTGCATTGACTATACTAAATAATGCATACAAAGCAGCATTAGATGATCATAATGATTATATTTTCATCATCAGTGGCGATTATTTAAAAAAGGCTGACAACATTGATGTTGTCAGCTTACCTTGGGTGAAAAAAAGCTGGTTTCATAGACTGTTCTTTGATTACTTCATTTCGATGAAATTAATTAAAAAATATAAAGCGGATGAAGTAATTAGTTATCAAAATATGACTGTAAGGGCACCTAAAAATATTAAACAAAAAGTCTATCTGCATAATGCGATACCCTTTACGGATATTAATTTTTCTTTGAAAAAAGAGACGAAGTTATGGATTTACAAAAAAATAATTTCCAAGAAAATTTTACGTTCTTTAAAAAAGGCTGATCAAATAATCGTTCAAACGAATTGGATGAAGTCTAGTCTTCTAAAAAAAATTAATAGTATTGATTCACATCAAGTTGTGGTAGAAAACACCAGTGAATTAATCTCTAATTTAATTGGAAAAGATCATATGTATATAGAAGACGAATTTATAAACAAATATATTTATCCAGCAGCTCCCTTTGTTTATAAAAATCATCTCGAAATTGTAGAAGCCTGTAAGCAGTTAACTGAGCAAGAAAAGAAAAAAGTTGAAATTGTGTTTACTTTCGAAGGAAACGAAAGTGAGAATGCAAAAAAAATTAAGCAGGAAATAATTCAAAACAATTTGCCGATCTTCTTGATTGGTAAAATATCCTCTAAAGAAGTACAAGGATATTATCTGACTCATCAACTGCTTTTTAGTTCGAAATTAGAAACATTAGGATTACCACTTATTGAAGCTCAAATGTTCCAAACTCCGATTATATGCTTGAAAACAGATTTAAATATAGAAATTACTGGTGGTTATAAAAATAGAGTATATTTTTCTAAAGCTGAAGAATTGAAAAAAACATTCTTATCAAAATAAACTTGAAGTGGTTGAAAAAATGAATATTATCTTTTTATTGATTTCACAATCGATTGGATTATTACTAGGGATTATGAAATCTATTTTTTTACCTATGTACTTAACTGTAAGTAATTTTGGATATTGGCAAATTTATTTACTTTACGTCGGTTATTTAGGGGTTCTATCTTTTGGCTTTAATGATGGATTATTAGCTAGATATGGAAGATATAATTTTAATGAGTTACCTAGTAGTAAGATTGGTAATTCAATAAAATTATTTATGTTAATAAATTTAGCATTAACTACAATTTTAATATTGAGCGTTAATTTAGTTGTTGAAAGTGAAAAAATAAATGTATACATATTTATAATTTTAAATATTCCTTTAGCGACTTTAAATGGAATCTTTTTATTCCTTCTTCAAAGTACTAATCAAATAAAAAAATATAGCATATACTCCACAATTGACAAAATTATATTGGTAATAATAATTGCTTTAATTATATTTTTGGATAAAAACGACATCTATACTATTATGATAGTTGATACTTTATCTAAATTAGTACAGTCTATTTTGATGTACTTAAGTTTTAAAGAATTGTTTAAAGAGAAATTTCGATATAAAGAATTATTAAGTATAAGTAAAGAAATTTATTCTAATATAAAAAGGGGAATATTAATATTACTGAGTAACTTAATCGGTATGCTATTGTTTGGATACAGTATGTTTTTGATTGAAAGATCAATGCCTATTGAAAAATATTCAATGTATTCATTTAGTATATCTACAACTAATATTATTTTGTTATTCATTAGTGCAATATCAATTATTGTATTCCCATATATAAGTAGAGTTAAAAAGGAATTAATTCAAAAAGAAATAACTATTCTTAATTATTTTATTTCATTGCTGTCTATTGTAATGATAACTTTTTATTTTCCAATAGTGTGGGTTATAAATATATTTTTGATTCAATATAAAGAAGTACTGATATTTTTACCATACATATTTATTTCAGTTATTTTGCAGTTAAAATATAATGCAATATTTCTTCCTTTCTCAAAGTTGCAAAATGAGGAAAATAAAATTCTTTATATCAATATAAAAATGTTGATTTTTATATTGATTACAACGTCATTCTCAATACTAGTTGTTGAGTCTTTAATTATTACTTCAATGTTTCTATTTATAGCATTATTTGTGAGAAATATAATAATAGAGAAAACGATATTGTCAGAAATAACATATAAAAAAAGAAATACTTTCATAGATTTGATTATTTATATTTCTTTTTTCACCTGTATTTTTTATTTCAATACCTTCACTGTATTAATTGTGTTCATTATATTTTTATGTGTAGTATTATTATTAAATTACAAAATAATAATCAATATTTTTTTAGAACGGAGAAAAACATGAAAAAAATTGTGTTTTTGACTGGTAATTATTATCCAAATCATTCTGCGGTGAGTAATTGTGTAGAAAAAGTAGCTAATGAACTCTCAGATAAATTTGAAGTGACAGTGTTGACGTTAAAAAATAACTATAAAGATTGTGATGAAGAAAATTATAAAAAACATAAAATAATAAGAATTGATTTTTCCAATGGTATTGATGATAAAAAACAAATATTTAAAAGAAGAGTAAAAAGAGTAAAAAGCAAATACTCTTTAAATGAAGATATTATTGATGCGTATACGAGTAAGCTCGATGAAATGGAAAATATAGATATAATTATTCCAGCAAGCATGCCATTTGAAACAGTAGTTTCAGCAAATAATTATAAGATAAAAAATGCTGAAACGTTATTAGTTCCCTATCTTTTTGATCCCTATGTCGAAAATGAAAATTTGTTTTATAATATTGTTTTAAAAAAAATAAAGAGTAAAAGTGCAAAAAAATTAGAAAGCGTTATTGTAAAAAATGCAGACAAGATCATTTTACTCAATCATCTTAAGAACTACTTTGAAAAAAATTATGCAGATTATGAACGAAAATTTGAATTTGTAGAACATCCATTGTTAATCCCTAATATTATAATAAATAAAGAAAAAAAGCCTGGAGAAAAAGTTAATTTTGTTTACACGGGTAGCTTTTATAAAAAAATAAGAAGTCCTAAAAAGCTTATAAGAGTTTTTAAGTTGGTTACTGCTGAATTAAAAAGTTCTAAATTAAATATTTATTCATTTGGTGATTGTGAGAAGATTTTGAAGCAAGAAACTGGGGAAAATGAATACAATATAGATTTAAACGGAACAGTTAGTTTAAATGAGTCTCAATTAAAAATGAAAGAAGCAGATTTTTTGATAGCAGTTGGAAATACTACTTCAAGTCAGTCACCCAGTAAAATTTTCGAATATATGTCTTTTGGAAAGCCTATAATTTATTTTTTAAATAATTCTAAAGATAGCAATTTGACAGTATTGTCTAAATATCCTTTATCATTAGTCATAGATAATAATTTGAGTGATATTGAAGCTAAAAATAAAATTATTAAATATTTAGAAGAAGTTGAAAATTTAAATTCAAAAATAAATATCAAAAAAACCTTAGAATTATTTAATGACGCAACACCTTCATATACATCTTATAAGATTGAAAAATTCTTACATAAATAATATAGTTTTTAGAAAGGAAGATAAAAATTTTTACAATAGGAACATTTTTATTGATAGCTATTTATGTATTAGGATTAATAGTGTTGAAAAAAAATAGAATGGCCTTTATTGTCAAAGTAACTATTTTTATAAATTTATTTATTGGATCAGGTTATTTTATTAGTTTATCAGGCGAAGATATACTGTATTCTGAATTCTCAATTGTTATATTATGTATATTCGGTTTCTTTTATATATCTAATAATGATGTAAATAAAAATATATCAAGACAGTCTCTATTTTTAATAACAATGCTGGGCATCTTTATTGGTGTAGGTTTTTTAAATTTAATTAATCTATCTAATAATGTTTATATTCTTCCAGTAGGTGGAAGTTGGGATCGTATATTTTTTGGAACAGAATCATTAAAAATCGCATTTTTCGGACAATCTAATATTCTAAGATTAATAAGATTGATTTTATTCTTATTGTGTTATTATATATTAGAAAAATTCCTAAAAGGAAATATAGGGAATATGCAGAATATAAAGTATTTCATTGTAAAAAGTTCTGTTTTTATGGCTTTTATTGGATTAATAGAACAAGTAACTTTAAAAATAACTTCTTCTAACGTAGTAATGGAAATATCAAAATCTATTTTAGGTATCGCAGACAGTCAATTAACTTGGAATGTGGAGAGAGCGGGAATGCCTGTTTTACAAGCATTTTCTCTAGAACCAGGTCACTATGCACAATCATTTTTACCGGGGATTTTAATACTGTTTACGAGTAATTTATTCTCTGAAAAGTATAAAATATGGTGTTACATGCTCTTTGCATACATCATTTTTTCTACAGGATCCTTTGCTGGGATTGCAATAATAGTTTTAATGTCAATCATATATATATTTAATTCAAAAGAAATGGTTTTGAGAAAAATACTATCATTTTCATTATTTTTTGTATTAATCAGTATATTTATAAGTATAAAAAAGCCTATTTTACTAGAATATTTCAGCATGAGAATAGGTGCTATATTATTTGGGACAGAATCTATTGGAACATCTGATGGTGTAAGAGTTCTTTCAATCAATACTGCTAAAAATCTAATTAAAGATAATCCTATTTTGGGATTAGGTCTCGGAACTACTGATATTCTAGGATTTTTACCAAGTATACTTATTAATTTAGGTTTTTTAGGTGCAATTATTTGGTTTATTTTCTGTTTGAAAGGTTTTGAAAACAATAAATCGAAAAACATCTATATTTTATTTATGTTACTTCCAATCTATTATTATGTAGGAGGAATAAGAAACTTATATGCTTTAGACACCATATTAATTTTCTTGTTAGTTTTCCAAAAAAACATTCCGAGTTTATCCGAAGTAAAAATTGATAAAGTAAAAAAATATAATTATAAAAAAACGTTAGTTTTATTAAAGAGTAGACTTTCCTAAAAAAATTAAAATGATTCGAATTTATTTCTGAACAATAGACGTTGTTATATGTCTATGTTCAGTTTTTTATATGAGACGAATTGTAATATTAAGTGCAACACCTAACTGAAAACAAAAAAAACCCCATAACGGCCTCGTGTAGAATAGAGTTACCACACAAAATTCAACGGAGGATTCAGTATGAGCTATGTTCATCTTATCACATCAGAAAGAGTCAAAATAGAGACGTATCTCGAGCTAGGCTTCTCTGCCCGAAAGATTGCGGGACGCCTGGGGCGTCAACCTTCTACGATTTCACGAGAATTAAAACGAAATCCTGACTACGATGCTTCCCATGCCGACCAGCATTATGTGGAGCGAAAAAAGAAGTGCGGTGCACGGACGAAGTTTACGCTCGAAAAAGGAGTCCGCATCCTCGAAAAGTTACAGGAGACGTGGTCGCCTGAACAGATTGCCGGACGATTATTCCAAGAAGAAGGACTATCCTTCAAGACAATTTATCGTTGGATCTATACGGGCCTCGTCGAGGCCGATTCTGGACTCCTTCGACAAAAGGGAAAGCGTCAGAAACCACGTGAGACGCTTCAACGTCGGACTACCAATCAGTAAACGTCCAGCCGACGTCAAAGGGCGTCAAACGTTCGGACATTGGGAGCTTGATACTGTTGTCTCGGGTAGAGGGAAATCCCAAGCCTGTGTCGCAACGTTCGTCGAGCGAAAGAGCCGTTTTTATCTCGCTGTACGGATGGAAGATCGGTCCGCTCAATCGATGGAGTCTACGATTCAAGCATTGTATCTCTACTTCCCGTTGGGAACATTCCAAAACGGCGACCACAGATCGTGGAAAAGAGTTTAGCTGTCATGAGCGAATTCGTGACACGTTAGGCGTACCGATGTATTTTGCAGATCTGTATTCTTCTTGGCAGCGTGGGAGTAACGAAAACGCTAATGGTCTTCTCCGTGAATTTTTCCAGAAGGGGACAGACTTCGGAAAGGTCAGTCGTTCTGAACTCGCTCAAGCGCTCGCCTGGATCAATGGGAGACCACGAAAATGCCTCAACTGGAAAACTACATACGAGGTCTTCACGGAAGAAGTATTGCACTTAATTTGACAAACCGTCATGATGAATTATATTTCATAACATGCATGTTTTACAAAAAATGAATCCCATTTTATCATGTGAACTTTAATTAATAGGTTATATACTGTCTGATTTTATGGATTTCTCAACTATCCTATGTCTACTCTCTCTTTGATTCATAGGTGGTAATTTTTTATAATCACCATACAGATTTGTGAGGTAAGCTATGTAACCTAAAGGCACATTCACTTCTAAATTCTCAAATCTAAGAATTTCACTTCTCTCAAACCACTGCTTTTCTACGACTTCCTTTTTGAATCCGTATGATCCCCCAGAACAAACCATCAATTTATTATCCTTAGTATTTTTTGCATTAATAGCATGAATTAAAGCAATCATTAACTTTTTTGGGAAAGGAAAAAGAGCTACTTTATAAAAAACGCTCATTTTTCTACTTGTTAATCTATAACTTGATTTTGCTAATATCATTTTTTGAAGCAGCATAGTACCTTTTTCTTGGATGCAAGATAATAATTTATTTGAATGGACGTCATCGAAAGGAAAGATGTCTATATAGATGCCGTGATGGATATTTACGTGCTGTGTAACTTCTTCCTTGTAAATCGTATTATTTACTCGAAGCTTAGAAAAAGGCATGGCAAAATGAGGATCAGTATCCCAATTTTGTAAGAAATATAGTGCCTCATTGTTCCGCTCGAAATCATTTTTAAATAGCGTAATGAACTTATTATAATCTTGACGCGGCATTCCAATGTCTACATCATCATCCCAAGGTATAAAACCTTTATGTCGGACTGCTCCTAATAGAGTACCAGCAATAATAAAATAATTTATTTTGTTCTTTTCTAAGTAATCTATTAAAAATCGTAATGCTTCAATTTGAATTTGTTTTACTTGATTTGTATCAATTGAAATTAATTCTGATTCTCTCAAAAAAATCGACTCCTTTTTTATCTTATAAATATTTAAACATTAATTTTTGAATAATTGTATGTAAATTATAAAAACTAAAAAAATTTAATTTGATTTTCAAAAATAATAAACTTATTAAAGTAATTAATTTAATTAAAATATGTTAATGCTATCCTATAGGAGATTTTTTATCATATCTATTAATAAAAAGATGTATTCATTGGGAATAAACAGGGAATGTTCCTACCACAACAATTAAAGGAGGATTTCTCATGACCCACTTCGACTATTTGGCACGCATATCACTTATAGTAAACAGATGATTAAAGCGTATTGCAGTGATCTTTGACAGATGAAAAAGTATTGTGTGGAACGGTCGGTTAAATCTCATCAAGCGTATTTTGATCAGCTGATTCAACGCTACAAACTTATAACAGTGATGCAACTATATCATGCATTAATAGCACTTGAGAGTGAACTTGTCTGATCGAAACACCTCAAGGTCAATAAGATTCAACAAGTCCGCCGGATTATCTATCAGCAGATCCAACAACGCGAATACCATCCGCTTGAAGAGGTGATTCAAACCATCCGTCAAATCACGGATCGAACCTATCGTCTATTCTTTGAATTAATCAGTCAAACGGACCTCCGATTAGTGGAGGTCCGTTTGTTTTCGATCGAAGATATTCAATTTGCGTCGTTGACGTTGCTCGTACGGAACGGGAAAGGACGACGCCTGCGGATGATTCTACTTGTTGATGGACTTTCTAATAAGTTGCAAGTATTTTTGTGGGACGAGAGACGGGAATCATTTTTCATTCCGTTTGTGGTCAAGTGATCAACGAACAGTAGACTCGTCCTGTATTAAGCAGGCAGTCAATGGCAGCAAGTGGACGACTCTTACATCCGAATGAATTATTGCGTGTTTTCTTTGCAATGTCTCTCTATCAGGCTGGAAATCGTGAACCGCTTGAGATTCAACTATTACTTGGTCACGGCAGCTCCCGAACAACAGAAGGCTAAATCCTCAGCCGGGAAACGAAGCTCCAGTAAATCATCGATACGTTGTCGGCATGAGGCGGTTGATCGAGAACCGGGAGTTTACGTTGTCTTTGCATCAGCTTGATGCTCCTGATAAATCGTCGTCGCACAAGTTTGCACTCCTATTTTCATTAAACATCAGCTTCTTTGTTTGACTCGCTTCTGTTTTTGAATCATTTTAACGAGTGATAAAAATATCATCTGTCCGTCTGTCGTTATGGGGAAAAAGTTAAATACGTTTGCTAAACAAAGTATTTTCACTACTACCCACGCTCCGCCGTCCCCTTCGACCCATATACCAAAAGAGAAAAGAAGTAATGGTGCTGAACCTGAAATGATCAGATTTTGCCAGTCTACATGAGTATTATGATAACGGACCGTCGGAGTCAGAAAACGGTCGAATGTCACGCGTGGCTGACGTCGGAAGAGAAGCGCAAAACACCAATGGATACTTTC
>Ga0308165_1002317_pt1 | contig 23165 bp, 23 predicted proteins | sample PhyWR2_FD_201032 | JGI IMG/M metagenome (GOLD analysis project Ga0308165, IMG submission 201032) | Phyllosphere microbial communities from UC Gill Tract Community Farm, Albany, California, United States - DLSLW.R2 | ecosystem: Host-associated > Plants > Phyllosphere > Unclassified | place: USA... | reverse complement strand
TTGGGAACAACGCTCTCAATGGGGGCTCTGTTGGTTCTCCCGCAACACTACTCTGTTTACAAGGTCAGATCCGGAAGGAAGCAGCCAAAGCGGATGACGTGTGTGCCGGGATGTAGCTGGCAGGGCCTCCACCAATTTCTGATAACGCTATGATTTTTATAGCTAAAAATCTCATTTCTCTGCATTGATTTGCTGATGGTACAACTTTTGTGTATCACTTAAAAGGCTAATCAATGTCACATCTGATGCTATCCCGTCACGGGATCTGGTACTACCGTAGAGTTTATTCAACACCTCGGAAACGGCGCGAGATTCGTATTTCTCTTCGCACACGTTCCAAGCGTGAAGCTTTGCTCCGTGTGGAGAAATATCTCACCTCACAACCTTTCCACTGCGTTCCGCAGTCCATCCCGGCACACACTGCAACCCCGTCTGCTTCCTTCCAACAACCTCAACAGAAAAAGCCATTCAAGAGCCTGAAGAGCGAGCTTAATAAGTATACGAAAAGCAAAGCGGGATCTGTTGGTGAGCGTGAAATATTGACGATCAGCAGGTGCGTGAATGCATTTCTGAATTCTACAAAAGAACCTTTAAGCAAAAGAAGCGCGGCGGCGTTTGTTGATGGACTTGAAGGTTCAGCATCCACCAGAAACCGTTACATCAAAAAGAATTCGGCGTTTTTCAAATGGCTTGCGACTCGTACAGATGAAGATATTCGAAACCCATTTGAGGGAAGGGGTGTGAAGGAAACAATAGCGCCGATGGATCGCCGACCAGCCTATAAGCTCAATGATCTGAATCGCTTGCACATTGCTTTGCATGGTGTGAGGGATTGGAAGCGGTGGATCATCTTAATTAGTCGCTATTCGGGGATGAGGCAAAATGAGATTTGCCAGCTTTACCACAATGACGTGATGAAAGTTGACGGGGTTTGGTGCTTCCGTATCGATAACTTAAACCCTAATCAGACGCTTAAAACGGACAGTTCACGTCGGTTCGTTCCTATCCATTCGCAACTACTGACACTTGGTCTGGTTGATTTCATATCCGACAGAAAAGGGCATTTGTTCCCTGAGTTAACCTTGCATCTTGGCAGTTATGGTCACTACTTTAGCCGTTGGTTTACGAGGTTCAGGGGTAAGCATGGTTTGCCTGAGTATCATTCGTTGCGACACTACGCCGCCACAACATTCAAACAAAATGGCTTTCCTGAGCAGTTCGCCACCCAAGTGCTCGGACACTCGAACGCAGCGATCACTTACAACCGATACGGGAAGGGCATTGATGTCTCGTGCTCGGTTGAACTGGCGGAAACTCTGTAGAACAAAAAACTATGTGGGTGCAAAGCGGAGGCTGAATTTCCTCCGCTTAAGCTCGATATTATGGTTTTGGGAGAGTCTTGTCTGTTTCGTAACGGCTAAGAGGCAGAATTTTAGAGCTGTAAATCTTTGTCACCTTCTTATCGCTTTTGTTTACGTCAACTCGATTACATGAGCAACCATACCCATAGTTTCCGTTGGTTTTAACAAATTGGTCATCCGGGAAATCCTTTAATTTTTCGATGCCTGGAGCAGAATATCCACCTTCCAACGAAATATCCCAAGTACCATCTTTATCAATAAGCCATTGATTGGCTGGTATAGGGTTTTGCAACCAGCCGCACCGTAACTCACTGGCAAAGACATAACTGCTTAAAATTAGTATGGCCAATGGTAAAAATTTTCTCATAGACATTACTCATTGCTTTTTTTTGGACCAATACCCGTCTTTGTGGGTTTGAGAGTGTCAGAATGAATCCAACCAGTAATACGAACGCCATTTTTTTTGAAATACATGATCGAGGAAAACCCGTTATAATCGGCGTAAACGTTCACTAGGTCTCCTTGTACGATAAAGAGATCTTCAATCTTACAGCTTTCATCAGGCGAACTGTAAAAATATGTTCTCCCGGCATTTTTAATCACATAACCCGAATCGTCAGACTGTATTTTTTCCTGCTCTGTAGGCGCTGTTTTATTAGTGTTACTGCATTTTGAATTCAGGGCTGGTAATGCTCTAAAATCATCTGGATCACTTCCTTGGTTTGTGTAAATTCGACCATCAGATTTTCTTATGCGTAGATCAAATAATTTTGCTGATGTTCCAGTATCGCCGCCGCATTGTGGCTTTGAATGATTTTCGCGAACAGGGATCAGAACATAGCTATCGTTACTATCATCAATATCAAATGCTAAGCACTCACCCTTGACTGAAGTAAGGTGGTTAACGTGGATGGCATCATATGCCTTTAACACCATTTCATCGTTTTTCGAGCCAAACGCAGAGAGGCAGAAACAGACTGGAAATAGTAAAAAAAATTTATTTATCAAATTCATATAAATCATATCGCTCCATAAGATGGATAAGTTTTGGTGCATAATCAGGATCAGTTGCATAGCCAGCTTTAGCTATTTCAGTGATGAATTGGTTTGGCTCATTAGTGTAATTGAACGCAGGTTTATATCGTTTATTCTCGTTCAAAAAACGACCGTAATCATCAGCCGATTCAGCGTAATCCGCGTATGCACGAAAAGTATCTTTAATATGAATTACCTTGCCGTTGATGACTTCCGTTGTGCCAAATGACGTGCTGTTTCCAGTAGGTGATTTACCTTTAATCCCAAAGTATGCATTATTTTTGACATGTTTCCCCCAGCCGGATTCCAAAGCTGATTGTGCGAGCAACACAGATGTTGGTACTCCCCATTTAGCTGAGACTAGTTCTGCTGAATCCGAAGCCATGTCCAGGAAGTCTTGGACATTTTGGGGCCTGGTTACACTTTTTCGCGACTGAGTTTTTATCGCATCAAGAAACATCAGTGGGTGCATATGCCACAAAGCTTCATCACTACGAATCTCCGGCACATCCTTCATCCACACCAGTTTATTGATGAAGACACGGTTGAAGAGTGCCATGCTGGGATATTTCTTTGCCTGTTCATCCAGTGCCGCTTGCCACAAAGCTGACATACCATCCTTAAGCCACTCGCTGTGGTGTTTAACTACCAGACGCTGCACCTGATACTGAATATGAGGCTGACTGTTATGTAAAAAACGCCACAGTTCGCCAGCATCAATAACACCATCCTGGTTCGAATCAATCTGTTTCAGCAACCTCTGGTACTTCTCCGTGTAGCTTAACGAGTACATATCACGGGTTTCTGCTCGTGCCAGTTCTTCGAGGCGTCCGAATACATTTCGCAGCCAACCTTCTTTTGGCGTCTGGAAGATACTTTGTGGTGCATCCTCCTGTTCCAGAGGAATAAAGCCTCGTTTTTCAAGGTCAAACTGATTAGCTCTTTCAACGTCAGTCGCTGACATCCAGGCATGTTCGCCAGGAATGTAATACCAGGTTTTTCCGTCAACTTCTAGTTTCTGGCATTCGCTTTCCTGCGTGTAGCGTTCTGCTGTACTTGGCGAGGGATCGCCACCAACACCTGCCACCACAAAAGAATTGTCCCTCTCTCGATGCTGCCAGCGGGGTTTATCTGCAAGCGTGTGCAACTCTGCTGCCCCGACCGTTACCCCAGCTTTATTCGCCAGAAAATCTTTCATTCGGGGATCCTGACTGAATACTTCCAGATGGCAGAAATACTGCGGACCACCATAAGGGCTTTCATCCAGGCTCAGGTGCCCTATGGTCTCCCCGGCCTGAACGGCTATCTCATTTCCGGAAGTTGTTACCACCTGATTAAATACGCCATACTCACGAGCTTTTTGCATCCAGGCAGGCAGTATGTTTTCCTGACGTTTAACAAATTTATCCAGCCCGGAAATCCAACCAGCCTCCCCCACTGATAACCCCGTTTTAGCCCCTTCAGGCACTGACATTACTTTGATAAAAATAAATGGGGCAGCCTTGCCATTGAGCAGAAAAGTGGCTTCTTGTTTAATTTCCACAACAGAACCGCGAGGTAATGTGGTACGTGAATCCTGAGGCGCTTCATAGTAGCGTTGTGAATTTTGGGGAATATTAATGCCTTCAGTGATCCCGTTGCGCATCCAGCCGGAGAATGTATTGTCCTGCCGGATTTTCAATGCGCTGGCGCTCACTGTTGCGGTTGGGGTGTCAGTGATACCGTACTCAGACAGTGGAGCTATCTGCATCCACAGGGTGTAGAAATCCAGTGCATTATCGGGTTTGTCTTTATCCGGGGTGCAGGTGGACTTGATGAGGACAAAGGTGGAGCTGAATTTTGGCGCTTTTTTCCCGAATGGTGCAGTTTGGTAATGATCATTCAGACGCCAGGCCACTACGTGACCATCGGTCATGCACTTTAGACCGTGGTTGCCAGGTTTGAAAATGGCATTACCAGCAAAATTCTCATAGAAATGAATACCACCGTGCCAGTGCTCCGCCGGTTTCATCAACCAGTATGAGTCTCCTTTACTTCCCTGCATGGCGGCCATGAATTCCGAAGCGGATCGGTAGCCGTCAATTGGCAGCACCATTTTCATCCTGTTCTCCCTGATTTTATGATGGTTATTTCTCCATCATATACTGGACAGGACGTGACCAAAACTTCCTTAATTTTATCAATTTGTTACTGACTGCCGCTGTAGAGATGAAATATTCCCGGCTCTTGGGGTCATGTGCCAAGCAACTGCTTAGGTCGCTAACCATTTTGCTGGGATCTGTGGGAAATACCAGCAGGCAACCGGAACGATTAACACCAACGTTAGCTCTGGTGATCCACTCCGCAGCCTTGATGATGCTGTGACCGCTCCTAAAGTGCGTATGGGTGGTCTTGCTGGTCAGCTTGATGGCTTTGTTCTGTTCGCTGATAGCAACGTCTATCGCGGCATTAAGTATCACCCAGATGTACGCCAGAACGTGCAATACGGTGTTCTTGATCGCGATGTATTGTTTAACAAAGAGGTGCTTCCGGCGTTCAGCACCTTCCTGATCGATAATGTTCGAGTTGTGGAGGTGACGGATCAGAATCTTTATGGCATAGGTCCGGATCAATCCTTCCTTGTTCCCCGTTTCAGTCGCCCTATGTCGTCTAACATTGCTCTACCTTTCGGTTATGTAGCAACAGCGACCAGCCGCGATCTGGATTTGTCATTTGTTGATCCTGTTGATTTCCGCATTTGGTCGTTGAAGGACAAGTTCAACAACATGGAGATTTTCGCGGAAAGCTCAATTTTACCAGTTGTGTACCGTCCCGACATGGTAACGCTGTTGACGAACGACGCAGCGTAAGACAGCGGACTTTGGGGCTGACTTTTGGCCCCACAGTGAAGAATTAGGCAAAGAAGAGGTGATTACTTTGAAAATTCAGTTCCAGACTAACAACGGCTTTCCGCTGCTGACCATCGCAGACGAGCGCGTTTTAGAATTTCTGAACGTGGGCGCCGTATGTCGATTCCTTAAGATTCCGCGCTCATCCTTCATGATGGACGTTGAGCAAAACGGGCTTGAGAAGGCAATCAGTGAAGCGCTGTTGAAAATGAGAAAGAAGAAAGCAATCTGAGACTGGGCAACCTGGCCTTTTTTGTGTCTGTCACATGAGAAAACGGCTTGCCTGGCCTCTTTTTGGTTATAAAAATTGATTGCCTCACCGCTTTTTAGTGCATTGAAATACATAGGTTTTGTTTGAAAAATCTTAGCTGGCAGGGCCCCCACCCATTTCTGCCCATCTCGACGCTCTCGCGTAACACCTTCGATCTTCACTTACCGTCCGCAGATCCCATGGCTTGTTTTTTTGTTATTAGCCTTACGATTAAATGGGTTATGTAATATATCTTTCATCCATCTGAAATATTATTGTCATAAACCTGTAATAATAGACTGGCAAATTATTGTTGGGCGTTTTTATTCTGTCATAAGCAAAAAATATATATGTGGATTGCGCTGATAACTTCGTGTATTAAATAAATAACTTATTCCGAAGGGAAGTCACAAACATGGTCACTGCGGTACTTAACGTAAAAATAGATGAAGCGCTAAAAGAAAGACTTCGTCATTACGCAGAAGTGAATAACGAGAATTTAAGTGTCACCACAGAAAAAATGCTGCTGCTGGCCTTTGAAGCAGTAGAAGAGGCGGGAGTATCGGAAGAGGATATCGATAATCAACATACGGAAGAAGAGAGTGTAGCGCCATTTACTCCTAAAGAAATCAAAGCACTACGAAAAATTCTGAAGAAGAGAAAATGAAACAACAACTGTCTAATGCCAGTGACTACAAAGAGGCCTGCGATCTGCTTCGCTCAGGCTATGTAAAGCATGTACGTCTTGGCTGGAATGTAGGAAGTGATGAGTTCTTTCGCATTGCGTCTGACTGGTGTGATACCGGCGCAAAAATAAAGAAAGAAGGAGAAAGTTTTGTTATTTCTCTTAAGGGTTTCCCTATTCCTCCTCAGCACTGAGAACAAACCTGTGAAAACTGCTGACTGCATGCATTGCAGCCAGCAGTTTTTATTATTTCTGAAGCGCTATATAACAGCGCGTTTTAAAAAAACGTCTGTTTTATTCAAATTTGCCCATATCGGTTTAATTTGCAAAAGCGCTTTCTCAAGCTCCGCGGGATCCAATGAAAAAGGCATCCGCAGGTAGCGATCAAACGCCCCCGAAACACCAAACCGCGTGCCGGTACCCAGATGGATTCCCAGCGCTTCTGCTCGGGCCGCCAGCTGAGTCGCCACCATGCCTGGAAGTTCTACCCAGTAAGAAAGCCCTCCTTCAGGCTCACAAAAGCGCCATTCAGGAAAATGCTCGCGCATCAATGCGCCACATTGGTTCCGGCGTTCAAGCAGCATCTCTCGTCTTGCCGGAAGAAACGACGCTGAATGCTCAATCAACCAGAGCGTAGCAAGCTGTTCCAGCAACGGCGATCCAAGATCGAGCGTGTCGCGCGTCTGCGCAAGCGTAGCGATGGTGCGCGAAGACGCGCGGATCCAGCCAAGGCGTAATCCTCCCCAGAAGCTTTTTCCTGCTGAACCCAGTGTAATCACGCTGGCCTGTGGGTTAAATGCCGCCAGCGGTGGCGGTGGCGGGGCATCAAACCACAGATCAACCATGGTTTCGTCGACCACCAGCGTCGTGCGGGTCTGAGCGGCAATATCCGTTATCGTCTGGCGGGTGGCGGCGTCCATACAACGTCCAGTCGGATTATGGAAATCCGGCATCAGGTACGCCAGACGCGGCGCGGTTTGCGCCAGCGTGGCGGCAAAACCGTCGGTGTCCCATCCCGATTCAGGCAGCGAGACACCGACGGGACGACAGGATGCCCCCTGAATAGCGGCAATCGCCAGCGGATAGGTCGGATGATCCACCACCACCCGATCGCCTGGGCCGGTAAGCATTCGTAATACCAATGCCAGCCCGCTGACCGCGCCATTCACTACCATCACTTCATCCGCGCGCGTCGGCAATCCGCGTGCGCTGTACCGTGCGGCAATCGCCTCGCGCAGCGCCAGCAACCCCATCTGATCGTAACCCGTTAGCGACAGATGCTGCGTCATGGCGGTGAGGGCGTGGGTATAAGCCCGATGAATTTCCGGTCCGGCGCTGAGCGCGGCAGTGGAGAGATCCAGCGCCGAGGTGATGGCTGCGCGAGTCGGGACGGCGTGGCTTTCCGGCAGAATGACGCGCGACCCGCTGCCATGACGGCTTTCCAGATAACCTTCGTCGCGTAAATGCGCCAGGGCGCTGCTGACGGTAGTGCGGCTGACATTCAGCGCGCTTGCCAGCTCCCGCTCGCCGGGCAAGCGTGTATCCAGCGCCAGTCTGCCGTCCAGAATGAGCAGGCGCAGCGCATCGGCTAACTGACGCCACAGCGGCGTGCGCGAAGAAACTTGCTGCCAGTGGCCCAACAGGCGCACCAGCGACTGGCTACCAAAGCGACGTGATGACATATGCAGTCCACTATTTGAAAACTGGACATTAATCATAGGGCCATTTCCGGCGAAGATGAAAGCATAAACTTCAGGAGAAAAAGAATGCTGCGTCGCTTACTGCAACTTTACGTCGGGCTGGGATTTTACGGGCTTTCCACCGCGATGTTCGTCCGTGCCGATCTCGGGGCTGATCCGTGGAACGTGTTTCACCTTGGCGTAGCCAAACTGCTGGCGATGGACATCGGTACGGTGATGATTTTAACCGGCGCGCTGGTGTTGCTGTTCTGGATCCCGCTGCGCCAGCGTCCAGGGCTGGGGACCATCAGCAATGTGATTGTAATTGGTCTGGCGGCCGATGCCTCGCTGGCATTGCTCCCAGAAATGAGTTCATTGGTGGCGCGCAGCGTGCTGTTGTTTTCAGCGGTAGTGGTGAATGCGCTCGCCACCGGAATGTACATCGGTGCGGGTTTTGGCTCGGGCCCGCGAGACGGCCTGATGACCGGCATCAACGCCCGTACGGGTTGGTCGGTGCGCAGTGTGCGTACGGCAATTGAAGTTTCGGTATTACTGATCGGCTGTGTGCTGGGTGGCACATTCGGCGTAGGCACCGTGCTGTATGCGCTCGCCATCGGCCCACTGATTCAAATTTGTCTGCCGTGGTTTCGTCAGAAACCGAAAATGAGTGTGGCCCCGCAACCGGAAAGCGTTGTTTGATTTTGCGAAGCGCTCACATGCTTTAACAGACGCGCTGTGCCAGAATATAGGCATCTTCCGTTGCGATGTATACAGCATGAAAGCCATTACACTCTATGACGTTGCCCGCCTGGCGGGCGTTTCTTATCAGACGGTTTCCCGCGTGATTAACGATGCGGAACACGTCTCTTCTCGCACCCGTGAAAAAGTGCAGCAGGCAATGACCGAGCTGCATTACGTGCCCAATCGCGGCGCGCAGCAGCTCGCCGGGAAACGCACCCGCACGCTCGGGCTGATTACCACCGATCTGGCGTTGCATGCGCCCTCGCAGATTGCCTCTGCGGTAAAATCCCGTGCGGGTGAGCGCGGTGTGAGCGTGATGATCTCGATGGTGGAACAGCCTGAGTTTTGTCAGGCTGCGTTGCAGGGACTGCTGGCGCAGCGCGTTGAGGGCCTGCTGGTGAACGTTCCGCTGGACGACGCCGAAGCGGAAAAAATTCGCCATTTGGCCGCGCCGGTTCCGGTATTGTTCTTTGATGTTTCTCCTTGTGCGAACGTCCATCGCCTGGCTTTTGACGCTGAGCAGGGCGCGACGCTGGGTGCAGAACATCTGCTTTCACTCGGGCATCAGCAGATTGCTCTCCTCGCAGGGCCTGAAAGCTCGGTCTCTTCACGCGCGCGTTTAGCCGGCTGGCAGGCGCGGCTGGGGCAGGCGGATATTGCACCGTGTGCTATTGCTCACGGTGACTGGAGTGCCGCCTCCGGGTATGAAAAAGGACATCAGCTTTTGTCTGGCGCAACGCTTCCCGACGCGATTCTGGTGGCCAACGATCAGATGGCACTGGGCGTGATGCGCGCCTGCGCAGAAAAAGGGATCGCTGTACCGGGGCAAATATCGGTGGTGGGATTTGATGATACCGCTGACAGCGCCTGGTTTTCACCGCCGTTAACCACGATTCGCCAGGCGTTTCGCGACGCCGGTGAGCGCAGCGTCGAGTGGCTGCTTTCTCCCGCAACGGATGAACTCTGGCAAACGCAGCTGCCCGTCACGCTGGTCGAACGGCACTCCAGCGCTCGATTTTCGCCGCAGCAGGCCGATCGCGAAGCGCTGGCGCAACAGTTGAAATCACTGGCGATCGTGGCCGAGCAGCTGGCGCGACAATAACGCTTTTGTGATCGACTTCGCTTTGCGGCCGTTCGATCCTTTACCGGATCATCTCTCCAGGGCATTGTGACTAAAATTGTGAGCGCTTCGCAAAGAGGTTAGAATGTTTACTGCATCCCCACTGTCACTTAGCAAAATCCTGGCCCGTCGCGACTGGGAAAACCCAGGCGTGACCCAATGGCATCGCCTGCCTGCTCATGCCCCGTTCAACAGCTGGCGCGATGAAGCCCTCGCGCGGGCCGATGAAAACTCCTCCCGTAAGCGCTCGCTGAACGGTGACTGGCAGTTTAGCTATTACGCGGCACCAGAGCAGGTGCCGGAAAGCTGGGTGACAGAAGATTGCGCCGACGCGGTGACAACGCCGGTTCCGTCAAACTGGCAGATGCAGGGCTTTGATACGCCTGTGTATACCAACGTGACCTATCCGATTCCGGTGAATCCGCCGTTTGTGCCCGCAGAGAATCCAACCGGTTGTTACTCGCTCACATTTGAAGTGGATGAGCAGTGGCTCGAAAGCGGGCAAACGCGCATTGTTTTTGATGGCGTGAACTCAGCGTTTTATCTCTGGTGCAACGGCAAATGGATTGGCTATTCGCAGGACAGCCGCTTGCCCGCAGAGTTTGATTTAAGCACGGTTTTGCGCGCGGGAACCAACCGCCTGGCGGTGCTGGTGTTGCGCTGGTGCGACGGAAGTTACCTTGAAGATCAGGACATGTGGCGGATGAGCGGCATTTTCCGCGACGTGTCGCTGCTGCATAAACCGCACACTCAGATAGCGGATTATCATGTCGTGACGGAGCTGAACGCCGATTACGACCGCGCAAAATTACAGGTTGAAGTGGCGCTTGCCGGTGAGCAGTTTGCCGATTGCGAAGTGGCGGTGACCCTGTGGCGTGACGGGCTGTCAGTCGCGACGGTCAGCGCTAAGCCCGGGTCAGCCATTATTGATGAGCGTGGCAATTGGGCGGAGCGTTTAAACGTCACGTTGCCGGTGAATGATCCGGCGCTGTGGAGCGCCGAAACCCCGGAATTGTATCGCTTAACGATGGCATTGCGCAGCGGGCAAGGTGAACTCCTGGACGTGGAGGCCTGCGACGTCGGTTTCCGTCGTGTGGAAATCAGCAACGGCTTGTTAAAAGTGAACGGCAAACCGCTGCTGATCCGTGGCGTCAACCGCCATGAGCACCATCCGGAAAACGGGCAGGTGATGGACGAAGCCACCATGCGCCGTGACATCGAGCTGATGAAACAGCACAACTTTAACGCCGTCCGCTGCTCGCATTACCCGAACCATCCCCTGTGGTACACGCTGTGTGACCGGTATGGCTTGTACGTGGTGGACGAAGCGAATATTGAAACACACGGCATGGTGCCGATGAGCCGTCTGGCCGACGATCCGCGCTGGCTGCCTGCGATGAGCGAACGCGTGACGCGCATGGTGCTGCGCGATCGTAACCATCCGTCCATTATCATTTGGTCGCTGGGCAATGAATCCGGGCATGGCGCCAACCATGACGCGCTCTACCGCTGGGTTAAAACCACCGATCCCACGCGTCCGGTGCAGTATGAAGGCGGCGGCGCAAATACCGCTGCGACCGATATCGTCTGCCCGATGTATGCCCGTGTCGATCAGGATCAGCCGTTTGAGGCCGTACCAAAATGGTCACTGAAAAAGTGGATCGGCATGCCGGATGAGACGCGCCCGCTGATCCTGTGCGAATACGCCCATGCCATGGGTAACAGTTTTGGTGGATTTGCAAAATACTGGCAGGCATTTCGCGATCACCCACGCTTACAGGGAGGATTCGTCTGGGACTGGGTGGATCAGGCGCTGACCAAAAAAGACGACAACGGCAACCCTTTTTGGGCGTATGGCGGCGATTTTGGTGATACACCGAATGACCGTCAGTTCTGCCTGAATGGGCTGGTGTTCCCGGATCGCACGCCGCATCCGGCGTTGTTTGAAGCCCAGCGCGCGCAGCAATTTTTCACGTTTACGCTGGTAAGCACTTCACCGCTGGTGGTCGACGTGCACAGCGATTATCTGTTCCGCCAGAGTGATAATGAGCAGTTGTCCTGGAATATTGCACGCGACGGCGAAGTGCTGGCGAGTGGGGACGTGGCGCTCACGATTGCCCCGCAGCAAACGCAGCGTATTGAAATCGACGCACCGGAATTTGCCGCGGCGGCAGGCGAAATCTGGCTGAATGTGGATATCGTTCAGACGGCGTCGACCGCCTGGTCTCCGGCGAATCATCGCTGCGCCTGGGATCAGTGGCAGCTGCCCGCGCCGCTCTATATTGCGCCGTCCGTTGAGGGAACGACGAAGCCAGACCTGACGGTAAAACAGGATCGGCTCGAAGTCAGCCATCAGTCACAGCGTTGGCATTTTGATCGTACCAGCGGAAATCTGACCCAGTGGTGGAATAACGGCACCGCGACGCTCCTCGCCCCGCTGAGTGATAATTTCACCCGTGCGCCGCTCGATAATGATATCGGCGTCAGCGAAGCCACGCGTATCGATCCAAATGCGTGGGTTGAGCGCTGGAAAGCGGCGGGCATGTACAACCTCACGCTGCGTCTGTTGCTCTGCGAAGGAGAACAACGCGCGCAGGCGGTGACAATCACCACGCTGCACGCCTGGGAATCAAACGGCAAAACGCTGTTCCTGAGCCGCAAAACCTGGACAATTGACCGTTCTGGCGTGCTGCATGGCGACGTACAGGTACAAGTGGCGAATGATATTCCGCAACCCGCGCGCATTGGCCTGAGCTGTCAGCTGGCGCAAACGCCGCAAACGGCAAGCTGGCTCGGCCTGGGACCGGACGAGAACTACCCGGACAGAAAACTGGCCGCCCGTCAGGGGCGCTGGACGTTGCCGCTGGACGCGCTGCATACGCCGTATATTTTCCCGACGGATAACGGCCTGCGCTGCGATACGCGCGAACTGACTTTTGGCACGCATCAGCTGCAGGGTGATTTCCACTTTTCATTGAGCCGCTACAGTCAGCAGCAGCTGCGTGACACCAGCCATCATCATTTGCTGGAACCTGAACCGGGCTGCTGGCTGAATATCGACGCCTTCCATATGGGCGTCGGCGGCGATGACTCCTGGAGCCCCAGCGTGTCGCCGGAATTTATCCTGCAACACCGCGTGATACGTTACGCGTTTAGCTGGCGACAGGACTAAACTTAACCTCGTCGGTTGCGGTCACAGCTGGTGGCCGCACGCTCACTTCGGAGGTTTGACTCATGAAGTATGTCGATGGTTTTGTGGTTGCCGTTCCTGCAGAAAATAAGGAGGCTTATCGCGAGATGGCGTCCAGGGCGGCTCCACTGTTTAAAGAGTTTGGCGCGACGCGGGTTGTGGAGTGTTGGGCCGAGGACGTTCCGGATGGAAAATTGACCGATTTTCGCATGGCGGTCAAAGCGGAAGAAGGCGAAGAAGTCGTTTTCAGCTGGATTGAATATCCGTCGAAAGAGGTTCGCGATGAGGCGAACAAAAAGCTGATGTCCGACCCACGCATGAAAGAGTGGGGAGATTCCATGCCGTTCGACGGCAAACGAATGATCTACGGCGGGTTTATGCCGTTACTGGATGAGTGATGGTTTGCGCCCGGCGACGCACCGCGTGCCGGGCGACTTATTCGTCAGGGTCGAGATTGTTCTCTGCCCATAAGATGAACTCCACTTTTGGCAACGCTTTACTGTATAACCAGCCCTGCCCGTACTGCACGCCGTGGCGACGCAGCCACTCTAATTGCCCTTCGGTTTCGATACCTTCAGCAACCATTGCCATGTTGAGCGATTTTGCCATTTCAATAATGTGCGGCGTGACGTTTTTGTACTCCAGCGCATCCACGAATGATTTATCAATTTTCAACGTATCGACATCCAGATCCTGGAGATAGCTGAGGCTGGAGTAGCCGGTACCAAAATCGTCGATATAGATGGGGTGGCCTGAACGACGCAAACTGGCGATAAGCGGCGCACTCACCGCGGGATCGGCAAACTCCCGTTCGGTCAATTCCAGCGCAATTTGCTGCGGCTGAATCTGCCAGTGTTTAAGCAGACGACTCAACACCTGCGGCAGTTCATCACAAAATAGATCGGCGGCGGAAAGGTTAATGGAAATATGTTGATGGGGGTGATGGCGTAGCCATTCGCCCATATCCTCAAAGACCTTCTCAATCACCAGCCTGGTTAATTTAGACGTCAGCCCCGTTTGCTCAGCCAGCGGAATAAAAATGTTTGGCGAAAGCAGGCTGCCGTCCTGCTGAGGCCAGCGGGTGAGTGCCTCGGCACCGATTATCTTGCCACTATCAAGCGCCACGATGGGCTGATAATGGATAACAAATTCACGGGCGTGGATCGCATCCAGCAGACGATTACGCGGGGATTGCAGGCGGCGTAAAAGCCGCATCACAAAGGCCGCGGCCACAAGACTGACCAGAGCACCAAACGGGAACCAGAACAGCAGCTGTTGATGCCAGCTCGCCTTGAGCGGCTCAAGAGAGGCCCAGGCGACGACCGCAAAGCGCAAATCTGGGACGGATTTGACGACGTACATCGATCCCTTGTACTGCAGCGGCGCAAAATCCTGTTTCTGTAATTGCTGCCAGATGTGCGGTGGGAGAGGGCTGCTGCTGGAAAAAACAATATTGCTGTCATAGCCGACCAGCGCGGCTTCGATCGGCCAGGCGCCAAAAGGAATGACATCAATCAGCGATTCCGGATCTAACAGGACCAGATAGTTTCCGAGGCCCAGCACGGTCATATAGCGCCGAATGCCGAGATCGTTTTGCTGCGTCAGCCACGCATCATAGCCATCGCGAGTGGTGCGCATAGGAAGCGGAAACGCCTTCGCTTTGCTAACCTGCTCGAGCGATGAACACACGGGCTTGCGGTTATCAACGTACATCACTTCCTGAACGTAGCGGAAGGAGAAAGAGATCCGGCGCATCTCCAGTAAATGCTGATAGCTGCACGGCTCACCGTTAAAAGACTGGATTTGCGTTAACGCTGCTTTAGCTTGATCGATAACGATGTTGGTGCGGATCAGTACCCGCGAAGAGTAGCGATCCAAATCCTGGACAAATTTGTCTTCTGCCTGGCGATGCGCGAGCCAAACACTCAGGCTGATGGGGATCAGCACGGAAAAAATCAGAACACCAGTCACCAGGCTGACCAAATGGCGGGTTGTCATGCAGCGGTATCCTTTCTGCAGTGCTGAATTAAATCGCCCCAAAATGATAATCTTATAACATGCTGCAGTGATTGATTTGATTCAGGGAAAAGTAATGAAGAAAAAAGAATTCGTGACACAAGATCTCCTGAGCAAAATTTATCAGGACACCACTGCTGGTCCGCGCAAACTGTCGCCGGAACGACAGCTCGCCGAGGAATATGGTGTGTCACGTTTTACTATTCGACAAGCGCTGGAAAAGCTGGTCAGCATTGGCGTGGTGCGGATTGTGCAAGGTTCGGGGATCTGGATCAACGAGCACGCGCGCAATAATCCCCTGGTGTATAACTCGATCACGGAAAAGCGCTTCGATCAGATTCGTTACCGGATGATCAGCCTGCACAAGACGCGCCCGGATCGCGCCGCGCAGCAGATTTTCGGTATTGATGAGGAGAGTTTTATCTGGCACTTCTGCCGCTTGCGCTACGTCGATGACATGCCCGTACAGCTCGAAATATCGAGTATGCCTGCCGCGGATTTCCCGGATCTGAATCAGCAGGCCATTGAGCGCTCAATCCAGCAGTATGTTCTGAGTAAAGGATTGATCATTTCTCATATGTTGACCACCTATCGCGCGGTGAGCGTAGGCCGTGAACAGGCGGTGATTTTGGGCTGCAAAAAAGGCAGCCCGGCAATGCATATCAATAATCGCGGTATTCTGGATGGCGGGCGCGTGTTTGAGGTGAGCGATATTATTGATATCAACTATACCTGCACTTACGTCATTCCGTACAACCGCGACAATCTGGCCTGGCGCCAAAATCAGGGCGTGTGAAGGGTACCGTCGGGCAGACGGCTCTGTGTCCACTCGTGCGGTCGATAAACAACCGGGTGCGCCAGCGCCAACGCTTCGTTGAAGCCCACGCCGATGCCGGGCTGTACGGGAGGATAGACAAATCCGTCTTTTACCTCTGGCGCGCCGGGGAACACGTCGTTTGTCGTGGCAGAGCGAGGAATAAATTCCTGAATCGCCGCATTGTGCAGGTGAATATTCAGGTGAGTGTTCACCGCGACGCCGATCGGCGTCATATCGCCCGGGCCATGCCAGGCAAGGCGTACGCCAAAAGCCTGACACAAATGCGCCAGCTTGAGCGCCGGAGTGATCCCGCCGATTTGCGAGACGTGGCAGCGTATAAAATCGATACGACGATTCACAATCAGATCGTGCCATTCAGCAGGGTTATTAAATAACTCTCCCAGCGCCAGCGGAACGCAGCTTTGCTGACGCACCTGTTCCAGCCATGCGCTTTGCTGTGGCGGCAAAATATCTTCAATAAAGTAGGGCTGGAACGGTTCGAGCTGTTTTGCCAATTGCACGGCCTGCTGTGGGAACAGCCGCTCGTGGACATCATGCAAAATATGCAGCTTCCAGCCATATTTTTCGCGCAGGGCGCGGAACATCTCGACGGTATTGCTCATGTACTCTTGCTGATCGAACCATGCGCCCGGGGTAGGGTTGTCCGGGGAGTGGAGTTCAGATGGCGTACCGCCGTAAAAGCCGAGCTGACAGCGGATATGGCGATAGCCCTGCGCAATGAGCGTATCCACGGAGGCAAATAACGCTTCCAGCGTTTCGCCGCTGGCGTGGCTGTAGGCCGGGATCGCGTCGCGGGATTTACCGCCAAACAGCTGATACAGCGGCATACCGGCCAGCTGACCTTTAATATCCCACAGGGCCATGTCGACGCCTGAAATGGCATTGTTCATCAACGGGCCGTTACGCCAGTAGGCGTTGACGTTCATCATCTGCCACAGGTCTTCAATATTGTTCGCATCACGTCCAATCAGCAGCGGTCGCAGGTATTCATCCACCAGCGTTTTAACGGCCAGTGGGCGCTGCTGAAAAGTCGCGCATCCATGGCCCGTGATGCCTTGTTCGGTGGTCACTCGGACGGTAACCAGATTATGTCGATCCGGGCGGGTAATAAAACATTCAATATCTTTGATGATCACAGGCGTCACGAAATAACTCCTTTGCTGCACTGTGGGAATACGTTATGGGGAATATCATCACCCTAAAATCGTGAGTGGGTAAACCGTTTTTTTGACTATTTATTTTGGTCAGTTATTTATCGTAAATGTAATTTAAAACCATACCAATTTGAGCTGTTTTACGTTTTTGTGGCTTTCTGCTGGCTAATTGTGAGCGAAGTCTACTTTTATTGGTTTGTTTTGTTGCCATGCTTTAATTATTCTTCATGGCGACATTAAAACGACAACAACATCGGGCAGGAGTCTTTATGGGGACGCACGAAGCGATCAATAATATTATTCGTCTGGTCGGCGGCCAGGGGAATATTAATAAAGTCTGGCACTGCATGACGCGGCTGCGCTTTGATCTCATTGACGATAATAAAGTCGATCAAAATGAGATAAAAAAATTGCCCGGTGTGCTGGGCGCGCAGCTGCAAAGCGATCAGTTTCAGGTCATTATTGGCCCGAAAGTGAACAGCTGGTATGAACAGATGCTCACCGTATTGGGCAATAACGATACGGCGGCACCGGCAGCAACCAAAGGGCGTAAGAGCTTGATATCGCTGTTTATGGATACCGTGTCGGGCGTGTTTGGTCCTATTGTCCCGGCCATCGCTGGCGCGGGGATGATCAAAGGGCTGCTGGCAGGTTTGATCGCCCTAAAAGTGGTTTCCGCCAAAAGTGATACCGTGATGGTGATCGATCTGATTGCCAGCGGCGTGTTTTATTTCCTGCCGTTTTTCCTGGCGGTATCGGCGGCGAAAATCTTCAAAACCAATGAGTATCTGGCGGCGGCCGTCGCGGCTTGCCTGATGTATCCGTCGCTGATTGACGCGGCAAAAGCGCTGGCGACGCATCAGGAAGGGGCGGTCAGCGCGCTCTGGCTACTGAATGCGATTCCCGTTTCGGTGTTCAACTACTCCTCCAGCGTGATCCCGGTGATTTTCTCGATTCTGGCCTTGAGCTATATCCATCGCTGGGTCGATAGCATCATGCCGGACGTACTGAAAACCGTATTCACGCCCACGCTAACGCTGTTTATTGGCGCTCTGGCCGCGCTGGTGGTGATTGGCCCGATTGGCATCTGGCTAGGCAAAGGGCTGGCGTTGTTTATTGAAGGGCTGTTTAGCGTGTCGGCAAGTTTTGCCGGCTTGATTGTGGGCGCGATTCGCCCGGTGGCGATCCTCACCGGTATGCACCATGCGATGACGCCGATCGCGCTGCAAAACTTTAGCGATCGCGGGTACGACATGCTGATGCCAATGATGTTTATGGCCAATATGGCGATTGCGGGTTCTACGTTCGCCATCTGGCGCTTGAGCAGAGACCGCCAGGAGAGAACCGTTACCCTTTCAGCCGCGATTTCCGCACTGCTCGGCATTACCGAACCGGCGCTGTTTGGTGTTCTGACGCGCTACAAAAAAGCGTTTATTGCGGCCACTGTCGCCAGTTCACTGGCCTCCGCGTTTATCGCGTTCTTCGGCGTGCGGCTTTACGGCTACATTCTGTCGAGCATCTTCAGTTTGCCTGCTTATATCGGCCCCTATTTTATCTTTGCACTTGCGGGCGTGGTGATGGCATTGGTGCTGTCGTTTTTCCTGACCACGTTGCTGGTGGGCAAAGAGCAGGCTTCGCAAGATGTTTAGCGTGGTTCCCTCGCCCAATCGGGCGGGGGTTGTTTTTATCCTGTGACTCAGATAGACTTTTGTTATGTTATAACAAAACATATCGAGCGTAAGATGAAACCTGATATCCATCCGCACTACCGTACTGTCGTTTTTCACGACACCAGCGTTGACGAATTTTTTAAAGTGGGATCGACGATTAAAACCGATCGCGAAATCGAACTCGACGGCCAGACGTATCCGTACATCACTCTCGATGTCTCGTCAAAATCGCACCCGTACTACACCGGGAAGCAAAAAACCTTCTCGACAGAGGGCAGCGCGGCACGTTTCCGCCAGCGCTTTAGTGGCTTTATCAATGCGAAGCGAGGTTAACCATGCAGGTACTAAACTCGCTACGCAGTGCAAAACAGCGTCATCCGGATTGCCAGATTGTGAAACGCAAAGGACGCCTGTACGTGATTTGCAAATCTAACCCGCGCTTTAAAGCGGTGCAGGGAAGAAAGAAAAGACGTTAACGCCGTGATTCGCGCCAATTTTCCAGGGATCTTATCTGCTTGCCGTCGGCGGTGAAATTGTCGGTGGCGAGCCAGCTCTGGAATGCGCTTTCCAGTCCTGGCCATTCGCTATCAATGATCGAAAACCAGTCGGTGTCGCGATTATGTCCCTTGATCACCAGCGCCTGACGAAAACGCCCTTCATACTGAAACCCCAGACGTTGCGCCGCGCGGCGTGAAGGCGCATTCAGGCTGTTGCATTTCCACTCGTAGCGACGATATCCCAGCGTCGTAAACACATACTGCATCAGTAAATACTGTGCTTCGGTGGACATCACGGTGCCGCTGAGGCGCGGTGAAAAATGGACATGCCCAACTTCGATCACGCCGTTTTTCGCATCGATCCGCATCAAGGCTAATGTGCCGACAGGTGATTTGGTCTGGTTGTCGATCACCGTGAAGTGAATCGGATCGGACAGTTCACAAACATTCTCTACCCACGCTGTAAATTCGTCGGCAGTTGCATCCGGTTCGCGCAAAAGCCACGTCCAGCTGCGGGTGTCTTCAGCCTGCTGATAGGCGGTAAAAAGAGCTTCAGCATGTTCCGGGCGTAACGGCGTGAGCGTGCAATAATGCCCTTTTAGCGCCACGCGATCCGGATGCGGACGAGGCTGCCAGTCGTTCATCGGCTCACCCACTGGCTGACCAAACTGATTGAATTGATTCATGTTGATTCCCTTTGTCTGATGTGAATTCCAGATTAGGAAATTTGTGGCCCCACAAGAAGATCCACATGGTTATAATCATGTGGTACCACGGAGGCGGCAATGAATATTTCAGGTGACGATTTTTACGCATTAATCAATGACGTGCTGCAACGTCGCGGTGCAGAGACGCTTCAGCGATCGTTGTATCGCGGCTTGCGGGAAGCCATATTAAACGGCAGGCTGCTGGCGGAGAGTCGTTTACCGGGATCCCGCATCATCGCTGAACAGGCGGGGATTTCGCGTAACACGGTGAATGCCGCGCTGGAGCAGCTCACGCTTGAAGGCTTTTTACACCGTAATCGGCAAGGAACTCGCGTGGCTCAGGTCGGGCATCGCGATAACGTACAGTCCGCTCAGATTCTTGATATCACGCTTGCGCAGCGTGTGGCACGGCTCCCCGCGCCGACATCTCGCGCCATGCCCGTCCCAGCATTCACACCCGGCACGCCCGCGATTCACTATTTTCCCTTACCGCTGTGGCGACGCCTGTACGATCGCGTTTTACGAGAAGAAGGCAGCGCGTTGTTAGGTTATGGCGATCCGGCGGGCGAAGTGTCGCTGCGCAGCGCGATTGCCCGTCATCTGGCGCTTTCGCGTGGGATTGATTGCGACGCCAGCCAGATTGTGATTACCGAAGGCGCACTTGAAGGGGTGAACCTGTGCACTCAACTTCTGAGCGAGACGGGGGATATTGCCTGGATAGAAGATCCGGGTTACGCCGGTGCCAAAAGTGCGTTTGCGAAATCGGGCCTGACGATGGTCGGCATGCCTGTTGACGAAGAAGGCATGCGGCTTGAAACAAAAGGTGAGCACTCACCCACACTGATATTCACCTCGCCATCCCACCAGTTTCCGTACGGGAGTGTGCTAAGCATCCATCGACGATTCGCGCTGCTGGAATTTGCGCGTCAGCATAATGCATGGATTATTGAAGATGATTACGACAGTGAATTTCGCTATAGCGGGGAACCCGTTCCAGCGATGATGGGCATGCAGAAAAATGCGCCCGTGGTCTATTTAGGGACATTTAGCAAAACACTGTTTCCCTCGCTGCGCACCGGTTTTATGGTGATGCCAAAGGCATTAGCGAACGCCGCGCAGCCCGCGCTTGGCTCGTTGCTACGCGGCGGGCATCGCGCGGAGCAGCGCACGCTGGCGTTGTTTATCGAAGAGGGACATTACGCCCGACATCTTGCTGCGATGCGGCGTTTGTACCGCAAGCGGTATAAACAGCTACGCGATGCGCTTCACGCTGAACTCCACGTTCCACATCGGGTTTTAGCCGGGGAAGGGGGCATGCATTTGACCGTCGCGATTGACGATATTGATGATAAAGCCGTAGCACGTCAGGCAAGTCAATATCAGATGGCACCCGCTGCGCTGAGCGGGTATTACCTTGACGAGCAGCAGGGGCAAACCGGTTTGGTTTTGGGGTATGGAAATACCCCTGCGTCTCAGTTTGCGCCTGGCATCAGGCGCTTGCAGACGTTAATTATGCAGTCTCGGGGCGAGAAAGGGTGAAGACGTCGTAGAAAGAGAGTTCGCCTTTCGTGGAGATCATTTTCTGCAATTTGGACTTTTGCTCTTCTTCCACATTTGGCGAATGCAAAATGCGGTTGATCAGCTCCGACGGCACATAGCGGGTGTTGTACCACTCGCCGTTATAGCAAACGCGGAAATCGAGCACGTCGATATCTTCATAGCGATAGCGCGGATTAACGTCAAAGAAGAAGAAGGCGTTAAAGACGACGAATAAAACAATCAGTAACCACACCGAGTCGATGAGCGTTTCTGACAATAGCATAACGATGAGTGTTGCGAGGAGGGCAGCATACATCGCCAAAAACAGGCCAGTATGTTTACGGATAAAGCTGATGCTAAAGCGCGGGCGATTATCGCGTTTCTCGCGGGCATTGAGATCGTCGATGGTTTCAGTAAGCAGGCGCTGTATCTCTGTCATTTATAACCTTCATGAATTTTGCAAAATACAGGGGATCTGCCCATTTTAGGGGAGTGGTTTAGCGGAAAAAAGTAACAGTTATGCGGGGAAAAAGCATAACAGTTACTCATTTTCAGTTTTACAGTGTTTTGATGATTTTGGCAGGGTTGCCGCCCACGACCACGTTAGCAGGCACGTCTTTTGTGACAACGGCGCCAGAGGCCACCACCACATTATCACCAATGGTAACGCCAGGGTTGATCACCGCTCGTCCACCAATCCAGACATTATGGCCGATGGTGACGGGTTTACCTAATTCCAGTCCGCTGTTGCGTTCGGTTGCATCCAGTGGATGCGTGGCGGTGTAAATATGCACGCCAGGCGCCAGCATACAATTGTCACCGATGATAATGGGGCACACATCCAGCATCACGCAATCAAAGTTCGCGTAAAACCCTTTGCCGAGATAAATGTTGTAGCCGTAATCGCACCGAAAGGTCGGCTCAATATACGCGCCTTCGCTTTGCCCTAATAAATCGTTTAGCAAAGCCTGACGCTCAGATTTCGCATCAGGTTCAGTGTGATTGTAGCGGTGAATCATATGGCGCGCCTGAAGGCGCTCTGCCCGTAGGGTCTCGTCCGAAGGGCGGTAAAGCTCTCCGGCGATCATTTTTTGTTTTTCTTCACTCATGGAATGCCTCACTGGACTGGAATGATACGCTCGGTATCAGCGTAAATAACCTCATCCAGAAAGGGAACGTTCCCGATAAGTTGATGTGATCAAAGTCACAGCATAAATGCCGACGCGCACGTTTGAAAAGGTGGACCTGCCTTTCACGCAGGGATCGTAAATCGAAAGGTGAATTCAGCGTAAGAAGATAACGGTAGTGCCTCTAAAACAAGCCTGAAATTAACGGACAAATTTCCATACAGACACCGGGATTTTGTCATACAGTTTATTCATGGTTAGCTCGGCAAGACGATGATCTGCGGCTGAATAAAATACAGCCAGTTCATGATCGGGCAGCTCATATTTATTTTTTTCAATAACACGCTCAAGCGTGTCGAGTGACTGACAGCGACGCAAACGCATCAAATAATCTGTCTTGGTTAATGGTTTATCAGACATAAATTCACCTTAGTATTTGTAATAATTTTAACAGGAATGACTTACCGGATTAGCTCTGCTGACGTTGTTGAAACAACGGAATAGCCGATTTCCTGATTTACGCCATTTTTGCAAGTCTTGCGTGTTAATGCCATAACTACTGAACAACATAAAGGTGTCGTCCAGATATTCATCAATTTGCTCAATCAGCTTATTATCTTCATTGTACTTAATTTTATAATTAAGTGCGAAGGTTGCGATATGCTCTA
>Ga0308165_1002316_pt1 | contig 23173 bp, 22 predicted proteins | sample PhyWR2_FD_201032 | JGI IMG/M metagenome (GOLD analysis project Ga0308165, IMG submission 201032) | Phyllosphere microbial communities from UC Gill Tract Community Farm, Albany, California, United States - DLSLW.R2 | ecosystem: Host-associated > Plants > Phyllosphere > Unclassified | place: USA... | reverse complement strand
GTTCCCGGAGGTGCTGCTGGTCACATTGCCCGAAGTCGTGCTGGTGACGTTGCCCGAGGTGGACGATGTCGTCGAGGTGATGCCGCCGGTGGTGGAGGAAACCCCGCCGGTGGTGGTCGAAGTCGATCCGCCCGTGGTCGAGGTCACACCGCCGGTCGTGGTCGACGAGGAAGTCGAGGTAACGCCGCCCGTGGTGGTGACACCGCCGGTCGTCGTGACGCCGCTGGTGGTGGAACTGATGACGACATTGCCGCCGCCGCTGCTTCCACCGCCGCCGCCGCCAAAGAAACCGCCAAAGAAACCGCCGCCGAAGCCGCCCATCGGGCCGCCGCCGATCACCACCGGGGTGCCGCCGCCGCCGCCCGAGTAGGACGCGGGCGGAGCCGGGGGAATGTACGGGGCGGGCAGCGGAACCATCGCCGCCTGCTGCTGGTCGCAGCAGGTGCGCTTGATGATCTTGCGCACGCGCTTGGTGGTGCGCGGATCATCCTTGCGGACGATGCGCTTCACCGGCTTTGCCGGGACGGCCGTCTTGGCCATCTTGACCTTGCGGTACTCGGTCTTCGCTGACTGCGTTTCCGCCACGTGGACGGCGCCGCCACCGATGATAGCGCAGCCTGCTGCACAGGCAGACAGTTTCGCAAGGGCCATCCGAACGGACATACTGGTTGCTCTCTTTTGTTTTGCCTGGATCGCGGCAGTGTCTTGAACCGACACTTGCGATCCATCTGCCAGAAACAACGCAGAGTCCGGTTAACGGGACAACGGCGTTAACCGCTATTCTCACGTCCCAAGGCGGGAAAACTGGTTAATTTATTCTTCTAACCATGGGGTTGTACCGAAACGGGACTGTCTGGGTGGCCAGATGTAAATTTCCCCGACGGTTTTGCCAACCGAATCAAGCCTGTGGCTCTCAACCTTCCGAATCGAAAAGCCCGTTCTGAGGGGCTGTTGGAGGGCTCATTCCCAAGTGGGTCCAGCCCCGATCGTTAAGGCAACGGCCGCGCGCGGTGCGTGCTACCAGACCAAGCTGAATGAGATATGGCTCGATTACTTCCTCGATCGTGTCACGCGGTTCGGAAAGGCCTGCCGCCAGCGTTTCCACGCCCACGGGGCCGCCCTTGTAGATATCCGCGATCATCTGCAGGTAGCGCCGGTCCTGCGAATCGAGACCGATCGAATCAACCTCGAGCCGGGTCAGCGAATCGTCCGCGATCTCACGCGTGATCACGTCGGAACCCGCGACATGCGCAAAATCGCGCACGCGCCGCATCAGCCGCCCTGCCACACGCGGAGTACCGCGCGCGCGCCGGGCGATCTCGGTCGCGCCGCCCTTGTCCATGCCGATGCCCAGCAGCCCGGCGCCGCGCGTGACGACCTTTTCCAGTTCCTCCACCGAATAGAACTGCAACCGCACCGGAATGCCGAAACGGTCGCGCAGCGGGGTTTGGAGCAAGCCCTGCCGCGTCGTGGCACCGACCAGCGTGAACGGCGGCAGGTCGATCCTGACGGAGCGGGCCGATGGCCCTTCGCCGATGATGAGGTCGAGCGCACGGTCCTCCATCGCGGGGTAGAGCACTTCCTCGACCACGGGATTGAGGCGGTGAATCTCGTCGATGAACAGCACGTCGCCCTGTTCGAGATTGGTCAGCAGCGCCGCCAGATCTCCCGCCTTGGCGATGACCGGCCCGCTGGTGGCGCGAAAACCTACGCCCAGTTCGCGCGCGACAATCTGCGCCAGCGTGGTCTTGCCCAGCCCCGGAGGCCCGAAGAACAACACATGGTCCATCGCCTCGCGCCGTGACTTGGCGCTTTCGATGAACACCCGCAGGTTGTCCTTCGCCCCGGCCTGTCCGACGAATTCTTCCAGGGTTTTGGGCCGCAGCGCGGCATCGGCGTCCTCTGGCTGACGGATCGGCGTGAGAATGGGATTGTCGGTCATGTCTTAACCCGCCGCCCGCTTCAGCGCCACGCGCACAAGGTCGTTCAGCCCCGCATCCTCGCCCAGTTCCTCCACCGCCTTGCCTACCGCCATGGCAGCGACCGCAGGCTTGAAGCCTAGGTTCTGCAAGGCCGAAACGGCATCTGCGCTGGCCGAGCCGGGCGGTACGAAAGCAATCGCTCCGGGCAGGCCGGGCGCAGTGGGCAAGGCGCCTGCCTTGTCCTTCAATTCGTTGACGATGCGGCTGGCCAGCTTCGGCCCCACACCGTTGGCCCGCGCCACCATAGCCGAGTCGCCGCCGGCACAGGCCCGCTGGATTTCCTCGGTCGTCAGCGCCGACAGGATCGCCAGCGCCACTTTCGAGCCCACACCCTGCACCGCCGTCAGCAGGCGGAACCAGTTACGCTCCGCCGCGCTGGCAAAGCCGATCAGGCGCTGGTCGGTTTCCGAAACCTGCATCTCGGTGTGGATCACCACCCGGTCGCCGCGGATGCCGAGATGATCCAGCGTACGCGCTGAGCATTGGACGAGATAGCCCACGCCATTCACGTCGATGATCGCCCAGTCGGGCCCGGTGTCGTCGAGAAGACCTGTTAGCTTGGCGATCATGGTTTGTTCCTATGGCAGGAAGCAATTCGCTGCGCCAGTCCCTATCGGGAGAGTTGGAAGAGTTGAGGGAAGACCTGGCGCCATTGCCCAAGACCCCGGGAATGTCGCCGTAGCGCGCGATGCATTGTCCGGCTTACCGTGCCGCCGCAGGCTATCATGTCTCCCGGCTCACCGTGCGCGCACCTACGATGCCGCACGCGTGACCTCGACGGTAAAGGGTTCTCGGGCAATGACCCCAGGTCTTCCCTTTATCGCCCGAACCGTCCCCTCAACGCGGCAGAACCCCCAGACAGACGTACTTCAAAACCTTGCCGTCCTCGGAATTCCAGTCGAAGCGGGTCACCGGGCCTGCCACCGTCGAAGCGCCAAGCGGCGCGCCGGTCGGGCCAATGACCCGCCACTGCAAGTTCACCACGCGCCCGCCGGAACAGTCCACGCTGCGGACCGAAAAGGCGGTGCTGCCGCGCGCGAGCTGCGGGGTTGGATTGAGAATGACCACCGCCTCCCGGAAGGTGCGCCCCAATCCTGAGGCCACCACGCTTGCGGCATCGATGCGGATGCTGCGGCCAAGCAGACGTTCCACATCGACGGCGAAGACCTTCACCCACTTGCCGGTCAGCACCTTCAGCGTCGTGTCCGCAGCCGCCGGGGTGGCGGCAAGAGCGACAAACGCCAGCGCCGCCCATTTGAACCCACGCGGCTTCACAGCGGGTTGCCGTTTTCGTCGCGGTAGATGTCGCGGCGACCGACGTGGTTGGCGGGGCCCACGAAGCCGTCGTTCTCCATGCGCTCCACCCATTTGGCGGCGGTGTTGTAGCCCACGCCCATCTGGCGCTGCAGCCACGAGACCGAGACCTTCTGGTTCTCGAACACGAGGTGGCAGACCTGGCGGTACTTGCGCTCGTCCGGCGCGTCGGAAGCTGTGGCGTCGAGGTCGTCGAAGCCGAAGCTGCCTTCCTCGGGCTCCTCGGTGACGGCGTCGATGTAATCGGGTTTGCCCTGGGTACGCCAGTAGATGGCGACCTGTTCGACCTCCTCGTCCGATACGAACGGGCCATGGACGCGCTTGATCGGATCGGAGCTGGGTTTGTAGAGCATGTCGCCCTTGCCCAGCAGCTGTTCGGCGCCCTGTTCGCCCAGAATCGTGCGGCTGTCGATGCGGCTGGTGACGGCGAAGGATACGCGGGTCGGCAGGTTGGCCTTGATGACGCCGGTGATGACGTCGACCGAGGGGCGCTGCGTCGCCATGATGAGGTGGATGCCCGCCGCTCGGCTCTTTTGCGAGAGGCGCTGGATCAGCACTTCGATTTCCTTGCCGACGGTGACCATGAGGTCGGCCAGCTCGTCGACGATGAGGACGATCTGGGGCAGCGTTTCATAGTCGAGCTGGCGGTCCTCGTAGAGTTCCTCGCCGGTGTCGGGGTCGAAGCCAATCTGGATGCGGCGGCCCAGCGGCTTGCCCTTGGCGGCGGCGGTGCGGACCTTTTCGTTGAAGCTGGCGAGGTTGCGGACGCTGATCTCGCTCATCATGCGGTAGCGGCGCTCCATCTCCTCGACCGCCCATTTCAGGGCGCGAATAGCCTTGGGCGGCTCGGTGACCACGGGCGAGAGCAAGTGCGGGATATCGTCGTAGCTCTTGAGTTCCAGCACCTTGGGATCGACGAGGATCAGGCGGCACTGCGCCGGGGTGAGGCGATACAGCAGCGAGAGCAGGATGGCGTTGAGGCCCACCGACTTACCCGAACCGGTCGTACCGGCGACCAGCAGGTGAGGCATGGTGGCAAGATCTGCGACCACAGGTTCACCGGCGATGTCCTTGCCCAGGATGATCGGCAACATGCCCTTGTGGTTGGCGAAGGCCTCGGACGCGACCATTTCCTTGAACGAGACCATCTGGCGGTCCGCGTTCGGCAGTTCGATGCCCATGACGGTGCGGCCCGGGATCGAGGATACGCGGGCCGAGATCGCCGACATATTGCGCGCGATATCGTCGGCCAGGCCGATCACGCGGCTGGCCTTGATGCCCGGCGCCGGTTCCAGTTCGTACATGGTGACGACCGGGCCAGTGCGCACGGCGGTGATCTCGCCCTTGACGTTGAAGTCGTCGAGCACGGTTTCCAGCAGGCGGGCGTTGCGCTCCAGGCTGAGCTTGTCGATCTTGGGCTGCGAATTGGGCTGCGGGTCTTCCAGCAGATCGAGGCTGGGCAGCGTGTACTTGTCGAACATGTCCTTCTGGCGGTCGCCGAAACCGACTTGCGCGGGGGTGGCGGAAACCTTGGGATCGGCGATCTCGGGCGGTTTGCGGGGCTTATCGGTGATAGGCGGGGCGATGCCGGCATTGCCGGCGGCGGCTTCGGCCACGCGCGGGGCGGCTTCGGCGCGGGCCGTTTCCTTCTTTTCCCTGCCGGCCTTGAAAGGCATTTCCTCGGGCACGGACAAGCCGCCCGGCAGGCGGCCGATGCGGCCCGGCAGCGTCAGCAGGCGCACCCAGTCGAGCGCGAAGACGCGCCCCGCCAGCATCACGCCCACGCCCAGGCACGCCAGCGCGAGGGCCAGCTTGATCCAGTTCTGCACCGGTTCGGGCGAAAGGCCGGCGATCGCGGAGACCGCCTTGGCGCCCAGCAGCCCGGAAATACCGCCCATCGAGGCAGGTAGTGAGCCGCCCGGCTGGGTGAACCACAACGACAGCACCGTCGCGATCAGCAGCATCGCCAGCGCCAGCACGCCGAAGGGCATCCACCAGCGCTGGTCGCTATGCTCGATCTCGCCGTCGTCCTCTTCGACCAGCAGCCACAGCTTGCGCGCGAAGACGTAAAGCAGCGGGACCAGGAGGGCGGAAACCGGGCCAAACAGGAACAGCGCGCGCTCCGCCGTCCAGGCGCCGGTCGGGCCCATCCAGTTCTGCACATCGCCGCCGGCGGCGGTGGAGGTGGACGGATCGGTTTGCTGGTAGCTTACCAGCGCCAGCGCCAGAAACACCATCGCCGCAAACAGCGCGATCGAGCCGGACAGCTCTCCGGCGCGGCGCAGCGAGCGCTTCAGGACGGCGCGCCAATCCGGTTTGGCGATACGCCGACCGGGCGCGATGGGCCGAGTAGCCATGTAAAATTCCCTTGGGGTTCGAACCCGGATTATGCGGCGGAGGGGGACTCCGCGTCAAGAATGGATGGGGAACGCGGCTGTGGAGGGGGACTACCGCGCGCCGCCGGACAACCCGTCGATTGCAGCCCAGCGCTCTAGTCGGAAGGCCCGCGCCCGCCGCGCCGTCACGCCGCCCAACGCAATCACCGGCACTTGGGAGCGCGCAGCAAGCAGCCGGAAGCGCACAGGGCCGAGCGTGTGTCCGCCGGGGTGCGAGGCCGTGGCGAAAACGGGCGAGATCAGCACCGCATCGGCCCTTGCGCGGTGGGCCTGCGCCAGTTCGCGCGGGTCATGCACGGTAACCAGCCGTAGCACGCCGGGGCCTCGCGCAAGACGGTCCGCCCCGCCGTAGGCCCCATGCGCTTTCCATGCCCGCGCCTGCCGTGCCTCGCCCGCCAGCACCATGACATACCCGAATCGCCGCGCCGTGCGGGCGAGCGCGTTGAACCGCGCGCGCCGTTCCTGCGAAGGCAGGTGATAATGCCGGAACACCAGCCCCGACCCGCGCGGCAGACGTGCCAGCACGGCCTCGATCCGGTCATCGTTGCGGGCATCGCTGATAAGCCATAAGGCAGGAAGGGACGGCTGGCGGTTCGGCACAGGGACGCTATAGCAGCGCGCCATGGATCAGCTAGAAGACATCCGCGCCCGCATCGCCCAGTCCGCGCGCATTGCGGAACGCCAGCCCGGCGCCGTAGAACTCGTCGCCATTTCCAAGACCCACGCCGCCGAAGCGATCGAGCCGCTGCTCGCCGCCGGCCAGCGCGTGTTCGGCGAAAATCGCGTTCAGGAAGCACAGGAAAAGTGGCTGCCCTTGCGCGAAGCCTATCCCGACGTAAAACTGCACTTCGTCGGCCAGCTTCAGTCGAACAAGGCCGAGGATGCGGTCGCCCTGTTCGACTGCATCCACTCGGTAGACCGCCCCTCGCTGGTCGCAGCGCTGGGCACGGCGATGGAAAAGGCCGGGCGGCAGGTGCCCTGCTTTATCCAGGTCAACATCGGCGCGGAAGAGCAGAAGGGCGGCTGCGCGATTGCCGAAGTGCCTGCGTTGTTGGCGTCGGCGCGTGAAGCGGGGTTGCCCGTGATCGGCCTGATGTGCGTGCCGCCGTTCGATATCGAGGCCGCCCCGTTCTTCGCTTTGCTAGCGAAGATCGCTGCCGATAACGGGCTGGAGCAGCTATCCATGGGGATGAGCGAGGACTTCGAAACTGCCGTGCTGCTGGGCGCTACGCATGTTCGGGTGGGCAGCGCCTTGTTTGGGTCGAGGCAGAAGAAGTAGAGGGTAGAGCAGGGGCCATCGCCCCTGCACCCCGGTTTCGTCGAGGTCACTCGCGTGGCCACGTTTTGCGCCCACGGTGAGCCGGGAGACATTCGTGGCCTGCGGCGCGGGCAGGACGTGAATAGTCCCCTACCTCGTCATTCCCGCGCAGGCGGGAATCCATCCGGGTTCAGCGCCGTGCCGAGAGATGGATTCCCGCCTGCGCGGGGATGACGAAAAGCTATTTGGCCGGATCCGAATAGCTGCACGCACTGCGCCGGCAATAAAGGGGTCTGGGGCGATGGCCCCAGAACTTCCCCTCCATCCAGTTTACTTCGGCGTATCCAACTCGTTGCCCGTCAGCGTCACGATATGCAGCAGGTTCGTTGACCCCGGCACCCCGAACGGCACGCCGGCCAGCGTCACCAGCCGCGATCCCGCTGCACCGAAGCCGTGACGCAGGGCCATGCGCTTGCCCTTGGCGATCATCTCCTCGAAGCTGCCGATGTCGCGGGTGATGACGCAGTGCGTCCCCCAGAGCATCGCCAGGCGCCGCGCCGTCTTCTGCGCCGGGGTCAGGACCAGCATCGCCGCTGCCGGGCGTTCGCGTGCCACGCGGCGGGCCGAGCCGCCCGAGCCGGTGAAGACGATGATGCCTTCGATGGTCAGGGTATCGGCGATCTGGGCGCAGGATTCCGACAGGGCATCGGCGCTGGTCGCGTCGGGCGGGGTCTGGGCGATGTGGATGCGCTGCCGGTAGGTCGGATCGCTTTCGACGCGCACCGCGATGCGGTCCATGATCGTCACCGCCTCGACCGGCCACTGGCCTGCCGCCGTCTCGGCCGAGAGCATCACCGCGTCGGCGCCGTCGTAGACCGCGTTGGCGACATCGGAAACCTCGGCGCGGGTCGGCGAGGGGCTGGTGATCATCGATTCCAGCATCTGCGTCGCCACGACCACCGGCTTGCCCTGAGCACGGGTCTTTTCGATGATGTGCTTTTGGATCGGCGGCACTTCCTCGGGCAGCAGTTCGACGCCGAGGTCGCCGCGCGCCACCATGATGCCATCCGACAGCTCGATGATCTCGTCGAGGCTTTCAACCGCCGCCGGCTTTTCGATCTTGGACATGATCGCCGCATAGCCACCCGACAGGCGGCGGGCTTCGGCGACGTCTTCGGGACGCTGGACGAAGGACAGGCCGATCCAGTCCGCCTTCTGCTCAACCGCGAAGGCGAGGTCGCGCCGGTCCTTTTCCGTCAGCGCGGGGATCGGGATCAGGGCGTCGGGAATGTTAACGCCCTTGCGGTCCGAGATCGGCCCGCCGACTTCAGCGCTGCACAGGATCGCATCGGGTTCGGCGCGGATGACCATGAGGCGCAGCTTGCCGTCGTCGATCAGCAGGCGCTGGCCCTTCTGGAGGATGCCGAACAATTCCGGGTGCGGCAGGCAGACCCGCTCGTCGTTGCCGGGAGTGGGATCGCGGTCGAGCGTGAAGTGGGCGCTGTGGCGGATGAAGGCCTTGCCGCCTTCGAACGTGCCGACGCGCAGCTTGGGGCCCTGCAGGTCGCACAGGATGGCGACGGGGCGCTCGAGGTCCTTTTCCACCGCGCGAATGTTGGCGATGGTTTCGCGGTGGGTGTCGTGGTCGCCGTGGCTCATGTTGACGCGGAAGGCATCAGCGCCCGCCTTGAGCAGCTTGGCGATCGTCTCCTTGTCGCGGCTTGCGGGGCCGAGTGTCGCCAGGATCTTCACTTTGCGCTGGCGCTTGATGCCCCGGTGGTGCGGCGAGCGGCGATAGGGAGCGGCGGGGGGAGTGCTAACCAAGGTTCTGTCTGCCTCTTTCAGGATCGGGGGTTCATATGGCAAAGGCAGCATTACAAACCAAGGACGATTGGCGGATTATGAACGATAGTGACCGTATAGATGCGTTGGATGACGCCGTGGCTGCGGCGGCTTTCCGCCGACTGGTACGCCATCTGCAGCAACGTCACGATGCGCAGAACATCGAGTTGATGGGCCTGGCGGGTTTCTGCCGCAACTGCCTGGCAGACTGGATCCGCGATGCCGGTTTCGAGGGCGACAAGGCGGAGGCGCGCACGGTGATCCACGGAATGCCGGCCGGCGAGTGGAAGGACAAGTACCAGACCGAAGCTACGCCTGAGCAACTGGCGCGCATGGACGAGAGCATGAAGAAAAACGCTCCCGGCCACTGAGTGGCCATCAGGGCGTCGCCACTTTCATGAGCACGATGCCCGAGAGGATCAGCCCGGCGGCGAGCAGCCGCAGCGGGCTGGCCGCCTCGCCCAGCAAGACTATGCCGACGGCGAAGGCGCCCAGCGCGCCGATCCCGGTCCACACCGCATAAGCGGTGCCCAGCGGCAATGCCCGCATCGCGCTCGCCAGCAGGGCGAAGCTGGCGATCATCGCCACGATGGTCACCACGGTGGGCCAGGGCCGGGAAAAACCCTCCGACTGCTTCATCGCGGATGCCCAGACCACTTCCAGCAGACCGGCGATGAAAAGAAATATCCAGGACATGGCGCGGGCTTTTTTCCAACAAGGGTTGAGTGCCGGGCCGTCCCGGTCTTGAAGCTCCGCTGGAGGCGCGAACGTGGTCGGCGCGGGGCCGAAATAGCGCCGCGACCGGGCGCGGGCAAGTCAGGTGCCAGCTAGGGCGCAAGTTGATGAAACACATGCGCGGCGCGCGCGTGAACAAGCGAGGGAAAACGACGGTGCAAAGATCGGCCGCGATGCTAGCAGGCCGGGGCTGTGTAGGAAAATCGTGAAGGGCCCTTTCCCTCCACATGATTTCCACAGACCGGTGCTTTGCCCGAATCCCTTCGCCTCGCTATCAGCGCGCCAACCGATTCACGCTTTATACCGGAGCACGTACCCCAATGGCCGAAACCACCGACGATCGCCTGCGCCTGCTGATCGAGCGCGTCGAGCGCCTCGAAGAGGAAAAGAAGGGCATCTCGGACGACATCCGCGACGTCTACAACGAGGCCAAGGCGGTCGGCTACGACGTCAAGATCATGCGCCAGATCGTCCGCATCCGTAAGATGAAGCCCGACGATCGCCGCGAACAGGACATGCTGCTCGACACCTACAAGTCAGCACTCGGCATCGACTGAAGGACCCCGCTTCGCCCGCGATCATGAGCGAAGCGGCAGCGATCAACTGCCCGCCATCACCAGTGCCATGCTTGAAGCATTGGCGATGGCGTGCTGGAGAATCGCCGCAGGAAGACCAATGCGCTGGCGGGTGAAACCCAGCAGCAGCGCAGCCCAGAACTGGGGCAGGACCATCGGCAGCGATGCGATCGACGCACTTGGGTAGTTCATCAGGTGAACGCCCGCGAACAGCGCCGCCACTGCCCAGAACACACCCGGATAGGCCGCCGCAAAGGCAGCCGAAGGCCCCCGGCGCCGCAGCCACCACCATCCGCCCGCCGCCGCCAGGACGGTAGCCAGCAGCAGCCCCGCCAGGACCAGCGGCGCGATCGCCTGCGCCGTCATCGTCAGAACCACGAACACCGCGAAGCAGCCCAGCAGCCACAGCGCGCGGGGCCTGCCGGTCTGCCAGCCGCGAAAGATGATTTCCTCCAGCAGCGGCGCGATCAGGATCGTGATCGGCAGCAGCCAGCCGCCCGGCAACTTGCCGAAAGCGTCCGGCAGAGGCAGACCGAACGCCTTCTGCCACATGCCCAGCAGCGGCAGCAGTACCAGCAGCAACCCGCCGACATGTACCGCCGCCAGCACAGCCAGCGCGCGCCAGGCCTCGCCCCGGCGCAGCCCCCAGGGCACCAGCACTGCCGGCCGTTTCAGAAAACCGGCCAGTTCGCGCAGGATCTGCGGGCCGGGAATGCGGGTCTCGATCTGTGTCGCCATAGGCCCTGCTAGCCGCTCTATCTTGCCAATTCGCTACCTTGCGAGAACCCCTGCGCCGGTGCAAGCATCGCCCTTCGCATCGAGGGAGAGCATTCGTGATCGTCACCACCACCCCCACCGTCGAAGGCCGCCCGGTCCGCGACTACCTTGGCATCGTCACCGGCGAGGTCATCGTGGGGGCCAACCTGTTTCGCGATATCTTCGCCGCCGTCACCGATCTGGTCGGCGGCCGTTCGGGCAAGTACGAGCAGGTCCTGCAGCGTGCCCGCCGCGAGGCACTGGCCGAAATGGAGGCCGAAGCCGCAAGGCTGGGCGGCAACGCGGTGGTCGGCGTGGACATCGATTACGAGGTGATCGGTTCGAAAGGCTCCATGCTGATGGTAAGCTGTTCCGGCACGGCAGTGGCGCTCTAGCGCGTGAAGAACGGCCCGGGGGGCCTTGCGCGGTTGCCCTTGCCCCCCGGCGTGTTGTAAGGGCCGCGCCACCTTATTCATCGACACCCGCCGCGTCCTCACCGGACCCTCAGGCGGCGGGCAGACAGCGAGCGGACCCATGGCAGGCCATTCCAAATTCAAGAACATCATGCACCGCAAGGGTGCGCAGGATAAGAAGCGCTCGGCGCAGTTCAGCAAGCTGAGCCGCGAAATCACCGTCGCGGCCAAGATGGGCCTGCCCGACCCGGACATGAACCCGCGCCTGCGCGCGGCGGTCAACGCCGCCAAGGTGCAGTCCATGCCCAAAGACAACATCCAGCGCGCCATCGACAAGGCGAGCAAGGGCGACGCCGAAAACTACGAGGAAGTGCGCTACGAAGGCTACGGCCCCAGCGGCATCGCCATCATCGTCGAGGCCCTGACCGACAACCGCAACCGCACCGCCACCAACGTGCGCACCGCCTTCGCCAAGAACGGCGGCAACCTGGGCGCCACCGGCGCGGTCTCGCACGGCTTCGAACGCCTTGGCCTGATCGAATATCCCAGCAAGGTCGGCGATGAGGACAAGGTCCTCGAAGCCGCGATCGAAGCCGGCGCCGACGACGTGCAGAGCGACATGGGCGATGGCGACGAGAATCCCGGCGGCCACCAGATCTGGGTCTCGGTCGATTCGCTGCACGAAGTCGCCCGCGAACTGGAAAAGGTCCTGGGCGAAGCCGACGGTGTGAAGCTGGCGTGGAAGCCCACCCTGACCGTCGACGTCGATGCCGACATCGTGGGCACGCTGATGAAGCTGGTCGACACCCTGGAAGAAGACGACGACGTCCAGAGCGTCTGGGGCAACTACGAAATCTCCGACGAAGTGATGGAAACGCTGGGTTGATCCAGACGGGTGGGAATTGGGCTGGCGGGGACAGGGCGGGGGGCTTCGACAAGCTCAGCCTGAGCGGGATCGAGAGGGCACCTCTCACCCCCCTCAGGCAAACATATCCCCTCCCCCCGCTCAGGCTGAGCTTGTCGAAGCCCCGGCGCCCCGGCACCAGCCTCGCCCCGAGCGTTGCCGCATGATAATCATCGGCATCGACCCCGGCCTCACCTGCACCGGCTGGGGCATCGTCGCCAAAAGCGGCAGCCGGCTGTCCCACGTCGCCAACGGCCAGATCCGCACGGACGCCAAGGCGGGCATGGCCGAACGTCTGGTCGAACTGGACGCCGGGCTCACCGATGTGATCCTCCACCACCGGCCCGATACGGGCGCGGTGGAGGAAGTCTTCGTCAACGTGAACCCGCAGTCGACCCTCAAGCTGGGGCAGGCGCGCGGCGTCGCGATGCTCAGCCTGGCGCGGGCCGGGATGCCGGTGGCGGAATACTCGACCAAGGTCATCAAGAAGGCGCTGGTCGGCACCGGCGGCGCGGACAAGAAGCAGATCCAGGCCATGCTCAAGGTGCTGCTGCCCGGCGTGAAGCTGGCGGGAGAGGACGCCTCGGATGCGCTGGCGGTGGCGATCACCCATGCCAACATGCTGGGCAGCCACAGGTAGACCCTGAACTGGAAAGACCCGGGGCCATCGCCCTTGCTCCAATCCTTGTGTTCCGGCCAACGCATGGTTGGAATGCAGCGCCGCCGTCCCTAAGATGACGGCGCGCAAACGCTCCCCGAATACAGTCTCGAAGGGTTTCGATGGAAGAACATGCTCAGGATTTCCTGCTGCGGGACGGGTTCCTGCTGCTGGGCACCGCGCTCATTTTCGTGCTGCTGTTCCGGCGGCTGGGGCTGGGTGCCACGCTGGGATTCCTGCTCTCGGGCGCGGTCCTGGGGCCTTATGTCCTCAACCTGGTCGGCGATCCCGAAAGCAAGCTGGGTATCGCGGAGCTGGGCATCACCCTGCTGCTGTTCATCGTCGGCCTCGAACTAGCCCCGCCGCGCCTGTGGCGGATGCGGCACGAGATTTTCGGGCTGGGGCTGCTGCAGGTGGCGCTGTGCGGCATTGCGGTGACAGCGGTGATCTATTTCTTCACCGGGTTCAGCCTGCAGGCCTCGCTGGCGCTGGGGCTGCCGCTGGGGCTTTCCTCCACCGCGCAGGTCCTGCCGATGCTGCAAAGCGCCGGGCGCCTGCACACCCCGTTCGGCGAGCGGTCGTTTGCGATCCTGTTGTTCCAGGACCTCTCGATCATCCCGCTCATCACGATCATCGCCGCGATGAACCGCAACCCCGCGCTGCCCGCCGGGCCTCCGGGCTGGGTGCTGGCGCTGGAGACCGGCGCGGCCATCGCCGGGCTGATCCTGGCGGGGCGTTTCGCCATCCGCCCGCTGTTCCGTCTGATCGGCAACCTGGGCGAGCGCGAGATGTTCGTCTTCGCCGCCCTGTTCACGGTGATCGCCAGCGCGGCGCTGATGCAGGCGCTGGGGCTGTCGACCGCGCTGGGCGCCTTCATCGCCGGCGTCATGCTGGCCGATTCGCCCTACCGGCATGAACTGGAAGCCGATGTCGAGCCGTTCCGCTCGATCCTGCTGGGCCTGTTCTTCATGTCGGTGGGCATGATGCTGGACCTTTCCGCCATCGCCGAGCGGCCGCTGTTCGTTATCTCGATGGCGCTGGCGCTGATCGCGGTGAAGTCCACTATCATCTTCCTGCTCGGCCTTGCCTTCCGCATGGAGTGGCGCAGCGCGCTGGCGCTCGGCCTGCTGCTCAGCCAGGGCGGCGAATTCGCCTTCGTGCTGTTTGCCCAGGCCAGCAACGCGATGCTGGTGGACGGCGGCGCCACCAGCCTGTTCAGCGCCATCGTCACCCTGTCGATGGTCACCACCCCGTTCCTGATGATGGCCACCCGCCGCATCCGCGAACGTCCGCCCAGCACCGAGGAGCGCGAGGCCCCGCAGGACGACGGCGCCAATGCGCTCATCGTCGGCTACGGCCGCTTCGGCCAGACGGTGGCACAGATGCTTATCGCCGCCGACATCGAGGTGACGCTGATCGACACCGACATCGAGATGATCGACGTGGCCAGCGGCTTCGGCGCCAAGGTCTACTTCGGCGACGGCACCCGCATCGACCTGCTGCGCCAGGCCGGCGGCGCCGAGGCCGAACTGATCGTGTTCTGCATCGACGGCGATCAGTTGAGCGAGGCCTTCCTCCACGCCGTCCACCAGGCCTTCCCCCGCGCCGAAATCCACGCCCGCGTATTCGACCGCCGCGCATTGCTGCGCCTCAAGGACGCGCCGCTGAAATCGATGGCGCGCGAGGTAAAGGAATCCGCCGCACTCCTCGCCCGCAACGCGCTGGAGGGGCTGGGCCTCTCGCTGGAGGAGATCGAGCGGGCCGAAAACGCCTACCTGGCCAGCGACAGGGAGCGGCTCTCGCTACAAAAGGAATCGGGAGACCTGCGCACCGCGCGCGATCACATCATCACCCAGCGCACGCGGGAGCCGAGGGGTACTTGAGAGGGCGGCATAACGGGATGGATGGACCCTGAGCTGCAGGCCAGCGCAGCTAAACGAGTTCAGGGTGACGAGGGTACTACGGCAAATATAATCGTCACCCTGAACTCGTTTCAGGGTCCATCCCTCGTTTTACCCGAAGCGAGGGGCGAAAAACCCAGCGCCACGGCCAGATCCCTCCACTCAGGATTCGCGGCGTCGATCAGGTTGATCTTCCACTGCCGGTGCCACCGCTTGAGCTGCTTTTCCCGCGTGATGGCCGGGATCATCTCACCGAACATCTCGAAGTGAACCAGGTGATGCACGTCGTAGCGGGAGGTGAAGCCCGGCAGCACATCGCTGCGATGCTGCCAGATCCGGCGGATCAGGTTCGAGGTGACGCCGATGTAGAGCGTGCCATAGCGTCCGCTTGCAAGGATGTAGACGCAAGGCTGGCGCTCGTTCTGCATGGCACCGGGGTGTGCGGCGCGATGGATGCTGAAACAAGTTCAGCATGACGGGATTGCCAAGAGTTCATCTTGGTCTTTCCATACTCGTCCCACTTCGTCACCCTGAACTTGTTTCAGGGTCCATTGTGCCACACCCCCAAAGCAATGCGGCAAACCGCTTACCCTGCCACGAACGGCGCTGCCACTTCCGGCGGTACGCGCATCAGCCGGCCCGAGGCGATGTCGATCATCGCCCAGGTGGTGCGGGCCGAGACGATCACTTTGCCCGCCGCGTTGCGGAACTCCACGCGGCGGTCGAAACGGGCGCCGCTGGGGCCGTCGGGGATGAAGGTTTCGCCCGTCACGCTTTCGCCCTCGCGGATGTTGCCCCGGTAGTCGATCTCGTGGCGGGTCACGAGCCAGGCGTATTTCGCCTGATGTTCGGCCGGGGCGAGCGCGGCCCAGTGCGCGCCCGCCATCGCCTCCATCCACTGCACCCAGACCGCATTGTTGACGTGGCCCATGATGTCGATGTGCTCAGGGGACGCCGTGAAGGTCAGGGTGAAGTGCTCACTCACCCCTCGATACCCAGCTGCCACAGGATGAAGGCGAATTCCTCCGCCGTTTCCTTCAGGCTTTCGAACCGGCCCGACTTGCCGCCGTGGCCCGCGCCCATGTTGGTCTTGAGGATCAGTTCGTTGTCGTCGGTCTTGAGTTCGCGCAGGCGCGCCACCCACTTGGCCGGCTCCCAATAGGTCACGCGCGGGTCGTTGAGCCCGGCGGTCACCATCAGCGGCGGATAGCCTTGCGCGGCTACCTGATCGTAGGGGCTGTAGCTGGCGATCAGTTCGAACGCGGCCTTGTCCTCGATCGGGTTGCCCCATTCCGGCCATTCGCCCGGGGTCAGCGGCAGGGTGTCGTCGAGCATCGTGTGCAAGACGTCGACGAAGGGCACATGCGCCACCACCGCGCCGAACAGGTCCGGGTCGGAGTTGATGACCGCGCCCATCAGTTCCCCGCCGGCGGAGCCGCCCGAGATGCTGATCTTGCCGGCCGAAGTGAAACCGCGCTCCACCAGCCCCTTCGCCACGTCGACGAAGTCGGTGAAGGTGTTGGTGCGCCGCTCCAGCTTGCCGGCCTTGTACCAGGCGCGGCCCATGTCGTCGCCGCCACGGATGTGGGCGATGGCATAGGCGAACCCGCGGTCGACAAGGCTGAGGCGCGTCGTCGAGAAGCCGGGGTCGATGCTGATGCCGTAAGCGCCGTAGCCGTAGAGATGCAGCGGGCCGGCGCCGGTTCGGTCCCGCCGGTAGACGATCGAGACCGGGATCGCGGTGCCGTCGCGCGCGGTGATCTCCAGACGCTCGGTGGCATAGAGCGAGGCGTCGTAGCCCGAGGGGATTTCCTGGACCTTGAGCGTCTCCAGCGTGCGCGCGGCCACGTCGTAGTCCAGCACCGAGGCAGGCGCGACCATCGACTCGTAGCTGAGCCGCAGGGTCGTCATGTGCCATTCGGGGTTGTTCGACAATCCGGCCGAATAGCTGGCCTCGGGGAAGGCGATCGCCTCCACGCGGGACGGGTCGTCGTAGTAACGGACCTGGATCTGGTCGAGACCGGCAAGCCGGCCCTCGATCACGTAGAAATCGCGGAACAGGTCGGCGCCCAGCAAATAGAACGCGTCCGAACCCTCGATCAGGGTGGTCCACGTGCCGGGATCGGCCAGCGGCGCGGTGGCGAGGCGGAAGTTCTCGTGAGTGTCGTTGGTGTGGATGTAGAGCACGTCCTCGCGCTCGTCGACGTCGTACTCCACGCCCTTCACGCGCGCCTTCACCAGGATCTGCGGGCCGAGCGGATCGGCGGCAAGGACCATGCGGCACTCGCTGGTTTCATGATCGCTGGAGCCGATCAGCAGCCACTTTTCGTTGGCCGTCAGCGAGGAGCCGACGCGGAAACCCTCGTCGTCCTCGTGGTAAAGCTCGACATCGCTTTCCAGCGGCTGGCCCAGCCAGTGCAGGCGAGCGTTGTCGGTGCGCCACTGCTCGTTGGCGAGCGAGTAGACGAGTGCCTTGTCATCCGCGACCCATACCAGCGAGGACAGCGTGCCGGGGATTTCGTCGGCCAGCAATTCGCCGGTGGCGAGGTCCTTGATGCGGGCGGTGAAGCGCTCCGAACCGTTGTCGTCGTAGGCATAGGCCAGCAGCTTGCCGTCGGCGCTGGTCGAGATCGCGCCGAGGTTGAAATATTCCTTGCCCTCGGCCAGCGCCACTTCGTCGAGCATCAGCTCGTCCGGGCCGCCTGCGACGGGCTTGCGCCACCACTTCTTGTATTCGGCGCCTTCCTCGAACTCGATCCAGTAGAGCCAGTCGCCGTCCTTCTGCGGGACCGACGTGTCGGCCTCCTTGATGCGGCCGCGCATTTCGGTGAACAGGGCGTCGATGCGGCCCTGATGCGCACCCATGCGCGCCTTGAACCAGTCGTTCTCCGCCTCCAGGTGGGCGAGCACTTCCTTGTCGGTCACTTCGGGATAACCGGCGTCGCGCAGCCATGCGTAATCGTCGGTCACGGTCACGCCGTGGTGGGTGATCGAATGCGGCTTTTTTGCCGCCAGCGGGGGACCGATCAGGGTCGGGGTGGAATCTGCCATGGTCACCATCTATGTTCCGCACATGACACCCGCAAGCCGGATACCTTACTCATGCTGATGAATACCCATGAAGCCCGCCTCGATGCCCTCCGCAAGGAGTTGAAGGCGCGCGGCCTCGACGGCTTCGTGATCCCGATTTCCGATGAGCACATGAGCGAATATGTCGGCGGCTATGCCCAGCGCCTCGAATGGCTGACCGGCTTTGGCGGATCGGCGGGTACGGCGGCGGTGCTGACCGATCCCACGCGAACCCCGGCGGCGGCGATGTTCGTCGACGGACGCTATACCCTGCAAGTACGCGATCAGGTCGACGGGCGGCTCTACGCCTATGAAAGCGTGCCGCAGACCACCATCGCCGCATGGCTTTCCGTCCACGCCCCGGCAGGCGCGAAGATCGGCTACGATGCATGGCTGCACGGGTCGAAGTGGGCGCAGGCCGCCGAAAAGGCGCTGGCAGCCAAGGGCGGAAGCCTGGTGGCGGTGGACGGCAACCCCGTCGACACCGTGTGGCAGGACCGCCCGGCCCCTTCGCCCGCCCCTGCCCTGGTCCATCCCGACCAGTTCACCGGCGAAGTCAGCGAGGCCAAGCGCGCCGCCGTTTCCGAATGGCTGGCAGGGCAGAACCTGGATGCCGCCGTCATCACCGCGCTCGATTCGATTGCCTGGCTGCTCAACATTCGCGGCACCGACGTGGAACGCACGCCGGTAGCCCTGTCCTATGTCATCGCGCGCGCCGATGGCACCGCCGACCTGTTCATCGCGCCGGAGAAGGTGACCGACGACCTGCGCCGCCACCTCGGCAATGCAGTCAGCATCAAGCCGCGAGACGCATTCGTGGGCGCCTTGCACGGCCTCTCCGGCAAGCGCGTCTCCGTCGATCCCGAGCGGGCGGTCAGCGCGATCTTCGAGGAACTTCGCAAGGCGGGTGCCACCGTGGTCGAGGACCGCGATCCCACCGTGCTGCCCAAGGCGATCAAGAACCCGGTAGAGCAGGCCGGCCACCGCGCCGCGCAGGCCCGCGACGGCGCCGCCGTATCGCGCTTCCTGCACTGGCTCGCCGTGGAAGCGCCCAGGGGCGAAGTCACTGAAATGTCCGCCGCCGACAAGCTGCAGGCCTGCCGCCAGGAAGCGGGCGACCTGCGCGACCTGTCGTTCGACACGATTTCGGGCGCGGGGCCGAACGGCGCCGTCGTCCACTACCGCGTTTCGGAGGAGACCAACCGCACGCTGGAGGCCAATTCGGTCTACCTCGTCGATTCGGGCGGTCAGTACCCCGATGGCACCACCGACATCACCCGCACCGTCTGGGTCGGCCCGGATGCGCCGGGACCGGAAGTGAAGGACCGCTTCACCCGCGTGCTCAAGGGCCACATCGCCCTCGCCTCCGCGGTGTTCCCCAAGGGGACTGCGGGCAGCCAGCTCGACGTGCTGGCGCGGATGCCGCTGTGGCAGGCCGGGCTGGACTATGCCCACGGCACCGGCCACGGCGTGGGCAGCTTCCTGTCGGTCCACGAAGGCCCGCAGCGCATCGCCAAGTCGGCGGGCGGCCAGCCCGGCGGCGACCAGCCGCTGCTGGCCGGCATGTTCCTTTCCAACGAACCGGGCTATTACAAGACCGGCGAATACGGCATCCGGATCGAGAATCTCATCCTTGTCGAACCGCGCACGATTGCCGGCGGGGAAGGGGATTTCCTTGGCTTCGAAACGCTGACCCATGTGCCGATCGATCGCCATCTGGTCGACACCGGCCTGCTCACGGAAAAGGAGATCGCATGGTGGAATACCTATCACGCAAGGGTTCTGGAGATCGTCGGCCCGCAGCTGGAAGGCGCCGCGAAGGCCTGGCTCGAAGCGCAGTGCGTGGCGCTGTGACATGACCGCCCGGGCGCATGACCTTCGCACCCATCCGGTCCACCTTGGCCTGGGCGCGAAGGCCGTCGCCCAGCCGGCCTTCACCGGCATGGAATGGTACGCCGCCTACGCCGAGCGCAACGCGGCGGACGGCGGCGAGGGCCGCCTCGTCTCGATGTACGATTTCACATCGGACTGGGACGTGTGGGAAATGCACCCCAGCGGCGACGAACTGGTGGTGTGCCTTTCCGGCGAACTGACGCTGATCCAGGAAGGGCCGGACGGCAGCCTCCATTCCGAGACGATCACCGCTGGCCAGTACCTCATCAATCCGGCGGGCACATGGCACACCGCGAATGTCGCAGCGGCGGCCAGCGTGTTGTTCGTCACCGCCGGAGAAGGTACGCAAGGCCGCCCGCGCTGAACGGCCGTTCATTGGCTTTGCGGCCAGCTGAACAGCCCCCGACGAATGAGACAATTGGCGACAATAATCGCCTGGCCCGGCATAACTGCGCGACAAAACGCGTCTAGAACAGTTCTCAGAGAGCCGCGGGGCAGTTCTTCCCCCTCGTACCTGCGTCTCGCGGTTCTCATCCATTTTTCTGTTCGGGACACACGCTCATGACAATCTCCATCAAAAAACTGGCGCTGGGGCTTTCGGTCGCGGCTCTCTCCATCGGCGGCGTTGCCTGCGCCCAGGCGCCTGCCGCGCCGGAGCGCGCCGGCCACGAACGGCCCAAGATCGACACCAACGGCGATGGCATCATCACCCGCGCCGAAGCGCAGGCCGCCGCCACCGCGATGTTCACGAAGCTGGACGTCAACAAGGACGGCAAGATCGACCAGGCCGACCGCGAACTGGCCCGCCAGCAGAAGCGCGAAGGCCATTTCGCCAAGCTCGACACCAACAAGGACGGCTCGATCTCGAAGGCCGAATTCATGGCCGACAGGGGCCCCGAAGGTCGCGGCCGTGGCCCCGGCATGGACGCCCCCCCGCCGCCTCCGGGTGACATGGGCAAGGACGGCCCCGGCAGGGATGGCCCGCGCGGCGAAGGCCGGGGCGATCACGGCAAGCGCGGCGGTCACGGCCACGGCTTTGGCGGCGGCCGGATGGGCGGCGGCATGATGGGCATGGCCCGCGATGCCGACACCAACAAGGACGGCGCCATCAGCAAGGACGAGTTCATGGCCGCCGCCATGAAGCGCTTCGATGCCGCCGACACCAACCACGACGGCAAGGTGACCAAGGAAGAAAAGCAGGCCGCCCGCACCGCCATGAAGGCCCAGTGGGATGCTAAGCGGGATGCAAAGCGGGCTGACAAGAAAGCCGGAAACTGACAGGACGGCGCGGTGATCAAGGATTTGCCATGAACGATACCGCGCCCTCCCCCGCACCGGCCAAGCTGCTCCTCGTCGACGACGAAGCAGCACTGCGCGAACCCCTGGGCGACTATCTGTCGCGGCAGGGGTTCGCCGTCGTCCAGTGCTCCAGCGCAGCCGAGGCCCGCTCGCGCCTGCGCGATGCACCGCATGAAGGGCCGTTCGACCTCGTCCTGCTCGACATCATGATGCCGGGCGAGGACGGTCTTTCGCTGTGCCGCCATCTGGTCGAGACCCAGGACCTGCCGGTGATCTTCCTCACTGCGCGCGGCGAGGCGACCGACCGTATCGTCGGCCTCGAAATCGGCGCCGACGATTACGTGGTGAAGCCTTTCGAGCCGCGCGAGCTGGTAGCCCGCATCCGCAGCGTCCTGCGCCGCGCCTCGCGCAATGGCCCGGCGCCGACTGAGAACGAAGCCTTCGAATTCGAAGGCTGGCGCCTCGACCCGCTCAAGCGCCGCCTGATCGACCAGGAGGGCGCGATCGTCGCGATCTCCTCGGTGGAATTCCGACTGCTGCTGGCCTTCCTCGAACACCCCCGGCAGGTGCTCAACCGCGACCGCCTGCTCGACATGGTGCAGGGCCGCGAGGCGCACCTGTTCGACCGTGCGGTGGACAACCAGGTCAGCCGCCTGCGCCGCAAGGTGGAAGTCGACAGCCGCAACCCGCAGCTGATCCAGACCGTGTGGGGCGGCGGCTACATGCTGGCCACCGATGTGCGCCGCGTGGTGCTGGACGACTGATGCAGATGCCGCGTCTTTCCTCCCTGCGACCCAAGAGCCTGATGGGCCAGATGCTGCTGGCGGTCGCCGCCGCGCTGCTGCTGGTGCAGGGCATCGGCGCCATCCTGGTCTACCGCGCCCAGCGCGAAAGCTACGAGGTGGGCATGGTCAATGCCGCCGCCTTCCGCCTGATCGCCGAGACGCGCGGCCGAAGCGGCGTCGGCCATATCGGCGGTCACGAACGCCCCCCCTTTCCGGGTCCGCCCTTGCGCGGTTTTCCGCTGAAAACCAGCTCTGAATCGCCAGCCGCCCCCGGCGAGGCGCGCGACAGCCGGGCAGAAGCACGGCTGCAGCGCATTCTGACCGAACAGGAATTCCCATCGTCCGGCATCGTCGTGGTCCACCGCACGGTCCGCAGCGATCCCGTTGGCCACGACAACACCCTGAAGTGGGCCGCGCACCGGGGGAAAAATGAACGCCAGATCGCCGACCGGATGGACGACCACCTTCTCGTCGTCGGCGTAAAGCAGCCTGCCGGCGGCGTCTGGACGGTCGTGCGGATCCGCTCTCCGCGCGACGCGAACATGCTGGTCCAGCCGCTGATCGTGCAGACGCTGATTATCTATCTCGTGCTGGTGGGTGCGGTGGCGCTGATCCTGCGCCGGATCACCCGGCCGCTGGCGGCGCTGACCCGCCGGGTCGAACAGTTCGCCGTCGCCCCCGGCTCGGTCGGCCAGCTCGACCCCAGCGGGCCTGAGGACATGCGCCACCTGATCGTCGCGCATAACGCGATGGAGGCCCGCATCGTCGCCATGCTGGACGAGAAGGACGTGATGCTCGGCGCCATCGGCCACGATCTCAAGACCCCGCTGGCGGCGCTGCGCGTGCGCATCGAATCGGTCGAGGACGACAACGAGCGCGGCCGCATGGCCCGCACCATCGAGGATATCGTGCGCACCCTCGACGACATCCTCTCGCTGGCCCGTGTCGGCCGCCCGAGCGACCCGCGCGAACGCACCGAACTGTCCGCCCTCGTCGCCTCGGTGGTCGAGGAGTACGAGGACATGGGAGAGCCGGTGGAACTGGGCGATACCCAGCGCATCGTCCTGGAACTGCGCTCCACCTGGATGCGGCGCGCCCTGCGCAACCTGATCGGCAACGCCCTGCGTTACGGCCAGCGCGCCCGCGTGACCCTGCTGCGCGAGGGCGGCAGCGCCGTCATCCTGATCGAGGACGACGGCCCCGGCATCCCGGACGACACCATCGAGGATATGATGAACCCCTTCGTGCGCGGCGATCCTTCGCGCAATTCCACCACCGGCGGCGCGGGCCTCGGCCTTGCCCTGGCCCGCGCGATCGCCGACCAGCACGGCGGCGCGCTGATCCTGGCGAACCGCCTGTCGGCTGCTGGGACGGTGGAGGGTCTTGCCGCAAG
>Ga0308165_1002314_pt1 | contig 23190 bp, 27 predicted proteins | sample PhyWR2_FD_201032 | JGI IMG/M metagenome (GOLD analysis project Ga0308165, IMG submission 201032) | Phyllosphere microbial communities from UC Gill Tract Community Farm, Albany, California, United States - DLSLW.R2 | ecosystem: Host-associated > Plants > Phyllosphere > Unclassified | place: USA... | reverse complement strand
TTATCCTAAAACCGGTTCCCACTTTTTGGAGACATGCGCTCGCTAACAAATGTCCCTAAACAACCCGTGGTGCTATATCAAAAGCCTTCAAGGCGCTGTGATCTTCGCTCGAACGAAAACATCGTAGCGTGTGCTTTTACCCAAAATCTGATGCGAGGGTTTGCGTAGCCCTCCCATCGGTTCCGCCCGGAGCGGCCATTTGAGCACCACGCGATTTTCTGCACATTCCAGTGCAACTTGCATCAGCGTTTCTGAGTCAGCATCTATGCCGACAATCTCGCGGATCTGCCGCATCTCTTTTTTTACTAATGCTGAATTTCCTCGAGGCGGATGCATGGGATCGACGAGTACGACTTTGGGCTTCAATGCTGGCAAGAGTTGGCAGGAATCGCCATGCAGCAAGGTTATGCGTGCTACAGTTTCGGAATATTTGCCACCCTCCGCATCCGCCCGGGCAAGTCCTTCGCTGAGCAAGTCGTACATTTGTTTTGACCGCTCAATCATTGTGACCTTTGCACCTAACGAGGCGAGCAGAAAGGCATCACGCCCCAAGCCTGCTGTTGCATCAACAATGTCGGGCGTTACACCGCGGGAAAACCCTACAGCCTTGGGCAACGCTTGATCTCGCCCTTCGCCAGAACGGAATCGGTGACCCACCGCACCACCTACAAAATCAACGACAAGCTTTGATGTTTGCGATTTTTGCGACATGAGTGCTCTCAGAACGGGGACCGAACCGTGAATTGTACATTGCGCCCGTCTGGGTGCTGGAAGGCAATTTCTTCAGCATGTAATAGCAAGCGATCAGCGGCGGCAAGAGCTGCGCCATCGGCATAGAACTCATCGCCAAGGATTACATGTCCTAATGCTTTCATATGAACACGCAATTGGTGCGTTCGTCCGGTTAGCGGAAACAAGTTCATCCGCGTGGTCTTTTCACTACGCTCTAAAACTTGCCAGCGTGTTTGCGCTGGCTTGCCGTTTTGATAGTCCACGCGGTGACGTGGCTTTTTTTCCGGGTTTATCGCCAGCGGAAGATCAATCATACCCTCATCGTTTTCGACGTGTCCCCATACCTCTGCGACGTAGGATTTGCGGGTGGTGCGGGATTCAAACTGTGCCGCAATTGCTGCATGTGCTTTGCGATTGAGCGACATCAACACCAGACCAGATGTGTCCTTATCCAGACGGTTGATCATCAAAGCTTTTGGGAACTGTTCTTGTACGCGCGTGGCGAGGCTGTCTGACAAAGCAGGATGACGCCCTGGAACGGACAAAAGTCCGCTTGGCTTATCAAGCACAAGAATGTCCGCATCACGATGAATGATGGAAACATAGGGCTCCAGAGGCGGATTATAAATCGGAAAATCGACAGACAGCACACTCATAAGGGCCTTCTAGCATGGTTTAACGCGTCCAGAGAAGAGACAAGACATTGTAAACGACAATGCTTTTAAGGTGCAGTCGGATCGAAATAATTCGTTCGTTACGGACAAGTTCTCATAGCGTTAAAGCATAAATGGCTGAGAGAGTATTTTTAACCCACAGAAGAGCTCGCCTCGCTCCGCGTATCTAATTCTTGGCTCAAATAAATAGGGTGTCATGAAATTTTGTAGCGCTGCCAAGAATTCGACAGCGCTACTGATATCAGAGTGCGTTTCGATCTGATTGGATCAGATCGGCGCTCTAATCATTGGTTTTAGCGCGCATCATTTCCGAAAGCCGTTTCATACCTTTCAGGATGCGCTTTCATTATTATTTGAGTTGATCTTGAACTTTGCTGATCGCTGTAATAGCGCAGGCTTCATCGAATTGTCCGCCTGGAGCCCCACCTACACCGATTGCACCAATGGTTACATCGCCAACCTTAACTGGCACGCCACCGGCCAGAACGAGGAAACCATCGATAGATGCCAATTCAGCGGCTGCCGGGTTTTTCGTGATGTTTTCAGCCATGGCACTTGTTGGCATACGCGAAGAAGATGATGTGTAAGCTTTTTGGCGGGCGGCTTCCGGTGTGTGCGATCCTGCATTGTCCGCACGTAAAAGAGCACGAAGCACGCCGGCACGATCAACAACTGCTGCAGCAACATTGTAGCCATCAGCCGCACATGCAGCGACTGCTTCGCGAGCGATTGTGTTGGCCAACTCCATTGGCATGTTTTTTTCTTCAAGGATCTGTGCGGATGCGGCAGTCGTCATGAGGGCAGCGGCAGTAGCGGCTAGAAAAATGCGCTTCATAGTCATATCTCCTTTTGAACTATTCATTGAAAGTCTTCACTTTCTGATCACAGTTCTAAAGGTCGATGATCCTGTACGGAATCCGCGACGGCACGGGGCTGGCTAGGTAGTTTTACTGAGAGGCTGCGACGGTAAGGCGAACAAATTCGGCTACAGAGCTGGTTTTGAGTTTCTCAGCAATATTGGCGCGATGTGCATCGATGGTCCGCGCAGAAATATCGAGCGCACCAGCGATGTCTTTGCTGGCGAAGCCTTGGCAAACAAGATCAAACACTTGCCGCTCCCGACTTGTCAGGCGGGCAAGGAGATCGACGGCCTCCTGCTTTTCCATGCGCGTCTGCAATAATTTCTGTGCTGCATGAATCGCATCGAGCAGCACATCTTCGTCAATCGGTTTACCGAGAAAATCGGATATACCTGCCTTGAATGCACGGCGGCATGCGTTCACATCGCCGTGTCCGGTGATCATCACGATTGGCCAATTGATACCTCGTTCGGTCAGTTTTTGCTGTACTTGCAATCCGCTTATCAATGGCATGCGTAAATCGAGCAATAATATTCCGGGGCGTTTCTCGTCGATATGAGCGAGAAAATTGGTGGGATCCGCGAAAGTTTCGACCATCATGCCATAGGTGGAAAGCAACATTGAAAGCCCATCACGCACGGCTTCGTCGTCGTCAACCAGATAGATGCTTGTCCCGGTCACGTGCTGCGTTCCTTACCTTGAATGGGTAATGTGACTATAAAATAAGCGCCGCCATCTTTATGATTACCGGCATCAATATGCCCGCCGACGCGTTCAACCAAAGTCGAGCAAAGGGCTAATCCCAATCCCATGCCGTCTTTTTTCGTCGTGAAAAATGGCTCAAACAGACGCGGTCGCAAATTCGCAGCAATACCCGGCCCATTATCGGAAATCTCGATTTTGATATGATCGCTTTCTCTCAACGTTGAGACTGTGATCTGTCCTTTTGCAATACTTGCCTCTTGCAGGCTGTCGGCGGCATTGCGGATCAAATTATTGAAAACCTGTTCCAGCTCAACCGGATCGGCCATCAGCACCGGCAGGTCTGGTGCGAGCGCCAGATTGATCGCGACACCACGCTGCTCAAGGTCGTTATTGAGAAGTTCTACAGTGTCATGAATGATGCTGTTGATCGCAATAGCAACAGGCTTTGGCGGGCGATTGCTTATATAGTCACGCATACGTTTGAGCATGTCACCGGCACGTCTTGCCTCGCGAACGTTGGCAGCCATTGCTTTTTTCAAAAGAGCGTTGTCGATGCCTGACTGTTCGATAAGACGTTCAGCAGCGCGGCTCTGGCTCATCAGTGCCGTCAAGGGCTGTGCCAGTTCATGTGCAATTCCGGACGCCAGTTCACCCATTGAATTAACTCTTTCCGCATGTGCCAAGCGCGTTTCACGCGCGAGCGTTATGCTGCGTTGTTCGGCCATATCTGCTGAGCTTCTTAAGCGCCGGACCTCGCGTCTGTGTTGCAAGCTATATCCGAGCAGCAAAAGAACAACGAGACTGACGACTGATACAATGACAAGCAAAATACTATCGATAAGTTCTGCAAGTGAGACAGGCCGCTCCATGATGAGTTGAAGCGGTTGTGACTGGCTGTCGATCATGCGGCTAAACTGCGGTGACGAGAGCCAGTCTGATGTCTGCTGCACTGCTTTTTGTTCCATGATGACTGAACCGTCAAGCAGCAGTTTGAGGCTTGCCCAGTCAGGCAGTTCGTCCATATCCATCAGCCGATTTGGATTAATCTGCATAACGAGCGCCAAAGCGGGATTGGTATCCTTGAGTTTCTTGGCAAGCAGGTATTCCAGCTTTGAAAATGAATTCAAATAGCTTTTGACTTCGCCCGCTCTCTGCACAAAAATGTCTCTACCAAGGGATTGGTAATTCGGCGTTGGTGCATCGGGCGGCGTTGACAAAATCTGCCGGACATCTGTTGTGGCGGAAGGTTCACGCCATGTTATCTCGATTTCCTGAATGGCTTTTATGCGCGGGTAGAAAAGCATGATGCTATCGCTGACTTGTGAGAGTAGCTCTGGCTGCATGCGTTCATCCGCGAGAATGAGCGAGGCCAACGTCGTCATATGTGCATCATGTTGTGCGACGTGTTGCGAAATTGTACGGTGAAGAAGAAAGCCAGCTTCGTTCAGTTCGCTGGCCGCATGTCTTAAAGACGCATGAATTGACAGCGCCAGATAAATTACGATGCATGTAAGCCAGATAGCGAGAACACCAGCCACCCATTTTATTCGGGAGTGCGTGTCCCCTGCCAATCTTACGTCCCCTTACTTGCCTCAATGTTGCCAGTATAGGGCATAAAGCCAGTCGTTCATCAAGTGCTTGCTGCTTTGCGGATATTCGGAAGTTTCATGGTAGAAAGCGCGGCTTTTCAGGAATTTAATAAATTAGCAGCTATGATTATATATAGTTTCAATTGAAACAAGCAGTGGGACTTTTTTATGCCGGAACAGCTTCAAGAAGAAATTGAGCGTTTACGACGAAAATTGGCTGAAAAAGAGCAGATCATCGAAGAACAGGCTCAAACGCTCTCACACTTCAAAAAAATATACGGCCAGTCCTCTATTGTCGCACAAATAGGTATCTGGGAGTGCGCTCTGCCATCTGAGGAGCTAACTTGGTCCGACTATATTTATGATATTTTTGAGTTGCCGCGCGGAGTTCCACTTGATCGGGCTCAAACACTGACGTGTTACACTGAGGCCTCCCGGCTTGAGCTTCAGAAGCGGCGTTCAGATGCGATTGCTGCTCGTAGCGGGTTCACATTGGAAGCCGAAATAACAACTTTTGGAGGCAAGAAGCGTTGGATACGTATTACGGCTTCAATTGAATGTCAGGATGATAACCCTGTTCGGATTTTTGGTATGAAACAGGATATTACCGATCAGAAATTGTCATTTGATCGTGTGATGCATCTTGCTGAATATGATCAGATGACCGGATTGGCGAACAAAAGCCAGTTCCTTTTGAAACTATCATCCGCTCTCCAAAGGGAGCAGTCCAGCAACGCATATGGTTGTCTTTTGGTGATTGATTTGGACGGCTTTAAAGCTATCAATGATGAGTACGGCCACATTGCTGGTGATGAATGCCTGAAAAAAATCAGCAATCGACTAAGATCAGTTAATCACCCCGATAACGGTATCTTTAGAATTGGCGGAGATGAGTTTGCCATTATAACCACTGATCATCACGATGTTGAAGCTGCTCAGAACCTTGCACATCTGATTATTGATTGTTTGTGCGAGCCAATTCTTTTTGGCAAGAGCCAACTGAAATTGGGAGCTTCTATCGGTATTGCGACAATTGTTGGCGATTCTATATCGGATGTGTTTGTGAACGCTGATACCGCATTGTATGCAGCTAAAGCTTCTGGAAAAGCCACCTTTCGTTGTTACAATCCGCATATGGCTCGGTGCGCATTGAGAATAGCAGTGTGACCTTGTTTCTCAAACGCTGTTACATTTGCTTGCGCCTGCTGGTTTGATCGATAAAGTTCGATCAAATGGACCGAGAAAATTATGGCATCGAAGACAACACTGAATTCGAAGAACCTTGAAGCCTTGGGTGCTGAGCGACTTGCTGAGCTATTGATTGAGATCAGCACTGGCAATGCCAATCACAAGCGGTTGCTTCGGATGGAACTCGTGGGTAACTCGAGTGGAGTTGAGCTGGCGAGAGAAGTCCGCAAGCGTTTGGGCAGTATCGCTCGCTCTAGAAGCTGGATTAACTGGCAGAAGGTCAAGTCCGTGAAGGCTGACCTGGAGGCGCAACGCAAATCTATTATCGAGAAAATTGCGCCGAATGATCCGCATGATGCCTTTGAGCTGATCTGGCAGTTTCTCTCGCTAGCAGATTCAGTTTTCGAGCGTTCTCACGACGGTAGTGGCGTATTGATTGAGAGCTTCCATACAGCATGCGAAGACGCTGGGCGGATCGCGACTTTGGCAAAACTTCCAGCTGAAAGCGTGGTCGAGAAAATCTTCTCTGTCTTGCAGGACAATGGATATGGCCAATATGATGAGCTTATAGGGGCAATGGCACCATCTCTTCGTGAAGATGGGTTGCGGATGCTTCAGAAGAAATTTGAAGAATGGGCGGAAGAGACCAGACCGAAAGTTTCAAAGAAGAACAAAGATGTGGTTGGCTGGGGTAGCAATGGAGCTGTTTATCGTGATGAGCTTTATAGCAGCGGGAAAGCAATCAAAGTCAAAGTCGTACTTCAGCAAATCGCTGATGCGTTAGGCGACGTTGAACTTTATATTGATCAGCAATCCGGAAAATCACGGGTTTTTGCAACAGTCTCGATTGATATTGCACGGAGGCTTTTTGCGGCCGGTCGAACCGAGGAAGCACTGAATGCACTCGATAAGACCGAATTCGACAGCCGTCGAGAAATCCCTTTAGAGTGGCAGGCTTTGCGGGCGGAGCTTCTCGAAGCCCTTGGGCGCTCGGAAGAGGCGCAACAGTTTCGATGGAAGAGCTTTGAGCAGACGCTCAATCATGAGCTACTGCGCGAATATGTGAAACGGCTTGCTGATTTTGATGACATTGAAGCTGAAGAAAAAGCGTTCGCTTATGCTCAGACATTTCCCGATGCAAACCTGGCGCTGCAATTTCTCCTTCAGTATCCATCACTCTCAGAAGCTTTTAAACTGATAATCAGTCGAGCCCGTGAAATGAACGGTGATCGTTATGAACTGATGTCGGTGGCCGCAGAGAAACTGTCTGCAAAATTTCCTCTGGCGGCATCCATTGTTTTGCGTTCGATGATTGACTTCACCCTTAAGAGTGGCCGGTCGAGCCGCTATAAGCACGCTGCACATCATCTGCTTGAGTGCGGTGCTTTGGCTCGTAATATCCCAGACTACCGCATATTTGCGCCGCACGAAGCTTATCTGGTTGATCTGCGAAAGGTTCACGGCAGAAAGCATGGCTTCTGGTCGCTTGTTGATAGTTAAAGAGTGCGTGTTCATAAAGTTCGAACACTCGAACTCATTGGAGGTTGTCGCATCTATTTTTTGACTTAGTTTGTTTCTGAGAAAATTATAGTTTTTTGCCGGGTTAGAGCACGTTTCTATCTGATATTATCAGATCTGCGCTTCAACCATTTATTTTAACGCGCATCATTTCCGACGACCGTTTTACACTTTTCGGGATGCGCTCTGAATGAGGAAACTGTAATGACGAAAGTGAATGTCGCTGTTCTTGTCGGTAGCCTGAGAAAAGATTCATTCAACCGTAAGGTGGCGGTTGGTTTGAACGCGATAACGCCGGATGATATGGCCCTGACGCTTGTTGAGGTTGGTGATTTGCCACTTTATAATCCAGATCTCGATACGGATACACCACCCGCAGCATGGACGCGGTTTCGTTCAGAGCTGGCAAAAGCCAACGCGGTTTTGTTTGTGACGCCCGAATATAACCGGTCTGTTCCTGCTGCTCTCAAAAACGCGCTGGATGTCGGTTCACGTCCATATGGCGAGAGCGTCTGGAGTGGGAAGCCTGCTGCGATCATCAGCGGTTCACCGGGCAATATTTCGGCCTTCGGCGCTAATCATCACCTGCGTCAATCGCTTGTTTTTCTTGATATGCCAACTCTGCAACAGCCTGAGGCTTATCTTGCACATGTTGACAAGCTGGTGGATGAAAGCGGCAAGCTGGTGCCCGACACTGCCAAGTTCCTTAGCGATTTCCTGAAGGCATTCGATCAGTTTGCTAAGAAGAACCTTTGATGTTTGGATACCCTGATGAAGGTAGCTTGATCGCGCTGCAAATGTGGCCATCTGTTAAAAAATGCGAGGGCTCTATAGGCGCTAAGACAAGGATAGGAAATCTTCTACTCAAATTACAGGTTCAGTTAATGAAAATGGCGGAGAGGGTGGGATTCGAACCCACGGTGGAGTTACCCCCACGCCGCATTTCGAGTGCGGTACTTTCGACCACTCAGCCACCTCTCCGCATGGTGCACTACGGTAAAAACGATCAAAAAATCGTACCGTTTGTAAGCATCTAAAGCGAATGCTAAGTGTGTAGCGGCTCAATAACGGGCTAAGCAGAATTAGACAAGAGCTAATTTGCATTCCGGCACGAAAATTCTTGACTTTTCCGCTGCCTCATACCTATAAGCACCTGACTTTATGCGTGGACCATTCCGCGTCTATTGTTTTGATTGGAGATTTTCGGTTTTCCGGGCTCTGATCAGGAGGCCAGGCGGCCTCCAAATCAACCGACTGATAAAAAGACGGCCCGTGCCCAGGGCGCTTGCGTTAAAGGGTATGAGAGCTGGACCGAACGACCCGAAAGGAAAACAAATGTTCGCAGTCATTAAGACTGGTGGCAAGCAGTACCGCGTTGCCGCAAATGACCTGATCAAGGTCGAAAAAGTTGCTGGTGAAGCCGGTGACATCGTAGAATTTGCAGAAGTTCTGATGGTTGGTTCGACCATTGGTGCGCCAGTTGTTGCAGGCGCTCTGGTAACGGCAGAAGTCGTTGAACAGGGTCGTGCTCGCAAGGTTATCGCGTTCAAGAAGCGTCGTCGTCAGAACTCCAAGCGTACCCGCGGTCATCGTCAGGAACTGACGACCATCCGTATCTCGGAGATCCTCACCGATGGTGCGAAGCCTTCCAAGAAGGCAGAAGCCAAGAAGTCCGCTCCGAAGGCAGACGCCGCTCAAGGCGAAGCCGCAAAGCCAAAGAAGGCAGCGCCTAAGAAGGCTGCAGCCAAGGCCGAGTCGGCTGAGTAAGTAGAAGAGATAAAGGAGAAATCCAATGGCACACAAAAAAGCTGGTGGTTCGTCGCGTAACGGTCGCGATTCAGAGTCGAAGCGCCTTGGCGTGAAGAAGTTTGGTGGCGAAGCTGTTGTTTCTGGCAACATCATCGTGCGTCAGCGCGGCACCAAGTGGCATCCGGGCGCCAATGTTGGCCTCGGAAAAGACCATACTATTTTTGCAACCGTAGAAGGTTCTGTTGCTTTCCGTAAGAAAGCCAACGGCCGTACCTACGTGTCGGTTAACCCGATCGCGGAAGCAGCAGAGTAAGCCGGACCTCTATAAAGTACCGGCGTCCCATGGACCCGGTACATATGGCGACCTGCCAGAAGATCGAAGGGAAGATGGGACAACCATCTTCCCTTTTTTCATCTGGAGGACAGACCAATGGTCATAGACGTTTTAGAAGAAGATTCTTACGAGAGCTGTAGTGAGCGGGAGGCCAGTTATGCTGATCTCTCGCCCGGTTTAGATTGCCCCGTTCTCGTCACCGAACGGCTGGTGCTTCGCCCGCCGCATACCGAAGACGTGGATGCAATTTCCTATCTTGCCAATAACACTCGCGTCTCCGCTATGCTCGCCCGTATGCCACACCCATACACCCGCGAAAATGCCGTGGAGTTTGTCGAGCGCGTGCGAAAAGGCGAGATGGGCAATTGCATATACGCCATCACCCAAGCCGAAACCGGCATATTTATGGGCTGTTGCGGCATTCATGCGCATAAACACGGTGACGGACTGGAGATCGGCTACTGGCTGGGCGAACCCTATTGGGGGCACGGCTTTGCCACCGAAGGCGCGCATGCGCTGATTGATCTGGCTTTTCGTGCAACACCTATTGAGAGGCTGCATGTCTCGTGCCGCGTCAGCAATGACGGCTCGCGCCGTGTCATCCATAAATGCGGTTTCCAGTTCAGCAGCATGGGCATGGCGGATTCGCTTGCGGTCGGCAATGTTCCGGTTGAACGCTATGTCCTGGATCGCCGGACATGGATCGGCCTGAGAAGCTGGCAGTCGTAAATATAATAAGAGGCCCTGTGGTTATAGCCACAGGGCTAATCATGGGGAATAAAATGACTGACACTGATACGCTCAACCGTGACCGGATCACGTTGCGCGCGCTCGACAAGGGTGATCTGCATCGTTTTCGCGCAATCAGGCTTTCGGCTCTGCAGCTTGCGCCGCAGGCGTTCGGATCAAGTTTTGAGGAAGAAAATGCATATTCCGACAGTGTTTTTGCGCGACGTCTGGAACAGGTAAACGGCAATGTGATTTTTGGTGCCTTTGATGGCGAGAACCTGCTGGGTATTGCAGGCCATCACCGGCATGAACGCAAATCCGAACGGCACCGGGGCACCTTGGTCAGTGTTTATGTAACACCGGAAGCGCGCGGCTTTAACCTCGGCAAGGCGCTCGTTCAGGAAGTGATTGAACATGCGGCGGCGCATGTTGTGATACTGGATGCGAAAGTCGTTGCTTCCAATGATCCTGCCAAGCGGATTTATCATGCGCTTGGTTTCAAGACTTATGGCGTGGAAGTGAAGTCGCTTTTCGTTCAAGGGCAGTATCTTGATCAGGAACTTCTCTATATCGATTTCAGCGATCCGGCAGGGAATCTCGTTTTAGGCTGAAAACCTTATGTTTCTGCTGTTTGCAGGACAACGGTTTTGCTGTAATTGCAATGCGAATTGCGCTGGATTTGGCGCGGTTCCAAAGTTTAAGGCGCAAGTTGCGTCACAAGAGGTAAGTTCAATGAAATTTCTCGATCAGGCCAAGATCTATATCTGCTCCGGCAATGGCGGAGCGGGGGCTGTATCGTTTCGCCGCGAGAAGTTTCTTGAATTCGGCGGTCCTGATGGTGGCGATGGCGGCCGAGGCGGCGATGTCTGGGTAGAAGCCGTTAATGGTCTCAACACCCTGATTGATTATCGCTATCAGCAGCATTTCCGCGCCAAAACCGGTATGCATGGCATGGGCCGCAATATGACCGGCGGCAAGGGTGATGACGTCATTCTTAAAGTGCCGGTCGGCACGCAGATTTTTGAAGATGATGATGAGACGCTGATCTGCGACATCACTGAAGTCGGCCAGCGCTATCGTTTGGCCAAGGGTGGCAATGGTGGTTTTGGCAATCTGCATTTCACCACGTCCAGAAACCGTGCCCCCCGTCGTGCCAATCCTGGACAAGAAGGTATCGAACGCATCATTCGGCTGCGACTGAAACTGATTGCTGATGCGGGTCTGGTTGGATTGCCAAATGCTGGCAAGTCCACATTTCTTGCCAGCGTGACAGCTGCTAAGCCAAAGATTGCCGATTATCCCTTCACCACGCTGCATCCGAACCTTGGTGTGGCGCGCGTCGATGCGCGTGAATTTGTAATCGCCGATATTCCGGGTTTGATCGAGGGTGCCAGCGAAGGAATCGGACTTGGTGACCGTTTCCTTGGGCATGTTGAGCGTACGCGTGTGCTGCTGCATCTGGTGTCGGCGCAGGAAGAAGATGTGGCGAAGGCTTACACCGTCATTCGTGGAGAGCTTGAAGCCTATGAGCATGGCCTAGCTGAAAAGACGGAAATCGTAGCGCTCTCGCAGATCGATACGCTTGATCCCGAGGCACGCAAAGCCAAGATAAAAGCGCTGAAAAAGGCTTGCGGACGTGATCCTCTGCTGCTGTCTGCTGTCAGTCATGAAGGTCTGAACGACACGTTGCGTCAGCTTGCAGCCGTTATTGATCAAAGCCGTGCAGCGGAAGCAGGCGCTGTCGAAGAAGAATAACAGGTGAAGATGCGGCGCAGGAACTCAATACATGCTGAAACAACTCAAAGACTATCGCCGCATCGTTATTAAAATTGGGTCTGCGCTTCTCGTGGATCGTGCAACTGGCCTCAAACAGAGCTGGCTTGAAAGCCTTGGGCAGGACATCGCCAACCTTTCGCGTGCGGGTGTTGAAGTGCTGGTTGTTTCCTCCGGTGCTATTGCGTTGGGACGCACGGTTTTAGGTCTGCCGAAAAAATCTTTGAAGCTTGAGGAAAGTCAGGCTGCTGCGGCGGCTGGTCAGATCGCATTGGCCAAAGCATATGCCGATGTGCTTGGCGGCCATGGCGTGAAGTCGGGCCAGATTCTACTGACCCTGTCGGACACAGAAGAGCGCCGCCGTTATCTCAATGCGCGTGCGACCATCGAAACGCTGTTGAAGCTTGGCGCAGTGCCGATCATCAACGAGAATGATACGGTCGCAACAACCGAAATCCGCTATGGCGATAATGATCGTCTGGCAGCGCGTGTTGCCACCATGATGGGCGCTGATCTTCTCATTCTTTTGTCGGACATTGACGGGCTTTATACGGCGCCGCCACATAAAGACCCGAACGCGCAGTTCATCCCGCTTGTTGCATCCATTACTCCGCAGATAGAAGCCATGGCGGGTGCTGCTGCATCAGAGCTGTCGCGCGGTGGCATGAAGACCAAGCTTGATGCAGGCAAGATTGCCAATGCAGCCGGTACGGCGATGATCATTACCTCTGGCACGCGTATGGCACCGCTTTCCGCGATCGATCGCGGCGAACGTGCGACTTTGTTCGAGCCTTCTAACGCGCCGGTCAACGCCTGGAAAACATGGATTTCCGGCAATCTAGAACCCGCTGGCCGTTTGACAGTTGACGCGGGAGCTGCCAAGGCACTGAAATCTGGCAAGTCGCTGTTGCCTGCCGGTTTGAAGGAAATCGAAGGTCAGTTCGAGCGCGGTGACACGGTTGCTGTCTTGAATGAGGATGGTCGTGAAATCGCACGCGGTCTGATTGCTTATGATGCGGATGATGCGCGCAAGATTGCCGGGCATAAAAGCGATGAGATCAGTGCCATTCTTGGTTATGATGCGCGCAGCGCCATGATCCATCGCAATGATCTTGTGGTGCGCGGCGTGAATGCGCTGAAGACTGAAGAAGTTTAAGGGGGGAGAGGATGCTGACATACGTGGATGCCGGGAAAGACATTGCAACCATCATGGCAGAGGTAGGTCGCAAGGCCAAAGCTGCAGCAACCCCTCTTTCCATAGCAAGCGAAGATCAGAAGAACAAAGCGCTTCTCGCCAGCGCCGATGCTGTACTTGCAAGTCGCGATGACATTCTTGCAGCCAACAAGCTCGATCTTGCCAATGCCGCCCAAAGCGGAATGGCTGCTTCTTTCGTCGACCGTCTAAAGCTTGATGACAGCCGTATTCAGGCAATTGCCGATGGTATCCGTGCCATCGCGGCTTTGCCTGATCCTGTGGGCGAAGTCATTGCCGAATGGGATCGTCCTAATGGTTTGCATATTGAGCGTGTTCGCACGCCGCTTGGCGTGATTGGCGTGATTTATGAAAGCCGCCCCAATGTGACGGCAGATGCGGGTGCCTTGTGCCTTAAGGCTGGCAATGCAGTGATCCTGCGTGGCGGTTCGGATTCTGCGCATTCATCGGCGGCAATCCACAAGGCGCTTGTGAGCGGGCTTGAAGCGGGCGGACTGCCTGCGGATGCCATCCAGATTGTACCGGTGACAGATCGTGCAGCGGTTGGCGAAATGCTCAAAGGTCTGAATGGTGCGATTGATGTGATCGTACCACGCGGCGGCAAAAGCCTTGTTGCGCGGGTGCAGTCGGAAGCACGTGTACCGGTCTTCGCGCATTTGGAAGGCATCTGCCATCTCTATATCGATAAGTCTGCTGATCTTGATATGGCGCGGGCGATTGCGCTCAACTCCAAAATGCGTCGCACTGGAATTTGCGGTTCTGCTGAAACGCTGCTGGTAGACCGTGGAGTGGCCAGCACTCATCTAGTGCCGATTTTGCAAGATCTAGCTGCTAAGGGCTGTGAAATTCGCGCTAGCGATGAGGTGCTCGAACTTTATGCAGATGGAAAACCAGCGACAGAACAAGATTGGTCGACCGAATACCTTGATGCGATTATTTCCGTGAAACTGGTTGATGGCGTCTCAGATGCAATTGCGCATATCGGGCAATATTCATCGCATCACACCGAAGCGGTTATCACTGAGGATGCAGAGGTTGTCGCCCGTTTCTTCAACGAGATCGACTCGGCCATTCTTTTGCACAATGCGTCGACGCAATTTGCGGATGGTGGCGAGTTTGGCATGGGCGCGGAAATCGGCATTGCTACCGGAAAAATGCACGCGCGTGGTCCGGTCGGTGTCGAACAGCTAACCTCATTTAAATATCGTGTTCATGGCAATGGTCAGGTTCGGGGCGGATGAAATTCGGCTTTGGCCTGCACGCTTTAAAAGCCAGATACCCAGACGTTGATGCGCATTATCTGCGCATGCCACATGTCGAAAAGGGTATGACGGTTGGCCTGTTCGGTGGCTCGTTCAATCCGCCGCATGGTGGACATGAACTGGTCGCAGAAATTGCGATAAGGCGGCTGAAACTGGATCAGCTATGGTGGATGGTCTCACCCGGCAATCCGTTGAAAGACAGTCGGGAACTGGCAGCGCTTTCCGAACGGCTTAAGCTTAGCGACGACGTGGCAAGTGATCCGCGCATTAAGGTGAGCGCGCTGGAGGCGGCATTCAATGTGCGCTATACAGCCGATACTTTGGCACTGATCCAGAAAGCCAATCCCGGCGTGCATTTTATCTGGGTGATGGGCGCGGATAATCTCGCATCGTTTCATCGCTGGCAGCGTTGGCGTGAAATTGCGCAAAATTTCCCTATCGCTGTGATTGACCGTCCGGGCTCAACGCTTGCCTATTTGTCGTCACGGATGGCGCAGACCTTTTCGTCCAGTCGCGTCGATGAGCACTATGCGCCATTGCTTGCGCGTCGCGCGCCGCCAGCATGGACCTTTATCCATGGGCCGCGCTCGACATTGTCTTCAAGCGCGCTGCGTAAACAAAAATCGAAAAAGTGAACAGGTTCATCAAGCCAAAACTCTTGAAAGAATGCAGGGACTCTGCCTATCTTACGTATGTACGGTGCTTATCACTGCCGTACTTCGTTGTTCTTGTTGAAAGGAAATACACTGAGAACAGCACTTGAGAAGAAGGCTCACCACGCGCCTTCACCGGTCGGGATGAACGAAACAGCTTTCGTGTCCCAGACCTTCGACGCGGCTTTGGCCAGTCTCGAAAACTCCAAAGCAGAATCCATCATCCCCATCGACATTCGCGGAAGATCTTCGATCGGCGATTTTATGATCGTCGCCTCTGGTCGTTCGCATCGCCATGTGGCGGCTGTCGCTGATCATCTTTTACAGGCTCTTCGTGAAATGGGCTGCAAAGATATTCATGTCGAAGGACTTGAGGGCGGTGATTGGGTTCTCATCGATACAGGCGATATTGTCGTCCACATCTTCCGTCCGGAAATCCGTGATTTCTACAATCTGGAAAAGATCTGGATCAACGACGATATTGAAGATCAGCGCGCATCGGGAACGGTGCACTGATCAAGTCGTAAAGAGGACGTGATGCGTGTGAGTGTATTTGCCGTGGGCCGGATGAAAGCCGGCCCCGAGCGGGAGTTGGTCGAGCGTTATTTTGACCGCTTTTCCAAGGCCGGGCCACCATTGGGGCTCGAATTTGCGGGTGTGAATGAGATACCCGAAAGCCGTGGACAGACGGTGGAATTGCGTAAGGCTGAGGAAGCGCAGCGCATTCACGAGGCTCTCGATCATGGAGCAGCGCTTATTCTTATGGATGAGCGCGGCAAGGCGCTTGGCTCAGAAAAATTTGCCGAGCGCATTGGCCGTATGCGCGATGACGGCAAGCGGCAGTTGATTGTCGCGATTGGCGGACCAGACGGGCACGATCCAGCTTTGCGCTCGCGTGCCGATCTGGTTCTGGCGCTGGGTGAACTCACATGGCCGCATCAGATCGCACGTATTTTGATTGCTGAGCAATTATATCGGGCCGCAACAATTCTTGCAGGCCACCCGTATCATCGGTCCTAGTCTTATCATGTTTTTTCAATAGGTGGTGCATCAGGCCGCGCTTTGGCCTGATCTCGTAACTGCCTCGTTTGTCGCCTTTAGAAATTCATGACGGACATAAATCCTACTGAGAATCCACCCCAAATCGCTTTCGTGACAGATCGCGGTTTTTTGAAACCAACCCTTGTCGCGATGTGGGGCGTGTTACGTCACCTGTCGGTGCCGGGGATTATTCATTTCTGGGGCGATGGGCTGAGTGATCAGGATTGGGAAGCCGTCAAGCGCGTTGCGATGACAAACCCTTCCGTAAGTTTACGTTGTCTCATGCTCAGCGCTGATGATCTCGATGGTGCAAAAGGCCCGACCGAACATATTTCAGCGGCGTCCATGGGGCGGCTGCATATTCCTACCCACATTTCGGGGCGTGTTCTTTATATCGATGGCGATACGCAGGTGGTCGGCGACGTCGCACCGCTTTTCTCACTTGATCTCAATAGTTGTCCGATTGGTGCGGTGCGAGATTGTGTGGTGGCAAAGTGGTCGGTACGTAGTCTGAAAGTCCGCGAGAAATCCATGTCCCGTGTCCGTGAGCTGCAAGGGCTGATGGCGCAAAGCGATATATCTCGCTATTTTAATTCCGGTGTTCTGCTGCTCGATACGGATGCTATACGGGCAGAGCCGGAACTGCATCAGGCCATGCATGATCTTGTTCGTGCATCTGCTTGCCCGTTGGGTGATCAGGACCATCTCAACAATGTGTTTCGCGGTCGAGTTCATTTGCTTAACCCGGCTTATAATTCGTCATGGAGACAGTCCGGCAGGCAGCGCCGACATATAGCCCGGCTTGGCGGTGAGGTTGAGGAACGAAAGCCTGTCCCTGATATTATCATTCACTTCCACGGCGCAGAAAAGCCATGGAAAAACCCGCGTCGCGATCTTTGGAAGCGGCGTGCGCGTGCAGTCTGGCACTATCGCCGCGAGATGCAGGAATATGTGAGGGCCTATCCTGATTTAGCGCCCTAACGATTTTGGCTAATAAGTCCAGTTCCGCTGGTAGATCGCGCCCTTGAGCGTAAAGCGATTACCGGTCTGCGGATTGAGAACGCTCACACCATTTGCAACTTGCGCCACGACTTCAAGCCCAAGCTCTTCGAGTGCAGACAGAATAGCTTTTTGATCAGGCACTGCGGAGGCTGCGATTTTTTCGCATATATAAGTGTGAACGTAGCTGCGTCCCTGACGCCAGTCGGAAGCAATTGCGCAAAGTTCTGGTGTCATTAATTTAGCCCCCGTTGCCTTGTTTTCCTTACAGAGAGATTTGTCACATATCCAGCCTTGGCCGAAAATTCCTGACAGTGTCACTATGGCTAACAATTCCTTAATGCTCTGCGGCTAGTTTTGGCCTTGTTTCTTCCTGATATAGCGCACCATGAATTCTGTTCGCCCTTTCACAACGCCCAATCTCCCTGCTTTTTTGCGGGTTGGCTTTGTTGCGGCCAGTTTTCTGGTTTCAGGTCAGCAGGCTTTTGCGCAGGAAGTGCTTCAGCAGCAGCGCGAACAGGCTGCAAGTGAATATGAGCAGCTAACCACCGAGTTGTCGGTTACCGGCGACAAGCTCAAACAGCTTGAAGGTGAGGTGGCAAACCTCAAGAAAGATCAAACGACGATTACGGCTGCATTGATACAGTCCGCCAAGACGGACAAGAAATTGCAGCAGGATATTGCCGAGAGTGCCGACAAGCTTGAATCCCTTCGGGAACAGGAAGACGGCATTCGGAGTTCGCTGCGCGCGCGTCGCGGTGTTCTGGCCGAAGTTCTGGCAGCGCTCCAGCGCATGGGGTTGAACCCGCCGCCTGCGATCCTCGTACGGCCTGATGATGCGCTGGCATCTGTGCGCAGTGCAGTGCTTCTGGGGGCGGTCGTGCCGGAAATGCGCGAGCAGGTGGAAGAGCTGACCAGCGATCTTCACGACATGCAGCGCGTTACTGCCTCCATCACGCAGGAGCAGGAAAAGCTGAAAGAGACGCGCACAGCACAGGCCGAAGAACAAAAGCGTCAATCACTTCTTCTTGAAGAAAAGAAGAAACTGCAATCTCAATCCGAGCAGGAAATCGAAGCGCAACGCATGCGTTCACAAGAACTGGCAGCGAAAGCCGGCAGTCTCAAAGAGCTGATCGACGGGCTTGATAAGCAGATGGCAGGCGTGCGCGATGCAGCCGATGCTGCACGTCACGCAGAGGCTGAACGGCTTGCAAAAGCACAGGAAAAGGCTGGAGAAGCAACGCCAGACGTGAACCGTTTGCAGTCGCAGCTTGATTTTGCGTCGCTGCAAGGACGGCTTGCATTGCCTGCTGCGGGCAAGACAATCCGCCATTTTGCTGAAAAAGACGGCGTTGGTGGCAACATGATGGGGCAGGTGATCGAAACCTTGCCCGCTGCCACGATTACGTCACCTTCCGATGGCGTTGTACTCTACGCAGGTATATTCAGATCTTATGGACAACTCTTGATCCTTGATGCTGGCAATGGCTATCATATCGTGATGGCAGGCATGGGTCGAATCGACGTAGCACAAGGTCAGTTTGTGCTTGGCGGAGAGCCGGTGGGTGCAATGGGCGAAAAACTTCTCGCAAGTCTTGCGCCTATAGAGGTGGGCAATGGTGCGCCATTGCTTTACATTGAGTTTCGAAAAGATGGAAAACCCGTTGATCCGGCCCCATGGTGGTCCGAGCGGCTTTCTGGAAGGACACAAAATGATACGTAAACTGTCGCTGCTGTTCGCCGGAGCCCTTATGGGGGCGTCAGCCATGGTGATGGTTCAGGGCGCACCTGCTTCCACGGCCTTTGCGGCAGCGGGTAAAGACAGCGATGTCTATAAGGACCTGGCTCTCTTCGGTGATATTTTCGAGCGTGTGCGTCAGCAATATGTGACGCCGCCTGATGACAAGAAGCTGACCGAAAGCGCGATCAACGGCATGTTGACGTCGCTTGATCCGCATTCCTCCTATCTCAACCCGGAAGCCGCGCAAGATATGCGCGTGCAGACCAAGGGCGAGTTTGGCGGTCTTGGCATTGAAGTAACGATGGACAACGATCTTGTGAAGGTCATTGCGCCAATTGATGATACGCCAGCCTCGAAGGCCGGTGTTCTTGCAGGCGATTTGATCAGCAAGATCGACGGTCAGGAAGTTCGCGGCCTTAGTCTCGCCGATGCCGTTGAAAAGATGCGCGGTGAAGTCGGCTCGCCGATCGAACTCACCCTTATTCGTCAGGGCGCTGACAAGCCAATCGTGCTTAAGATTGATCGCGCTGTCATCAAGGTTAAGGCGGTTCGTTCGCGCGTCGAGAATGATGTCGGCTATCTGCGTGTGATCTCCTTCACTGAACAGACTTCGGAAGATCTTAAGAAGGCGATCAAGGACATTCAGGAAAAGCTTCCGGGCGATAAGCTTAAGGGCTATGTGCTTGACCTTCGCCTCAATCCGGGTGGTCTGCTTGACCAGGCGGTCGCTGTTTCAGATACGTTCCTTGACAAGGGCGAAATCGTCTCGACCCGTGGCCGTGACCCGCAGGATGTAACCCGCTTTGACGCACGCAAGGGTGACCTTGTCGATGGCAAGCCGGTGATCGTGCTGATCAATGGCGGTTCGGCCAGTGCGTCGGAAATCGTTGCCGGTGCATTGCAGGATCATCGCCGTGCAACCGTGCTTGGCACGCAGTCTTTCGGTAAGGGTTCTGTGCAGACGATCATTCCGCTTGGTGAAAATGGATCGCTGCGTTTGACGACAGCGCTCTATTACACGCCGTCCGGCAAGTCTATTCAGGGCAAGGGCATTACGCCTGACATCAAGGTCGAACAGCCATTGCCGCCAGAAATGCTGGGCGAAGATGTGGTGCGCGGTGAGTCTGAGCTTAAGGGCCATATCAAGGGCAATGCCGAAGACGATCAGGGCTCGGGTTCCGCAGCCTATGTTCCGCTTGAAGCCAAGGATGACGTTCAGCTGAATGAAGCACTGAAGCTTCTGCGCGGTGAAGTGGCCAATGCTGCATTCCCGCCAGACCCGAAAAAAGCTGTTCTGAACTGATCAGCAAGCAAGCTTGAATAAGACAATTAACGCGGGAGTTACGACTTCCGCGTTTTGTTTTTGTCGCATATCTATGGTTTGAAATAGAGCGTTTCCGATATTGATTGAATTGGGAGAAGTGCTCTATCCATTTTTAGCATTATCCCACGCAAAACCGTTTTGCACTTTTGCTGGAAATGCTCAGATTATACGGAGAATAGGATGTCAAAGCGTAAAGGTCTGGTCGATCCTGAAAGCCTGCCTTACCGACGCTGTGTCGGCTTGATGGTGCTTAACAAGGCCGGTCTGGTATGGGCCGGGCGGCGTATTGTCATTCCGGGTGACGAGATGGATGGGGCGACGCAGCTCTGGCAGATGCCGCAGGGCGGTATCGACAAGGGCGAAGACCCCGCAGTCGCATCCTTGCGTGAGCTCTACGAGGAAACCGGCATGAAGTCGGTGTCGCTGCTTGAAGAAGCCCCCAACTGGATCAATTACGATCTGCCGCCACATCTGGTCGGTCAGGCGCTTAAGGGCAAATATCGCGGTCAGACGCAAAAATGGTTTGCCTATCGCTTTGAAGGAGACGAGGACGAAATCGCAATCAACCCGCCGCCCGGAGGTCATACGGCGGAATTTGAAGAATGGGCGTGGAAGCCGATGCAGGAACTTCCCGATCTGATCGTGCCTTTTAAGCGTAAGGTTTACGAAGAAGTCGTGAGCGCTTTCCGGCATCTGGCACCGTAAAAACCAAGGCCACTTGCCTCCTAGGCCGACTCATTGTCAACTGATCTCAGATGCGTCGGGGACGCGTTGTGAGAGGGAGAGTTGCTTATGGACGGTATGAGTCTTCTCGTATTTCTTTTCGTTGGTCTTGTTGCCGGTTGGCTTGCAGGCAAGATCGTGCAGGGTGGCGGTTTCGGCCTTATCGGTAATATCATCGTCGGTGTGATCGGCGCTTTTTTTGCAGGTTGGCTGTTGCCGCGTCTCGGCTTTTCGGTTGGTGGTGGTATTATCGCTGCAATCGTGAACGCATTTATTGGTGCGGCCATACTTTTGATTATTCTGCGCATCGTTAAACGTGTTTGATGAAGCGCTTTAGAGCGCGTATCAATCTGATTGGATCAGATCGGCGCTCTAATCATTTGTTTGTACGCGCATCTTTGTCCGAAAGCCGTTTCACACTTTTCGGGATGCGCTTTCATCAATATGCTGGCCCGGTCATCCCAGACCGGGCTACCTCTTTTCAGTGCTTGGAAAAATGACACCGAAATCACAACTTTCTCTGGGGCTGGCGCTGACGGCTTGCGCAGGGTTTATTGATGCAATCGCCTTCCTCGAATTGGGTGGCTTCTTTGCGTCCTTCATGAGCGGCAACACCACACAGCTTGGTATTGCAATAGCCGGGCAGCCAGACGTGATGGGCAACGTCATCATATGGCTACCGGCTGCATTGATTGCGCTGTTTTTTGGCGGCGGATTTTTTGGAACACTGGCTGTTCGTGCCTATGGCAAAGCGGGCAGTGTGGCCGTGATGGCCACTGTTGCGGCGGTGCTTATCGTGATCTGTATCTTGCGGCACGAAGGACTGACGCTGATCTATCCGGTGCTGATGCTGGCTGCTGCAATGGGTGCGCAAAATGCCGCCGTGCAGCCGATTGGTTCAGCGCGCCTTGGTGTCACTTACGTAACAGGGACACTGTTTAACTCTTCAGCCGATCTTGCAGGCGCACTGCGGGGCGAGGTTCCACGCTGGCGCTGGTTGCAGCATTTTGCTGTCTGGTTTTCACTGATGATCGGCGCTATCTGCGGAGGCATGGGCCACTATTTCGTGGGCCTAGATGCGTTGTTGATGCCAACAGTTTTGATTGTTGTTGTGATGACGATTTACTGGCGCTCGAACTAAATAAAGAGCGATTTCTCATTTTCCACCAGCTCGGAAATAAGCGCTGACACCGCCGTAACGCGCCGCAGTGTTCGGGCGGATTCATGATAGGTCAGCCAATATGACCGGCGAATAAAGCGATCTTCGAGGACTGGCACAAGATCTGGATCGGCGCGCGCAATAAACGAATGCAATATGCCTATACCAGCACCGGCGCGGACGGCTTCCACCTGTCCAAGAGCGCTGGAAACTTCAAAGCCCGGCTTCCAGTCGCGGCTGATTTCCGGCGCATAGGCCAATGATGGGTTGATGACCAGATCTTCCACATAACCGATAAGCCGATGCTGGTTGAGGTCTTCGATGCTTTGTGGTGTGCCGTTTTCTTCCAGATAGGTGCGATGGGCAAAAAGGCCGAGCGTATAATCCACCAGCCTGCGCGCAATCAGCCTCCCCTGTTCAGGTCGTTCGACAGTGATGGCAATATCTGCTTCGCGGCGCGATAACGAAAATGAGCGCGGGACCGGCACAAGCTGAATGGTCAGATCGGGATATTGCTGTGTCAGCCGGGCAAGACGTGGTGCGAGAAACGTCACGCCAAAACCATCGGGCGCGCCAATGCGCACCGTGCCCGACACGGCAACATCGGCATTGCCAACCTGTGAGCGTGCCGACAACATTTCCGCTTCCATACGTTCTGCGGCAAGCAGGAATTCCTCACCCGCATGGGTCAGAGTTGAACCATTGGTGCGGCGGGTGAGCAGTGTCGTGGATAGGGCCGTTTCAAGCGCTGTCAGGCGGCGGGCTACCGTCGTGTGGTTGAGGCCAAGCCGTTTTGCAGCACCCAGAATCTGACCTGAACGCGCAACAGCCAGAAAAATGCGAATGTCATCCCAATTCATGGTGCTTTTGTCTCCGCATGATCATGCGCGCTTGTACTATAAAAAATGCACAACGGATACGCTTTTCAGCGCCTTGCAATTGTGAATTTGCAGAGTCAGGATGGCGATCAGTATAGTAGATGGGAATCTGCTCAAGGAACTGGAACCCAGGGAGGTCTTTCCAATGCGCACTGTAGGACATTTTATCGGCGGCAAGCACGTTGCCGGAAAAAGCGGACGCACCACAGATATTTATCAGCCGCTTGACGGTTCGGTTCAGGGCACCGTTGCGCTTGCGACCAAGGATGAAGTCCGTGCAGCTGTTGAAAATGCCAAGGCTGCACAGCCAGCCTGGGCTGCAACCAATCCGCAGCGTCGCGTGCGT
>Ga0308165_1002313_pt1 | contig 23200 bp, 14 predicted proteins | sample PhyWR2_FD_201032 | JGI IMG/M metagenome (GOLD analysis project Ga0308165, IMG submission 201032) | Phyllosphere microbial communities from UC Gill Tract Community Farm, Albany, California, United States - DLSLW.R2 | ecosystem: Host-associated > Plants > Phyllosphere > Unclassified | place: USA... | reverse complement strand
ACTGAGTTGAATAATAGATTTAAAATTACTTTTATATAAATACCTGCTATATAAAAGATTACATGAAACAGATTTTATTCATCTTTATCCTGGTTTATTTTAGTGCAACAGCATCTTCTCAAGAAAAAGCAATACAGGCAAGGCCAAATATTGTTGTTTTTCTGGTAGATGATATGGGTAGTATGGATACATCGCTCCCATTTTGCGACAGCGTTATGCCTTTAAACAAACGCTACCATACACCAAATATGGAGCGCATGGCCAAAGCAGGGATGAAGTTTGTAAACGCTTATGCCCAGCCAGTGTGTACACCTACAAGGGTAAGCTTAATAACAGGCCTGAATGCTTCGCGAACACATGTTACCAATTGGACATCACCTCAAAAAAACAGCGATACAGATGAGAAAGACAATCAGTTTTTACCACTAAACTGGAATATAAATGGTCTTAATCCAGAAGCTGATACTGAAAGATCGGTCAGGGCCACGCCTTATCCCAAGCTTTTAAGGGATGCAGGCTATTACACCATTCATGTTGGAAAAGCACATTGGGGGCCGATGGGAACGCAGGGAGCCAATCCTTACAATTTGGGTTTTATGGTAAATATTGCAGGACATGCGGGAGGTCACCCGCAAAGTTATCTTTCCGAACAACGTTATGGCAACATGCCAGGCAAGGCGCAGGCGCAGGCTGTACCAGATTTAGAAGAATATTACGGCACAGATACATTTTTGAGTGAGGCTTTAACCCTCGAGGCGAAAAAGGCTTTGGCTATTCCCATCGCCAGAAAAGAACCTTTTTACCTAAACATAGCTCATTATGCCGTTCATACACCGATTATGGCCGACAAAAGGTTTGTGCAGAAATACTACGATGCAGGTTTAGACAGTACGGAAGCAAAATATGCAAGCTTGGTAGAGGGTATGGATAAAAGTTTAGGTGATTTAATGGATTTCCTGAAAGCCAAAGGAGTAGATAAAAACACAATAATTATTTTTATGAGTGATAATGGTGGTTTGGATGCACATCAACGCGGTGGCGCAGTAAATACGCATAACTACCCATTCAAATCAGGCAAGGGATCGGTTTACGAAGGTGGTATACACGAGCCAATGATTGTAAAGTGGCCTTCTGCGATTGCGGCCAATACAGTAAACAGAAATCCGGTGATTATTGATGATTTATTTCCAACGATTTTGGAAGTGGCGGGAATTAAAACTGCTCAGAAAACAGATGGTATAAGTTTAATGCCAACTTTAAAACATCCCGAAATTAAACTTCAGGATAGGCCACTAGTTTTTCATTATCCAAATAAATGGACAAGCCTAACTGATGAAGCCCCGTTGGGAATAAACTACTACAGTGCACTCCGCTTTGGCAAATGGAAGCTGATTTACCGAATGCGCACACGAGAATTGGAACTTTACGATTTAAGCAAAGATATTGGCGAACAGCACAACCTCGCATCGGCCAACCCAACTGAAACAAAAAAATTAGCCTCACTATTAGGTAAAACCTTAAGAGAACGCGGGGCTCAAATGCCTGTAGAAAAATCAACGGAAAAGGCCGTTCCATTGCCTGATGAGCTTTAAAAGTTAAAGAATTTACTTACTAATAATGGTGGTAACTGATTGAGCTGGTATAAGAACCTGCCTGCTATCTTTATATTGTTTGTAAGGCGATAAATTGTAATTTGTGGAGGTAACATAGGTTTGAATCTGTTTTAATTTTCCGCCTTTTATTTCCATTTGCAGATCAATATCATGATCCGTTGGATTAACCACTATTGTTACCAATTTTTTAGCCTGAAGATAGCCCGAAACATAAATCTGTTGTGCTTTTTCTTCCAAAAGGCTAACTTGAACGCGTTTACTACCAGCACTAACAAAACGACTGTAATTACCCAAAGCCCACAACATTTTGCTATCGTAAACCTGCCCGTCTGTTTTATTTTTATCGATGTAAACCAGTCCATCTTTATAATCGCTTGCCGAAATGGCCAGCCACCATTGCCAAGATGTGGCATTTGATAATACAAGATCGTGGTGAATCAACTTGGCTATAAAAAGTGCGGGGGCCATACCCAGATCACGTTTTTCCCCTTTAACTACAGCATCACCAAGAATACAATATTCCGACATCCAGTACCTTAAACCCTTAACTTTGGCAACAGCTTCAGCTGTTTTTTTACGCACATCGATAAATTTTGATTCAGGGCTAGTGGTAAAGTAACTGTGACCGGAAATGGAATTGTCGATATGTGAAAGGTTACCAATGTAATTGGGAGATGCGGCATTAAAAAACTGAAAAACCTGATTTCCTTTTGCGGCATTACCATTGTTGTACAGGTAATCTAACTGCCCCGCCTCTCCTATCTGAATTTTTGTATCAAGCTGATTTTTAGAGAAGGCATCGTTAACACCGCTATAAAGTATAGAAAGTTCCGTATTGCTGTAAGGGCAACCTTCCTGGTTATGTTCATTCCATTTCCATTGCGGTTCATTTGCAGGACTTAAATAATCGAGTGTTATGCCAGTTGTTTTCCTTATTCCTTTTATGGTGGTCACCAGATCAGCAGAAAATTCGGCAAGTTTGTCAAAATTAAGGTTACAATTGCCATCGGTTGAGTATGCTTTTCCGTTTTTGGTAAAGCGTACATGAGGACTGTTTACAAATCCAATAAATTGATTTACGCCCCGTATTTTGGCTGCTTTTAGAAACCATGTTTGACCTGGCATAGCCTTCCAATCGTAAGTGCCGTCTGATTGCAGAAAAGCATATTGACGCCGCCATTCGTCGCCGATATCGCTTGCTTTCCCTTGGGCTGCACTTCCTGCCCCAATACTAAAGCGCCAGGTATTTAAACCGATTCCAATAGGCTGCCCAGTTGCTGTGGTCTGCTTACTAAAAAGCAGATCTACCATTTTATTCCTTTTTTCTTCGGGCCATAATCCAGCAAACTGGCACGACCAGGCGTCGGAAGCACCGAAACCCTCGATGGTCTGAAATTGAACTGTTGGATCGATATAAACTATTACTACGCTCCGTTGTGCAAAAGTAGCAGTACAATATAAAAATGAGGCAATACTTATAAAAAGATGGCCCAAAGATGCCTTCATTATTGAGTTTTATTTATACAATAATAACAAAATGCTTCATCAGAACGATGGAAAAAGTAGCTCCTTTAAATTTAAATCACAAAACATGTAGCAAAAAAAAGGCCGGTAAAACCGGCCTCTTCCAAATAAATCACTATTAACTAAAATTTTAATGCATTGAGGTTTTTATCTATTAAAATACCTTCACTAAGTTTAAGTCCGAACTGTAGTTTGCGCTTTGCTTTTAATTTTATAATAAATAGATCTGCCGTTCCATTTAAAGCTTCCTTATTGCCGACGTTTACAAAAGTTGGATATAAAACTTTCGCACCGTTGGTATGTAACCGGTCGTTGGTTAAGTTATCCATCTGCTTGGTGTTTAAACTTTGAACATTCACAAAATCATAATCCTGTGCATTGTACGGAAGCGCAAAACTCAACGCATTTATCGATTTCAGGTTGATTCCTTTTACTTTAATTTCGATAATTTCATCTTTATTGTAAGCCTGTTTTGCAGTATTGATTTCCAATTTTCCGGCTACCTTATCAATTTTATCATCGTTTACACCTCCATCGAGCTGTGTAGCTACAACAGAAATATCGTAAGCATCTATCAGGTTGTTTTTGTTGATATCACCATTACTAATGTAACCTTCAAAATCCGCATCACCCTTTTTCAAACCAGTATAATTGATGTAAGAGGTTAAGTCATTTCTGTCAATTAAACGGTCGTTATTGATATCGCCCGGAAGATAACTTTCAGTGCCCTGCACTTTAAATACATACAATTCGCGACCAGAGCCGAAACCTCCAACCCCATCGGCAACAGCAATTTTGATGTAACGTGCAGTAGGATGTCCGGAAAAATCAAATATTTTAACATCGCCATTGTTTGCCCATTCAAATGCACCTCCATCTATCCAGCTCTCTTTATTGTTGCTATAGTAAACTTTACCTTTCAACAGTATACCGTTCCCTCTTCCCGAACGCGGCAGATAATGAAATTTTTCGAGCTGGTTTACCGATTTCAGGTCCAGTATAATATCAAAAGGAACAGCCTTGGTACCCCATTTTGTATGCCACATATTGCCTTCGTCGAAATCGAACAGATTGGCAATGCCTTCACCGCCCTGGTTTTCTGCTGTAGTTTCGGCAATAATACCCTGTATCGCGAACTCTAGCGGATTAGATTTAGTAGTTGCTTTAATTTCGGTCCAATCTGAGTAACCATCTTTATTTACAGCACGCAACTTAAATACGTAAGGCGTTTCTGGCGATAATCCATCAAATAGTAAAGCAGTATCGCGAATGGTGGTATAATGCATCCCGTTAAAATCGATTTCATAGAAATCGGCATTACTTACTTTAGCCCAATTTGGTGTAAGCGTATAGGCTTCTCTGTTTTTATCGCTGACACTGGCATTAAGCGGAGCCGTTAATTTCCCGGTTGAAATGCGTTGTTTATCTGATGGTTCAAATTTAAAGCCATTGATATTGATTGTTACAGGATTTACGGTAATATCAGTAGACTGAAGTTTTACCAGTAATTGAGGATTTTTAACCATCGCCACTTTTTCGAACTCGCTCCCTTTTGTGGCAAAACGGTTTAAATTTGGTGCAGCATCGTAAAAATAAACATTAGACTGTTTCAAAAACTCATCTTTTGAACCGACTTCGACTAATTTAATTTTTTTGGTTCCAACCTTTGCAATTAATCTTTTTGGTTTTTGTGTCAGATTGATCACAAATTCAGATGTTTTTTCTTTTACAAAACCATCAAAATCACCTTTAGCGGGATGAATGGTAACCAAAACATTGTCCTTCTGGTCAACTTCAGATTCGATTAAGGTGGAAGCCCCTTTACCTAATTTATAAGCTTCTGTTGCGCCGTCATCATCGTATTCGGTAAATGAAGTTTTCCCAAAAGGATAAAGCTCATAGGCTCTATTTGCCTTGTTAATTTCCGAAACATTATTGTTTGCATTCGTCATAGGGATAATGGCTCCACTTTTCACAAATACAGGCAATTTCCATAATGGAGCATCAAAACTGTTGAGGATACAGTTTCCGGTACATTTTTCACCAGTAAAATAATCGATCCAGTTTCCTTCAGGCAGGTAAATCCCATTGCGGATATCGTTACCTAAATCATCTGATTTAGTAGCCTGATAAATTGGCGCAACCAAAAAAGAAGGACCATATAGATATTGATATTGCGTTGAAATACCTTTGGTGTAAGCATTAGGATATTCGAGAAACATAGCCCTAATGATGGGTAGGCCATTTACAGCTTCTCTGGCAATGCTGTAGGTATATGGAATCAGCTCCGATTTCAATTTCAGATAATTACGGTTGATGGAAGCAACGGGTTCGCCTAAAGCGTGCGGATATTTTTCGTTGGCACCCCATCCATCCATATTTAATTCCATCGGCGTAAAGGTTTTCCACTGAAAATCGCGGGTATTAATGGTAAGGTTTTTACCACCAAAAATACCATCCATATCCGAAGTAATGTTTGGCTGGCCCGATAGCCCTGAACCTATATATGTTGGGATATGAAAGCGGATATATTCCCAAACGCCACCAGTTTGATCACCCGACCATACACTGGCGTAACGTTGCGTACCCGCCCAACCATCTAACGAAATGATAAAAGGTCTGCTGCTATTGCCATAATAAGGTATAATCTGGGCCACATCGGCAACACCATTCAATCCGAATGAATAGCCCGCTCCAACCCATGCCACATCTGTTTTTAGTACCCGAACACCTGCATCCTGAGCTTCTTTGATGATATCGCGTTGTAACAATGGACTTACTTCGGGTTTAGGATGGAGGTCGGATTGTGTCCATAGTCCAATTTCTACTCCATTCTTACGGGCATAATCGCCAAAACTTTTCAGGTTCTGAATGTTACCGTCTAATGTTTCAGTTTGGCCATAACCTGCACCATAACCATCGTTGGGCAACACCCAGCCCAAAGGCATATCATTTTTTTTATATCGATCAATTACTGCACGTGCTGAAAATTGATAGTTATTTTTTTCTCCGTTAAGCGATTCTTTTATCCCGCCATTATCTTTCTGACTCTCTTTGTATCGTTTGCCATCCTCAAATAAAGTTCCTTTTTCATCCGGTTTCCAAAAATCACGATTATAAGCATTTAAATGACCTTGGTAAAACCCAAATTTAGGGAGCAATATTGGATTACCTGTTAACTGATAAAAATCGTTTAATAAAGCAACAGCGCCATCGTTAACCATAAAAAAAGCATCCAAATAACCGGTATCATGTGATAGTTTAACCAATCCTTTTTCTTTAGCGCCAAAATTGTATTTGCCTTTACTGAAAGTATGCCACATTACAGCATAACCATTCGTAGACCAATAATAAGGTGTTGGAGATGCAACACCCCCATCGGTCCAGCTGTTTTGATTTTCGATCGCAATGGCTTTTCCTTTATGAGAGAAACGGCCGTTTTGCACACCACCACCATAAAAATATTCTTCTGGGTTTTCTTTGAGGGTAAGGGTTACTTTTCCTTTTTCGAAATGGATTGGGCTCAATTCTTCAACAGCCACAGCTTGTGTAGCCAGATTAATAATTTTAATCAGCGAGGTATTCTTATCGATCAGAACGGTAATCTTACCAGTAGAAATGAACAATTGACTGCTCTCCTCTTTGATATCTAGTTTTGAAACTGGTCTTCGTGGATTTTCAACTAAAATTTTAGCTTCTGGTTTTGCTTCGGGATCGCGGATAAAACCACCATCAGGATCTTCGAAGAGCCGAAAAATATTTTCGCCGTAAAAATCTAACGTTAAACGCTGATTATCTGAAAGCAACAGCTCTACTGTTGTGGTATTGATCTTTTTTACGCTGATTACTTTAGTAACTTTTTGAACTTCCTGATTAGATTTTTGAGCAGCTTGCTGAGCAGAGGCAAAAAATGGGGAGGCCATTAAAAAAATTACAAATGCCGAAATAACCTTTGTGGGTTTTTTAGTTTTAAAGAGTTTGTAAAAGGAATGCGGAATCATTAACAGTTTGATTTGGTTATGTGTTTGTTGTTTAAGCAAGGCTATTGTTTTAGCTGCTACTGGATAAAGTTAACAAACACATAATGGGAAAAGGTGCATTTTAACTGGCAAAAACCGCGCAATCGTTTGCCTATCTAATTTTTTACCAGTGAAAGCCTGTATTTTTCTATCATCAGGAGATTCGATAGCATAATTTGCCGCAGCATTGAAGGTGGATGAAAAGAAATAAGGAGATATAACTTATAGGAATTCTCACTCATTTACTTCAAAAAGGGTTTTCAACTATGTTCAGACTTACAAAATCCATCATGAAGAAAAAGATGTGCAGAGTGAATTAATAATCCACATCTATACAATTATGCAGTACATATTGAGGTTTAATGCCTGTTTTTGATTGTACGCCTGTGAATTTTATCCTTTCTGCGTCGTTAACTACAATTTTTACATCCTCAGGCAATAATATATTGCTAAAACTCACATTTCGTAGGCGGTGCGCGGGATCTTTAAAGCCATTAACATCTATAGCAGTACTTGCATCTGAGGCCATAGACATGTCTATATTTTTGAATATAAAATTTTCGAAAGTAGGTATCTGCGGTGCGGCTTCTCCATCGTTATTGTAATTAACTGCTGAGAAAATGGTGATCTGCAATAACTGACAATCGGCCACTGTTATATTTTTCACATAACCGCCACGATCTTTGGTGCCTTTAATTTGCATACCATGAAGCAATTTCCCTGCCTTACAATCCTGTACCAGTACATCACTTACTCCGCCCGACATTTCGCTGCCGATAGAAATGCCGTGCCCGCGTTTAAATTCGCAATCTGTAATCCGTACATTTTTGGTTGGTTTGGCCACAAAGAAACCTTCTGGATTTTTACCGGATTTAATTGCAATACAATCGTCGCCAGTATCGAAAGTACAGTTAAAAATATAAGAGTCGGTAGAAGAATCAGGATCAATACCATCGCCATTGCGGATGTTGGTGGTATTGATGTTTAAATTCCGGCAGGTTACTTTATCACTGTAGATATAATGGATAGTCCAGCAGGGAGGCTCGGTAACCGTCAAATCAGACAAACTTACATTCTGGCAATTCATCAGGCAGATTAAACGCCCTCTACTCCTTAGTCCACTGGCCTTGATCATTGCATCACCTAACTTTTTCCCACCACCGCTTATGGTACCTTTACCAGTAATTCTTAAATTTTCGATATTATAAGTTCCATTGCGGTTAAGGGTACCAGCATTGAGTAAACTAGCATAAGTTTTTAGCTCCCAACCTTCAAAACGGTTTAAAATCATCGGCAGATAATCTTCTACAGCTGTTGTTCCCTTTAATACACCGCCTTCATCGATGTGAAGTGTAATATTGCTCTTAAGGTACAGTGCTCCTGAGCGGAAAGTACCTTTGGGAATATATACCGTCCCGCCATTTGAACAGGAATTTATTGCAGCTTGAATGGCTTTTGTATTATTGGTAATATGATCGCCTTTTGCACCAAAATCGAGAATATTATATACTTTTCCCCTGGATTGGGTTTTAAAACGTACACTATTGATACTACCCGATTTGCTTCCATTGATGTTTACCGTTGCGGTATACCAGGTATTGGGAATTAAATGCTCTGCGGTATAATTGGTTTTGCCTGTAACACCATACATTTTACCATTTAAGGTAATCTGGTAATCAATATCTTGACCAAAATCTTGCTTATCCCACAATAATGCTACTGAATTTTCGGTCAATGTACCTGGAGCGATTAAAATATTAAATTGATTTTTAGTAACGGCAAATACTCGGGCTGAAATAAAAATAAGACTCAATACAAGAAGAAACTGTCCAATTTTATTAAAAGGTTTAAATCCGATCATAGGATGAAATTATTTGGTTAGCGCATAACCCATTGAATTGCAATTTGGCTACACTTTACAAATATAACAAGCTAAGCATAGTAACTGTTATGCGGTATACTGTATCCAATACATTGGCCATATTGTATTGGATAAAAACATATGTAAAAATTTCAACACAATTTAACTCGACAATAATTTTAATTGTGATCAAACAAAACCGGAGAATTTGCAGCAATTAACCTAAAAATGCTGCAATGCGCTACTTTTTGCAATACAATATATTTAGAAATTAAAACGACAAAAATAATTTCTTGAACCTTAAGCATCGTATTTAATCAACTAAAACGATTGGATAGTCATTTAATCGAGATTTAAAACAAGAAGATGCATCCATGTGGCAAGCATTTTGCATATGGCAATAAAACAATTATTAATGAATCTTTCAGTACCCCAGTCCTATAGCTGTGTAATTATAGATGATAGCCGAATGAGCAAGTCGTTATTTGAGCATTTTATTTCCAAAATAGATAAACTAGAGCTTAAAGGTAGTTTTACCGATTTAGTAGATGCAATGGCAGCTTTTTGGAGTTATGGAAAAATTGATTTCCTTTTTCTGGACATCCAAATGGATATATCGGGAATTGATGTGGCCAGGATGTTAAAAAACAGTTTCAAATTCGTTGTTATTTTAGACACTGCTAATCATGAAGCTATTGATATTTTTGCTGATAACTGTAAATTTTTACCTAAGCCTTTAGATTTTACAGCGTTTGAAAACGTTATCAATCAACTGATTTCAATCGAGCAACAAAATAACATGGAGGTTTTGTAGTTACCTAAGATTGATGCTTTGCTTCATCATTAAATTTAAACAAATCAATCAGGAATCCATATTCCATTCCATCGTATCAGGCTTAGATTTCATTAGCCTATATGCCCCGTAAGAGCCAAAAATCAATAAAATATATTCGGTAAGCGGACATGCAATAGGTGAAGATGTTGTGGTAATAATTGTATACGTATACAAATCATGAACTGTTCCAAATAGAGAGAACTGGCAAGTTCCAACCTTGGTTCCCAGAATTACCCTGGGGCAGGCTGGAGCAGAAGTTAAATATTGCCTTCCTCCGGTTTCATAAAAGCCTAAAATATTGTCAATATAAAGTATACCTCCGGTTGGAGTTCCATTTAAACATCCCTGTTGCGCTTTTAAATGTTCGAATGATTGCAACAGTAAAAAAAATAAGATTAAAAAAGCTCTCCACATATCAGATAGGTTGATATATGAAGTTCAGAAAATGCTTTTAAAAAAAAGGCCAATGAACGAACTGAACAGCCCTCAGAAGAAATGAAGGGAATAATTATGGTTAAGGATGGAAATTAATCTGACCCTAATTTTTCATGCTTCGAGGCATCAGGTTTGTAATGAAACAACAATTGTGCAAACGGATTAGTCTTCGCTTTTCGGCTTAAATATCTGAGTAATCGGTTGGGTAAACAAATTTTGTATCGTTTTTAGAAACGTTGTGCTGATACTCTGGCATTGCAGAAAGTTTTTTCCAATAATCATCAGCAGAGAAAGCTTTCCAGTGTGCATCTCTATCAGCCTTATTTTCGAAAGTGGTTAAATACATCAGGTTGGGCATGCGGCTGCCCGATATTACTTCTCCATAAAACACAGCATTGAAATTAAGTCTTTTGAATAATCCTATTTCATCACCTTTATTAAACATTTGAACTTTATTCTGAAAATATTTTTCCGTTGGCGCTTCATAACTTCTCAATTCATATACCCGCTCTTTCATCGGAGACGTTAACTTTGGCAACATAAAATTAGGAGCATCTTCAAAAGCTTTTAGTACAATTGATTCTAATCTCTCGTAAGGCATATCCGAATAAACTGCATCCAGATAAGTTTTTCCATCAATAGCATACTGCTGATCTTTGGCCAGCTTTTTATCAATTTCCAAAATCATATTGAATGATTTTAAGGGAATAAATACATAAATAAGCTTTTCTGTAACAGTAGTTGGCTCACTCGCAACAGGTTTAAACACACCCGCTTTTGCAATTCCGGCACGGTGCAAAGCAGGTAAATAGGCTTTCTGCAAATAATCATCTACCGTTTTCTCTTGTGTATCGGTTTTTAAGTGATAAATTTTAATCTGATAGAAATCTATTTTTGAAGCATTTGCAGCAAAGGCACTTAACAATAGAGTAAACAAAAACAGACCTGAAACTTTAATTTTACGCCACATAAGATTGATATTATTGGAGCCGAAAAATAGTTAAAGTTTTCGGGTAAAGCTGAAAATATCTTTTTTTGGCTTACCATTCTTATCTTTTTCTTCCAATACAAAGCTCAGCTAGTTGGGCGTTTGGCGTCAGTTAACCAATTTAAATAATTAGCCAATTAAACAATCTCCAGTTTTCAATTAACAGTTTGCAGTTACTAATGAACCGACGACGAATGAACAAATCTCCAGTTTGCCATTGACAGTTTGCAATTACCAATAAACTAATGACAAATGAACCAATAAACTACCCTACTTTGACACATTCGGGTTTGGTGGTTCGGCATTTAGTAAATGTTTAACGAAGAAATCACGTTTTCGTCTACGTCCGTAAACACCACCATCGCTGTGCCCCATACCGGGAATACTTAAAATATCGAAATCTTTATTGGCTTTGATCAATGCATCTGCAAGTCGGTAGGTTGATTCTGGTGGTACGTTTTCATCGGCTTCACCAACAATAAGAAATAAATTTCCCTGCAATTTTGCTGCATTTGTAATGTTCGACTGTTCGCCGTAATGCGGACCAACAGGATAACCCATCCATTGTTCGTTCCACCATTGTTTATCGATCCGGTTATCGTGACAGCCACAGGCAGAAACCGCAGCTTTATAAAACTCAGGATGAAATAACAGCGCACCTGTAGAGCTTTGTCCACCGGCAGAAGTACCATAAATACCTACCCGGCTAATATCTGCGTTGGGATATTTTGTATTCATCGCTTTCATCCATAATATCCGGTCGGGGAAACCAGCATCGGCTATGTTTTTCCAGCATACATCATGAAAAGCTTTTGATCGGTTGGCTGTGCCCATTCCATCAATCTGCACTACAATAAAGCCCAACTCAGCAATGCTTTGCATTTCACTGGACGGCAAGAAGCTTTTAGGCACAAAACTATCGTGTGGCCCCGCATAAATATTTTCAATAACTGGATAGGTTTTGTTCACATCCATATTTGAAGGAAAACAAACAATGCCCCAAATATCGGTTATACCATCGCGTCCTTTAGCAACAAATACTTCAGGCAACTTAACTCCTGTAGCCAGAAAAAGATCTTTTTGCCCATGTTCTATTTCAGTTACCTTTTTGTTACTGGCCGTTAACCTTAACTCGGTAACAGGCGGCACATTTACCTGCGAATACGTATCGAGATAATATTTTCGGTCGGGAGAAAAACTGAGGTTGTGGTTGCCTTTTTCAGGTGTGAGGTCTACCAAACCCTTCCCATCAAAGCCAATACGGTAATAATGGATAAAATAAGGATCTTCGTTAGTATTCATTCCACAAGCCCTAAACCAAACCTGGCGTTTTACCACATCTACACTATCAATATCCCTAACCACATAATTTCCTTTCGTAATTAAAGATTGTTTTCCGTTAAGGGTATTTACCAGATAAAGGTGTTGCCATCCGTCCTGCTCACTGGTGTATAACATTTCGTTTGTTTTGGGTAGGTAACGGGTATAAATGCGGCTTTCGTAAATAAAAGTTTTTGTTTTCTCGTCGATAATATTTTTGGTCTTTCCAGTAAGAACGTCTACTTCGATTACCCTGAAACGCTGGTGCCCACGGTCTACTTTTTCATAGGTATAATATTTGCTATTGCCTGCACGCCAATGCAATTCTGGTGGACCGAAAAAATCAATTGGATCAGCATCAACCTTGGTGGCTGTTTTGGCTGCTATATTGAATACATAGGGTTGATAAGCTGTAAAATCATCCCCTGGTTGTGCATATTCTCTCGATTTTAGTTCGCCACGGGTTGTACCTGGAACAGAACTCAACACATAATGTACTTTTTTGATCTCTTTTGGATCGATTTTATAGGCTACAATACTTTTGCCATCTGGCGACCATGCAAAATCGCCATAAGGTTTATCGGCATTGCCATCAGTTGTGAGTTGAGTTTCGATTTTTGTGGCCACATCAACCACATATAAATTGCCCCCACGGATCATGATTTCATTTTTGCCATCTGGCGATTTCCTACCTTCACGGTTTCTTTGCCAACGCGATCGCCTTTGCTGTAAAGGTCTTTTCGCATTGTAACGGTAAATACTGGTGTCTTTTGTATCCGTTAAACTGTAATCACTCAAATTGAGCTGATACCATTTATCCTGCATTTTTAACGTAGCGTTGCTGCCCTGATCGGCGAAATACAATTCGGCAAACTGAAGTTTTAATGGATTCTGTTTTTTACCCGTGGTTTTTTCGATGCTTTGTGCCAGCTTATCGTGATCAAAAGCTACTTTTCGTTTTCCTGTTGCTGCATCCACGTAATAATACTCCCATGTTCGGTTCGGCAGGTTCTTTTTATACCAAAATGCCGAGCCATCTTTTTTCCAGTAAGGAATAATATCATTATTGGTTGGAACATTGCGCAATGCAGTATCTAGTTTATTCGATCGTTGGTATGCATTAGCTATTTCAGCCGCACTTGGCGCATAAGGATGTAACGTGGGCTGTTGTGCTTTTGCCTGAAAAAAAGCTAAACTTGATAAAACGAAAACTATCGATTTTCTAACGATGGGATAAATCATTATTATAGATTTTTTGCGGTAAATATAGTGCTACGCTTTTGCAGATTCCTTTTAGATATTGATGGATAACATCAATATTTTAACCGCTAACATCGGTTTTAACTTTTAGATCTTGCCGGGCGATGCTTCCTTTAATCAGGTAATAAACCGGAATGCCTATTAAGGTAATAATTAAACCAGGCCAGGTGAATTTAGGTTTAAAAATAATCAGTAAAATACAAAAGGCTAAACCCATTACGATATAGATGATCGGCAGCACGGGATAACCGAAGGCTTTATAAGGACGTTCGGCCTCAGGCCGTTTTTTACGGAGGATAAAAATGCCAAAAATCGTAAGCATGTAAAACATCACCACCACAAAGGAAATCATATCAAGCAGATCGCCGTACTTACCACTGATGCACCACAGGCATGCGAAAATACATTGTATCCAAAGACCAAAACCAGGCACTGCATTTTTATTCAATGTACCTACTTTTTTAAAGAAAAGCCCGTCTTTCGCCATCGAATAGTATACCCTTGCACCAGCCATAATTAAACCGTTGTTACAGCCGAAGGTAGAAACCATAATCATTAAAGCAATGATGATGGTACCTGCAGTACCAAAAATATGATTGGCTGCCGAAACTGCAACACGGTCTTTATCTGCATAGGCGATATCGTGTAGCGACAGTACGCCTGTGTACATCACATTGGTGAGGATATAAAGTATGGTCACGATAATCGTTCCTAAAGCTAAACTTAGCCCAATATTGCGTGCCGGATTTTTAATTTCTCCGGCGATAAAGGTTACGTTATGCCATGAATCACTACTGAATATAGAGCCTACCATTGCCGCGGCAATGGCACCGAAAGCTGCTAAAGTGGTATAAGAACCTATGCTACCATCAATAGATAAAGGACCTAAAGTCCACATATTTTCCCAATTGCTCTTCCAGATGCCTTTATCCATAAAGAAAAGCCCGAACATAATCAAACCGAATAAACTCAATAATTTGGCAACAGTAAAGGTGGTTTGAATTACTTTACCTCCATTTACCCCTCTATTGTTGATATAGGTAAGTAAAACAATAACAGCAATGGCCAATAACTGTGCCGGCGAGATGGTAAAAAAACCTAAATCGATAGCCACAAGATCTTCACTCAATGCGGGCACCAAATAAGCCGTAAATTTGGCAAAAGCTACACCCACAGCGGCTATGGTTGCGGTTTGGATCACCGTAAAAAAACTCCATCCATATAAAAAGCTGATAAGGGGATTATAAGCTTCTTTTAAATAAATGTATTGTCCGCCAGCTTTTGGAAACATGGCACTCAATTCGCCATAGCTTAGTGCAGCGGTAAGGGTCATAAAACCGGTAATCAGCCAAACCACCAATAACCAGCCCGAGCTGCCCACATTGCGGGTAATATCTGCGCTAACTATAAATATACCCGATCCGATCATACTTCCGGCTACAAGCATGGTTGCATCCATCAATTTAAGTGAGGGTTTAAACTGTGTGGTTTCCTGGTTCTTCATCTGTTTGGTTGTTGTTGGTTATGTGGTTTTAGGTTGTTTTTATTTAAGCTGATCGTAAAAATGCCACGAGGTGGTAAAATCGCGGGTTAAGGGCTGATTGGTTAAGGTAGCCCTGATCATTTCTACCGGAATCAGGTTTTCTTTAATAACGGCATCATGAAAAGCTTTAAAACTCATTTTACCACTATCAACCAGTTCTTTTTTAAGTGCAAAAAGCTGAAGTCCGCCGGTAAGATAAGCTACCTGGTACAAAGGACTATAATCGCCTTTGAAAGATCTGCGCACTTCACCTTCTGCATTAGCACGTTCGTGCCCTACACGGTCGACCAGAAAATCAACACATTCTTGTGGGTTCCATTTGCCGAGGTGAAAATTCAATGAAAACAGAATTCTGGCGCAGCGGTGCATCCTCCAGAACAACATGCCCATCTTCTCTTCAGGAGTTTTGGCAAAACCTTTATCATAAAGTAAAAGCTCCCAATATAATGGCCACCCTTCTACACTAAAAGGTGTTTTAAACGATTCGCGGTAGCTTTTATAACGGTTATTGATAAAATATTGATAATGGTGACCAGGCAATAACTCATGCTGTACTGTTCCTCTTGAAAAGTAAGGGTTGTTGCCCCGCATACTCATCAGTTTATCATCTTCTTCCATACTATTTGTAGGGTAAGAGATGCTGATTTCGCGACCACCGGTAAAAAATGGGTTCACCAACTGGCGTTCGGCCGACATCATTACCATGCCCCAAGTTTCTTCTGCCAAAGCCGGAATGCTGATCAGGTTGTTGGCTTTTATAAAAGTTAAGGCATCATCTTGTAGTTTTACAATTAATTCTGCTTGTTTGCCCAAAGGCACATAACTGTTTTTGATTTTTTCCTGTGCTTTTTTCCAGTCTTTACCATAGCCCATTGCGGTTGATGCTTTTAACAATTCTTCATCACAATATTTAAACTCTTTTTCGGCAAGCTGGATCAGCTGTTCGGGGGTATAAGGAATCAGTTCTGCATTTAACTGACGTATCAATTCTTCGCGACCTATGGGTGTACCTTTTATTTCGGGTTTATCTGTTTTTACAGGAGGAACCGAATCGCGTTTATCGGTAAATAATTTAGCATAATTGTTTAGTGCGAGGTCGAGTCTTTCGTAGGGTTTGGGTGCCCACCAGGTAAAACCAGGTTCGTAATCCATATAAAACTGATAGAAACCCTTCAAACGCTGTTTTAAACTGAAAGTTACTGCCGCTGCCATTTTAAGCTGGTCGGGTTTGAGTTTACGTCCTTTTTTAAAATTTAAACTCAGGGTATCAATCTGTTTTGCCGTTTCGCTCATCTGTGCAGCCAATAGAGAACCTTCTTTGTAAGTACCCCTGCGCCTTAACTTTTCGAGTGCATAAATGGAATCGGCAAAAGTGAAATACTTAGCCAGCGCATTATAATCTGTTTCTTCTTTATTGAGTAGCCAAACAGATGATTCTATTTCTTTTTTTAATAAAATGTAATCTACCTTGCCATAAACACTAAAAGTTTCGAACTGGGCTATCTTTAACTTTTGTAAATAATCGCTATTGATATCCTGCAGTCTTTTTCTTTGTTCAGGACTTTTAAAAGTCGTCATTGGGTAAGCGTAATAACCGCCCGCAGTGTATGGATTATAGAAATCGTTAATGGCATCTACATCCCTCTGGTAACCCACAATGAGGGTACCCATTTCGCTTGTTTGTTCGTAAAGGCTTGCATTTGGAGACTGGGCAATTGCAAAAGTGCTTGATAAAAGGCTTACAGTTAACAATAGCGCAAAAAAAAGGTACTTGTTTTGCATTTCGGATCGGTTAAAAATTGACAAATAGAGTTTGCCTCCATCTGAAAAAATGGCTTGCTTTTTAATAGTGAAAATGAATGTAGTGGCTTAGGCGCCTACGTAACTTACCCTGCTTACGCTATTATAGGTATCGATATATGCCCTTGGCGATTGCCCAATAATACTTTTAAATACCCTGTTAAAATTGGTAATACTGTTAAAACCTGCTTTGTAAGCCACCCCCGAAATACAATCTGCTTTCTCTCCCGAAATAAGACTTTTACAAGCATCATTGATTCTTACTTCGTTTAAAAACGAAACGAAAGTATGCCCTGTATGTTTTTTGAAATACCTACAGAAAGCTTGTGGGGTCATAAAAGCAGCATTAGCTACATCTTCTAAAGAAATTTGGTTGTTGTAGTTTTCGGTAATGAAATTGATGATTTTACTCAAGCGCATACCCTCGTTTTCGGTTACGTTAGATGAATACATATCAGAGCAGAGCGATTCTACATTGTCGTTCAAATCCTGCAGACCATTAACCAATTTCAGAAAATTAAATAACACATCTACACCCGATGCCTGATGAACATCGAAAAGTTTGGCAACAATATCTTTGGTAAAACCATTTGAAATTTTGAACCCATGTTTATTTTTGGCTAAAAAAGCACTTGCCATTTTCATTTCAGGTAGATTAAATAATGCAGCCAGAATACCATTGGGATTGAAGTAAACTGAACAGGCTTTAATTGTTTTGTGGTTATCTGCCGAAAAATACTCCGGATTACTTTTAAACAAATGAGGAAGTTTAGCCCCGATTACAAAAACATCGCCTGATCGGAACGCATGCATATCGTTACCGGCAATTAAGGTGCCCTCTCCTTTTTCGATGTAAGTTATCTGCCACTCATCATGACGGTGCAGGTATTGATAAAAATATGGCAGTTCAATATGCTCCGATATTACACTCTTGTCGTCGGGCACGAGCATGGTAAATGGTAGTACTTTCATAAATTTAGCTAGTTTGGTTCGGTTTGCTGATTATGAATTGAATGTAAGGATATTAACCCTAAAAAACCAATAAAAGTTAAATAAGGTTAAAATTCTGCTATAATTTGATAAAATATGAAGGATTTTAGCATCAGCTAAAACGCAACAATGCTACTAAAAAGCTAGTTAACAACTTGTAATGAAGCTTTTAATGAAAATACTCTCGCTTTACGTAATAGCAAATAATCAATTATCCGTTGAATTATTGATTGGAGGAACGATCGTCAAAGCAAAATACAAGATTTTAGTTTGATAGGTCGCTGCATATTGCAGGAAGGTTTCAAAGTAACTTTGATTAGTCGCTGCACAATGCAGGAGGGTTTCAAAGTTACTTTGATTGGTCGCTGCACACTGCATGAAGGTTTCAAAGTAAATTAGGCCGAGCGTGAAAATAATCTGCATAATTAATACTAAAAAGAGAAGTCAAGTTTTAAAAACTTGACTTCTCGAGTCTTCGACTACGCTTCAGATTGACACAATTTCATAGAAGTATCGCCATCCGATAGCTCGGGTCTGTTACCATTGACAGGCTCCAATTTAATTGTCGTCATTGCGAGGAGGTACGACGAAGCAATCTTTCCTGCTAGCGATCCTTACTAGAAAGATTGCTTCTGGAGTTGCTCCATACCGATAGACCGATAGTCCTCGTTTGTAACGAGGATTAACGAGATGTGCATTTGTAATGCACATAAGAAAACTAACTTTCTATATGTTTACAAAAATAAAGTTGCAAAAAAGAGAAGTCAAGTTTTAAAAACTTGACTTCTCTGGTGCACTCCGCTCGAAATGACGACACCTTGAGGAGATTTATCTCCATACCGATAGTCCTCGTTTGTAACGAGGATTAACGAGATGTGCATTTGTAATGCACATAAGAAAACTAACTTTCTATATGTTTACAAAAAATAAAGTTGCAAAAAAGAGAGGTCAAGTTTTAAAAACTTGACCTCTCTGGGAATAACTACATACACGCTGGAACAACCAAAGCAAGCTACCGCACTATGGCATATGGCTCCAACTTTAAATCGGTGGCCATGCCGGCAACAATCTGGCTTACCAGTAAACCAGTGGCTGGCCCTAAACTCAGTCCCATCATACCATGCCCTGTGGCTACAATTAAATTTTCTCTTTTTTCACTTCTGCCAATGTAAGGTAAACCATCTGGAGATGATGGTCGGAAACCAAACCAGATATCTTTTTCAGCAGGAATTGCAGGTTTCAAATCAGGAAAATAGTTAGGTACGGATTCTACAATCCCTTTAACTCTTTGCATATTGATCCTATTGTTGATTTTATCCAATTCCATTGTACCGCCATACCTGATCTGTCCATTCATTGGGGTAATGGCTACCCTGGCCTCGCACAATAAAGCCGGAATGGTTAATCGGTTTTGAGGTTCATCTTCCATAAAGGAATAGCCTTTGCCTGGCATCAACGATATGTTCAAATCAGCCATTTTAGCTACCGCAGGCGACCAAGATCCTGTAGCAATTACATATTGATCTGCCTCCCAGGTTTCACTGCCTGCAAAAACTTTCATGATACGGTTACCCGCAGTTTCAATTTTATCAACCTCTTTACCACGTTCAACCTTCACGCCGTTAGCAGTTAAATACTTCAGCAGGGCATTCATTAATTTTGTGGGGTAAAGGTGCGCATCGCAACGGTAATGTACAGCACCCAAAACATCCAGTTTTAAATCAGGTTGTAATGCACTACATTCAGCAGCACTTAAAACCGCCATATCCAAGCCCAGCTCAATAGCCCTTTCGGCCAGATGTGCTTCTTCCTCACCTGCCTTTTCGGTTTTATAAAAAGCAAGGATACCATTGTTGGTGAGTTCGAAATTAAAATCAGGTTCTTTAGCCAAACCTTCATATAACTTTTTGCTAAGCAGAGAGAGATCGCGTAAGGGTTCTGCCGATTGGCTTACATGCTTTGCAGTGGCATGTTTCATAAACTTTAATCCCCAGTTAATGAGGTTACCATTTAATGATGGACGTACATAAAACGGACTTTTGCTGTTAAACATCCAACGGATACCTTGTTTAATCATTCCGGGAGCCGCCAATGGTACAAAATGGCTTGGTACAATCATCCCTGCGTTACCGAAAGAACAATTATCGGTAATATCTCCCTTATCTAAAATGGTTACCTCATAGCCTTTTTTCTGCAAATAATATGCTGAAGTTAGACCTACAATTCCACCACCTATAATTAATACTTTCGACATTTTTTTTATTTATAATGCTGATATGCTTTCTATATTTTTTACTAAATCACCTGAAATCCGTGTGCATAAGGGTCATCTTCGGCATCAATCTTTATCGTATTGTAACCAAATACCTTTGCCCAACCTTCTACACTTGGAATAATAGCCTGAATGCCGTTAAGATCTACAACCTCTTCAACCCTACCGATAAACTTACTACCTATAAAACTTTCGTGGATAAAATCTTCTCCCTGTTTTAGCTTTCCTTTAGCGTACCATTGCGCCAAACGTGCTGAGGTTCCGGTACCGCATGGCGAACGATCAATCGCTTTATCTCCATAAAAAACAGCATTTCTTGCATGTGATGTAGGATCAATTGTTTTTCCTGTCCACAACACATGGCTACAGCCGTTTATTGTTGGATCCTGGGGATGCACAAAAGTATATAATTCGTTAATGCGTTTCCGGATGGTTTGGCTCCAGGTAATTAATTGTGAAGCGGTATAGTTTTCCAATCCCGGGAAATTCTCCTGCGGATCTACAATGGCATAAAAATTACCTCCATAAGCCACATCGAAAGTTAGCGTACCTAAATCGGGGCATTCTACCTGTAAGTTTTCGGCAGCGAGGTATGAAGCTACATTTTTGAGTTTAACAGATTTAACTTTTTTTCCTTCTTGTTTGTATTCGATCAGTACCAACCCGGCAGGTGCTTCCATTCTGATTACCCCAGGTATTTTTGGTTGGATCAATCCTTCTTCAATGGCAATGGTAATGGTACCAATTGTACCGTGACCGCACATGGGCAAACAACCACTGGTTTCGACAAATAATACGGCAACATCGTTTGCCGGATCGTGAGGTGGATAAAGAATACTACCCGACATCATATCGTGTCCGCGTGGCTCGAACATTAAACCTGTTCTGATCCAATCAAATTCCCGTAGAAAATGTTGGCGTTTTTCGCTCATGTTCGCGCCAATAAGCTGGGGGCCACCACCTGCTACCAGCCTAACCGGATTTCCGCAGGTATGCGCATCTACACAAAAAAAAGTTTTACTCATGAGATTTCGTTAATTTCTGGTTTATCGTTCTGAAAATACCCAAAGGGTTTCCATCTTTCAATTCATCTGGTAATAAATCCTGCTCCCAATCCTGATAAGCCAACGGACGGGCAAAACGATGTATGGCTGTCGATCCTACCGAAGTAAAACGGCTATCGTTGGTTGCCGGGAACGGCCCACCATGTTGCATGGCGGCACAAACTTCAACACCAGTAGGCACACCGTTTAAAATGATCCTTCCTGTTTTATCAGTTAGTTTATTTACCAAAGTTTGGTACTGCTGAAGTTCTTGCTTTTCGGCCATTAAAGTTACCGTAAGCTGTCCTTCCAAAACCTCAATGGCTTTTTCGAGTTCGGCAATATCCTTAGCCACCACCAAGAGTGAATACGGACCGAAAATCTCCTCGCGGAGTTTTGGGTTTTTGATAAAATCGGCCGCACTTACCTGCGCAATTTTCGCTTCAGACTGGTTCTGAAGTTCAAGGTTTTTTACTGTTGAAGCAGATAAAAGTTCAACTCCCCCTTCACTCACTACCTCAGCAGAAAGTTTACCATAATTATTGGCAATGCCTTCGGTAAGCATTGTTGCGGATGGAACTGCGGAAATACTTTCTTTTAAAACCGCTTTAAAATTTTCTAAAGCTGGCGATTGAACGGCAAGCAATAAACCTGGGTTGGTACAAAATTGGCCAGCGCCCAAGGTAATGGATGCCGCATATTTTTTAGCCAGTTCTTCTGCCTGGTTTTCTATCGCCTTTGGAAGAAAGATTACTGGATTAATGCTTCCCATTTCTGCAAAAACCGGAATAGGCTGTTCACGTTCTTGGGCAAGGTTAATCAGTGCCATTCCTCCTTTAAACGAACCTGTAAAGGTTACCGCCTTGCTTAATGGGTGTTTAACCAAACTGGCGCCGATGGTATAACCATCATCATATAATAATGAGAAAACACCTTTTGGCATTCCTGTTTTTTCTACAGCTTTAATAATGGCTCCCCCGACTAAAGCACTGGTTCCATAATGTGCGGGATGCGCTTTTACCACCACAGGGCAGCCAGACGCTAGGGCCGATGCGGTATCGCCTCCTGCCACTGAAAAAGCAAGTGGAAAATTACTGGCACCAAAAACCACTACAGGGCCTATTGGGATGAGCATTCTTCTAATATCAGGTCGTGGTAAAGGTTGTCTTTCAGGCAATGCGGTATCAATTATAGCATCAACCCAAGAGCCTTCGGCAACTAAATTGGCAAATAACCGCAGCTGTCCTGTTGTTCTGCCTAATTCGCCTTGTAAACGCCCTAAGGGCAAACCGCTTTCTGCAGACGCCCGATTTACCAGTTCGTCGCCAAGACTGGCAATTTCATCGGCAATGGCATTTAAAAAAGCGGCTTTAAGGTCTTTATTTAAACTTCTATAACTTTGGAAAGCTGTTGTGGCTGCTGTTAACGCATCATTAACAAGGCTTTCAGTAGCTTTAAAAAATTCACCATCAAGCGTTAACCCCGTTGCGGGATTAACAGCTTTAAGGCTTTTTTCACTAACTTCTACATAAGTGTTTGCTACAATATTTTTTCCGTTCATATTTGGTTTTTAAACTATTTGCCCCAACTACCTGCTGGTAATTCTGGACGTACAGCTAATGCATCGTTAATAATTTTCAACACTTTTTCTCTTTCTGCTCCGCTTATCGGTAAACGTGGTGCGCGTACGGCTTCAG
>Ga0308165_1002311_pt1 | contig 23213 bp, 18 predicted proteins | sample PhyWR2_FD_201032 | JGI IMG/M metagenome (GOLD analysis project Ga0308165, IMG submission 201032) | Phyllosphere microbial communities from UC Gill Tract Community Farm, Albany, California, United States - DLSLW.R2 | ecosystem: Host-associated > Plants > Phyllosphere > Unclassified | place: USA... | reverse complement strand
CCTCGGCACTCTGACCGCGCTCACCCAGCCCAGCCCCGAGGCCCTGCGCGACGAGATCGAGCGTTGCCGGTCAATGACCGACAAGCCCTTCGCGGTGAACATCACCGTATTCCCGACGATCCTGCCGCCTGACTACAAGGCCTATGCCCAGGCGGTGATCGACGGCGGCGTGAAGATCGTCGAGACGGCCGGAACCCAGCAGGTGCGCGAAATCTGGGAGATGGTGAAGCCCCACGGCATCACCGTGCTGCACAAGTGCACCGCCGTGCGCCACGCCCTTTCGGCCGAGAAGCACGGCTGCGACATCATCTCGATCGACGGCTTCGAATGCGCCGGTCATCCGGGCGAGGACGATATTCCCGGCCTGATCCTGATCCCGTCGGCAGCGGACAAGGTGAAGATCCCGATGCTGGCTTCCGGCGGCATCGGTGACGGGCGCGGCCTTGTCGCGGCGCTGGCGCTGGGGGCGGAGGGCATCAACATGGGCACTCGCTTCTGCGCCACGAAGGAAGCGCCGATCCACGACAACGTGAAGGCCAAATACGTTGAGAACGACGAGCGCGGCACCAACCTGATCTTCCGCAAATTCAAGAATACCGCGCGCGTAGGCAAGAACGCCGTCTCTGACGAAGTGGTCGAGATTTCGGCGCGTCCCGACGCACAGTTCGAGGATATCCGCCATCTGGTGGCCGGAGCGGTGGGACGCGAACTGCTCGCAAGCGGCGATCTCGACAAGGGGATTTTCTGGGCGGGGATGGTGCAGGGCTTGATCCACGACGTGCCCACCTGCAAGGAACTGATCGAAAGGATCGTTGGCGAAGCCGAGGAGATCGTGAACACACGCTTCGGTAGAATGCTCGCCTGAAACCCGGCGATCACTGGAGAGGAATTTCAATGACGTACCAGCACATCCTCTATTCGCTGGAGGACGGCGTCGCGCGCATTTCTCTGAACGATCCCAAGACCATGAACGGCGTTACCGAAGCGATGGGCCACGAAATGGTCCACGCGCTGGACGAAGCAGCGTGCGGCGCCCGCGCGGTGCTGCTCACGGGTGAGGGCAAGGGGTTCTGTTCGGGCGCGAACCTTGCGGCGGCGCAGGACATGCTGGCCGATCCGCTGCGCGATATCGGCGGCCAGCTGGACCGCGCGTTCAACCCGGTCATCATGGCCATCAAGACCATGGAACAGCCGGTGGTGACCGCGATTCGCGGCGCTGCGGCGGGCTTCGGCGCCGGCCTTGCGGCGGCGGGCGACGTCGTGCTGATGGCCGAGTGTTCGTACTTCTTCTGCGCGTTCTGCCACGTCGGCCTGGTGCCTGACGGCGGCGCGACTTACCTGCTGGCGCAGGCGGTCGGCCGGGTGCGGGCAATGCAGATGATGCTGCTGGGCGAAAAAGTCGATGCGAAGACCGCTCTCGACTGGGGGTTGGCCACCAAGGTCGTGCCCGAGGCGGACCTTAATGGCGAAGCGATGAAGCTGGCGAAGGCTCTGGCGCGCGGGCCGCGTTCACTGGGTCTTATCAAGCGGATGGCCTGGGATGCGCTCGATTCCAGCCTCGAGACGGCGCTTCAGGCGGAACGCAGGAACCAGCGCGAGGCGGGGCGCAGCGAGGATTTCCTTGAAGGCGTGAACTCGTTCCTCGAAAAGCGCAGGCCGGTGTTCAAGGGGCAGTAACGCCTCACTTTTTGGTAACCCACCCCCGCTCATCCTGAGCTTGTCGAAGGACGCTGGCACTGCGCTGTGATCCTTCGACAAGCTCAGGATGAGCGGGGGTGGGGGTTATCCTTGGGCGGGATTCAGCAGCACTTGCCTCCGCCCGCGCCGCTGAAGCGGGCGTTCTCCCGGTTGCGGAAGAACGCAACGCGGTTCAGCGGTGCGGCATCGGGGTGGTGCTTCGCCATGTGCGCGAGATAGACCTCGTAAGGCGGCTGGCCGACCATCAGCCGGGCAGTTTCCCGCAGGCGTTTGAAGAACCCGCTCATTCCGCCGGGACCATCTGTGCGGGCGTTTCGTTCACCGTGGGCCGATCCTCCCGCAAGGCGGCGAGGCAGGTTCGTGCCGTGAAGCCCATCAGCGAGATCACCACGAACAGGAACAGCACGCAAAGCCCCGCATCGACGCGGTCGTTGAATACGATCGCCTCCATCTGCTCCATCGACTTGGCGGGGGCCAGAACCTGCCCCGCCGAAACCGCGTCCGCAAATTTGTTGGCATGGGCGAGGAAGCCGACCGTGGGATCGCTCGACAGCAGTTTCAGGGTGCCTGCGCTCAGGGTGCAGATCAGCAGCCAGACTGTTGGCACCACCGTCACCCAGGCAAAGCGCTGCTGCTTCATGCGGAACAGCACCACGGTCGAAAGCATCAGCGCCACGGCGGCGAGCATCTGGTTCGAGATGCCGAACACCGGCCAAAGCGTGTTGACGCCGCCCAGCGGATCGGTGACGCCCTGGTAAAGGAAGAACCCCCAGCTCGCCACGCACAGCCCGGTCGCCACCACGCCTGGCAGGAACGAAGTTCCCGCGCGGAACGAGGGCACGGCCAGCCCGATCAGGTCCTGCAACATGAAGCGCCCGGCGCGGGTGCCGGCATCGACGGCGGTGAGGATGAACAGCGCCTCGAACAGGATCGCGAAGTGATACCAGAACGCCTTCATCGCCGAGCCGCCGGCGACGTGGCTGAAGATCTCGGCCATGGCGACGGCCAGCGTGGGCGCGCCGCCGGTGCGCGAGACGATGGTGTGTTCGCCCACATCGCGCGCGGTCTGGACCAGCAGGTCGGCGGAAACGGGGAAGCCCATCGCGGTCACGGCGTGGGCGGCGCTGACCGCATCGGTGCCCAGCACGGCGGCGGGGCTGTTCATGGCGAAGTAGATGCCCGGATCGAGGATCGAGGCGCCCACCAGCGCCATGATCGCCACGAACGCCTCCATCAGCATCGCGCCGTAGCCGATGAAGGGAGCGTCGGTTTCGGCGGCGATCAGCTTGGGCGTGGTGCCGCTGGCGATCAGGGCGTGGAAGCCGGAGACCGCACCGCAGGCGATGGTGATGAACAGGAACGGGAACAGACCGCCCGACCACGCGGGGCCTCCGCCGCCGATGAACTGGGTAAGCGGCGGCATCCGCAGCGGCGGCGCCATGATGACGATGCCCACCGCCAACGCGGTGATCGCACCGATCTTAAGGAAGGTGGAAAGATAGTCGCGCGGGGCCAGCAGCAGCCATACCGGCAGCAGCGAGGCGAGGGCGCCGTAGCTGATCAGGATCCAGCAAAGCTGCTCGGGCGTGAAAGTGAACAGGGGTCCCCAGAACGGCGATGCGGCCACGGCCTGCCCGTAGACGATGGCCGCGATCAGGCCGACGAAGCCCAGGATCGACACTTCGCCCACCCGGCCCGGCCTGATCCAGCGCGTGTATGCGCCCATCATCAGCGCCAGCGGGATCGTGGCGGCCACGGTGAACATGCCCCAGGGGCTTTCCGCCAGGGCCCGCACGACGATCAGCGCCAGCACCGCCAAGATGATGACCATGATGAGGAAAGCGCCGGCCAAGGCGATGGTGCCGGCCACCGCGCCCATTTCCATGCGGACCAGTTCGCCCAGCGATTTGCCATCGCGGCGCATCGAGATGAACAGGACCATGAAGTCCTGCACCGCGCCCGCCACAACGACGCCCGCGATGATCCAGAGCGTGCCCGGCAGATAGCCCATCTGGGCGGCGAGTACGGGGCCGACCAGCGGGCCTGCCCCGGCGATGGCGGCAAAGTGGTGGCCGAACAAAACCCGCCTATCGGTGGGCACATAGTCCATGCCGTCGCCGCGGTAGTGGGCAGGAGTGGCGCGCCTGCCGTCCAGTTTCATGACGTACTGCGCGATGAACAGGGCGTAATAGCGATAGGCGACAAGGAACGTGCTCACCGCTGCGACGACGATCCACAGCGCGTTGATCTGCTCGCCGCGCACCGTTGCCAGAACGGCAAGGCACGCCGCGCCGATCAGGGCGAGAATGATCCACGGGATATGCTTCAAGTCACGCTCTCCTGTTCAGAACCCGCGGGCCTGCCTTAGCCTGTAGGATCGGTTTTGCCCGGAGTGAACCGAAAAGGTCGCGTGCTTACAGCAGCCAGGCGATCGGCAGGCGAGAGGCGACGCCGACCATTACGCGGTCGAACAGGCGCATCCCCGGCTCATCGGTACGGGGCGGCGCCGTACCGTCGCTCCAGCGCAGTTCGCCATCGGTGCCGAGGGAGACGGCATAGGACGCATCGGGAATGATGCTGTCGAAGGCATCGGCGACGTGCGCCGCGAACAGCGGGCTGTGAATGACGAAGCCGAGTTCGGTGTTCAGTCGGTACGAGCGGGGGTCGAAGTTGAACGAGCCGATGAACAGGCGGGTGCGGTCGACGGTGATGGTCTTGGCGTGGATTGTCGAGGCGCCGGAGCGAAGGGCCGCGAACGAGCCGCTGCCGGTGGCGCGCAGGCGGCTGCCGACGCCGAGCCGGTTGCCCTTGCGGCGTTCTTTCTTGGCGGCCTTTTTCGTAGGGGCGCCGCGCGTCTGGGTGCCGGTTTCGAACAGGCGTACGCCGGCCTTCAGCAGTTGCTTGCGCCACGGCGCATAGCCCGCATGGACCATTGCCACGTCGGTGGCGCCGTACCCGTTGGTCAGCACGGATACCGCGACCCCCGATTGGGCCAGTGCGCAGAGCTGGTCGGTAGCCTGCTGGCCAGGCACGAAATAGCCTGAGACGATCGCCAGTTCCGTAAGCGGTTCGCCGATCGTCTCGTCCAGCTTGCCGGCGAGCAGTTCGTCGTGCTCGATATCGCGCAGGGCCTTGGCGGGATCGTCGCTGATGACCTCAACCTTCGCCCATTCGAAATCGAGATCGCCCTGGGCAAGCTGACGAACCAGCGGCAGGCTGCGCAGGCGTTCGACATAGCGCCGGGCCGATGCGTCGCTTTCCACCACCGATGCCCGCGATGCCAGTTTTGCGCGCTGGCGCTTGCCGACGCGGGCCAGGATCTGCGCGGCGGGATAGGCCGATGCGCTGTTCCAGTAGCGTTCGAAATCCTGTTCAACGTCGCGCACCACCGGCCCGATCGCCATGACGTCGAGGTCGGCGAACAAGGCGCCGTCGCCCGCGCCGAAATACTCGTCACCCACGTTGCGCCCGCCCACGATCGTCACGGCGCCGTCGACGGTGAAGCTCTTGTTGTGCATCCGGCGGTTGAGGCGGCCGAATTCGGTGAGGAAGCCGATGGTCTTGGGGAAACGGATGCGGAATGGGTTGAACAGGCGCACCTCGATGTCCGGGTGGTCGTTCAGGGCGGAAAGCACATGGTCCAGCCCGGTGATGCCGTTGTCATCCAGCAGCAGGCGCACCCGGACGCCGCGCCGGGCCGCCTCGTGCACCGCTTCGAGCAGCAGGGTCCCGGTGCGGTCGCCGTGCCAGATGTAATATTGCAGATCGAGCGTGCGCTCCGCCGTGCGGGCCAGCAGCAGGCGCGCCGCAAAAGCGTCGATACCGTCGCTCAGCAGGTGGACGCCGGACAGGCCGGGGTGCCCCGATGTCTGGGCGGCCACCGAACGGGATAGCGAGCTGTCGCCAGGCAGGGGGAGGCGGGCAGTGGTGGGCGCCGTTCTGCGGGGCAGGCGGCTGGCAAGGCAAAGCGCGGCGCCTGCAGCTGCAATGCTGCCAAGCCCTATCGCCCAGCGCCGCCCGGCGCCGCGCCCAGCGCCGCTCAGGGCCGTTCTAACCGGGCTCACCCGTGTCATTGCTACTCCTAGTGTTCATTGCGGTCATGCATTCCCGATACGGAATGCGAGCGGTGCAGGCGTTGACCGTGCCAACGTTCCGAGAGGTGTGGAACGGCCGAAGGAGCCAACTTGATCCCCGTGAATTGCAAGCCATCTAAGGCACATGGGCAGTGCCTGCGCAATTGGGCAAAAACATGAAACCGGGCAGGAGCGCCAAATTGAACGAACCACAGGACGAGGTGCTGAATTTCTGGTTTCGCGAACTGATGCCCCAGGATTGGTTCAAAGGCGGCGAGGCGCTCGATGAGTTGGTTCGCGGGCGTTTCGCCGATCTGCATCGGCAGGCCCGTGCCGGCATGCTCGACGATTGGGCGGCCACGTCGCTCGGCCGGCTGGCGCTGATCCTGCTGCTCGACCAGTTTTCAAGGCACGTCCATCGCGGTGCCGCCGCCGCTTTCGAAACGGACGTTCGCGCGCAGCAATGGGCGGTCGAGGGGATCGCGATGGGCATGGACGAGAAGCTGTCGCTTGGGCAGCGCCAGTTCTTCTATATGCCACTGATGCACGCCGAGGACCCGCAGCTTCAGGCGATGAGCATCGAGCGGTTCACCGCGCTGCGCGACTTTGCCGACGATATCTTGCAGTTCGCGCAGAGCCACAAGTCCGAGATCGACCGTTTCGGCCGTTTCCCGCACCGCAACGAGGCGCTGGCAAGAACGTCGAGCGAGGACGAACGCGCATTCATGGAGGCATGAGCGGAGCCCTGCGCTTCAGGCAGCGGCGTCCTGGGGCTGAGGCACGCGGATGCGCACGATCAGTCCGCCCTCGGGCGACGACGCGAACGTAAGTTTGCCGTCGAAGCGCATCATCAGGCGGTGCGCCGTGGGAATGCCCAGCCCGAAGCCCTTGGTGTCGCGCGCGCGGGCCGCATCGAGGCGGAAGAACGGGTCCAGGATCGCATCGAAGTAGCATGACGGGATGCCGGGGCCGGAATCGGCGATCTCGATGCACCAGTGGCCGTCGACACGGCGGATGGTGATGCGCGCTTCTCCGCCGAACTGGATCGCGTTTTCGATCAGCGCTTCAAGCGCCAGCGACAAAGGTTCGCGGAAGGTCCGGACGCTGGCAGTCCCCTCGACAGCGAACCGCGCCCTGCCGCGGTAAGGGAACAGCACGCCCCGCACGAGTTGGCCCAGTTCCACCGTCTCCGGCTCGGCGTCGAGATGCTGTGCACGCAGGAAACGCTGGAGCGAGGCGAGCAGGGCTTCCATCTCGTCCACGCTGGCCAGTATCACCCCGCCCAGTTCCGCATCGTCGATCAGTTCGGCGGCCACCTTCTGGCGCGACAGGGGCGTGCGCAGATCATGGCTGATAGCCTCGAACGACCTGGCCTGATCCTGGAGCAGGCGCGCGATGCGGTCCTGCATCACGTTCATCGAATGGGCCAGCTTGCGCAGGTCCGGCGATCCCGTTTCGCGCACGGTCACCTGACGGCCCTGGCCGATGGCATCGGCGGCGTCGCTCATCCGGCGCAGGGGGCGGGTAAGGACGTGCAGTGCGGCAAGGCCGATGGCAAGGCAGGCCAGCGTCGTCGCCAGCGTCAGCACAGTGGCGCGCAGGGCCACCGGCCACGCCGCATTCATGTCTCGCGAGCGGAAGTTCAGCCAGTGTTCGTCCGTCAGCCTGATCGAGCCGACGAGATCGCGCTTGCCATGGCCGACATCGCGCACGGCAAGGCGCAGCGAACGGCCGCCCAACGAAGGTTCCCATTCGACGATGCGGGTGGCGATCGCCCGCAGCGTTTCGGAGGGTGCAGACGCGGCAACGGAAGGCGCATTGGCCACGGCGGCGGCGAGGTGGCGCGTGCTCATGGTGGGGGCCGTAAGCTGCGGGTCGAGCGCATGGATACGGTCGCTCACCACCAGCATCTCGGCGACGCGGCGGGCGTGATCTTCGCGCAGGGTCTGCCGGTCGATCGACTGGTAGAACACGATGCTGGCCACCAGTTGCATCACGCCCAGAAGCAGGAACACAAGCGCGACGTAGACCGCGAAGCGCGGGGCAAAGGATCGGGCCACCTCTTATCCTCTCTCGCGTTGTATTTCCCACGTTCGGCGGCACGATACGGTGGGCATTTGATCTTGCGGTTCCACCCCCGCCCATCGGCGTCAACACAAGCGTTGCTTCCAGCAATGATTTGATACGCAATCAGGCATCGGCGCAATAGTCCGCAGGCCGGCGCGCCGTGTCGGCCGCTTGACAAGAGGGACGCTCCTCTGGAAGCCCCGGCGGGTAATTTCGAGCGAAAGGCCGGGAAGGACAACGATGCCGATCATCGTCGACAAGCAGGAGCGCCGGTCGCTTGTCCTGTCGGTCGCGTTCGACCTTGTCGCTGACCGGGGGATCGACGCGCTGACCTTCCGCGAGATCGCGGCGGCGACAGGGTGCAGCACCTCGATCGTGTCGCACTATTTTCGCAACAAGAACGAACTTCTCTTCGGCGTCTACCAACTCGCCAACGACCGTGCCCGTGAGCGGTTGGAGGCGGCGTTTGCTGCCGGACTGCCGCTGCTGGACTGCCTAGCCGAGATCATGCCGCTGAATGCACAGGCACGGGCCAACTGGCGCGTATGGATCGCGTTCTGGGGCAGGGCGCATCTGGAGCCCGAATACCTTGAAGAACGCCGCCGCGCGGCCGAGCAGAGCCTGGAACTCTACCGCACGATGCTGGTGCGGCGCAGCGCCTGCCCGGTCGGAGACGGCGACCTGCTGTTCGAGGCGCGGCGGCTGATCGCCTCGGTCGCGGGGATTTCGCTCGAAGCCTGCTTCGCGCCCGATGACTGGAGCGCCGAGTGTATGACCCAAGTTCTGGCGGCACAGCTGGCCGATATCGGCTTCGCATCGGATGCATGACCACACCTGTTTAATCTGACAGGCACCAGATAAAAAATATCGGGTTAGTCTTTCCCCATAATCGGCGCCGAAAACGCAGGCGCCAGCATGGGAGAGAACGATGATCCGCCACGTGGTGATGCTCAAGTTCAAGAAGGACGCCGATCCGGCCAAGATCGACCTGTTCATCGAGGAAGTGAAAAAGCTGTCGCACCTCAACCGTGAGGTACGCGACTACAGCCACGGCAAAGTCGTCCACACCCGCTTCCATTCCGGCGATTTCGATTTCGCCAACTGCTGCGACATCGACACTTACGAGGCGATGGAGCGCTATATGTCGCACTGGTCGCACCTGCGCATGACGCCGTTCCTGCCCGATATCCTGGAGAACATGATGTCGTTCGACTGGGAGATCGACTACCACGGCCCGGCCTTCGACGAAGGCCTCGCCGCCGAGGAAGCGGAGCGCGAAAAGTCCCGCGTGCTCAAGCTCCATGACGATCCCGCCAAAGCCTATGTCCCCGAAGTGCGGGGGCAGACCCGCGAACGTGCGCTGGAAATGTGCGCGGCGGCCGGCGTGGAGCTTTCTGCCGACGAGGAGGAGATCATCGGCTCGGTCTGGGCGCCGAACCGGATCATGTTCGTCACTCCCGATGCCGGGACCGAAGTGGCGAAGGGCTCTGCGATCAAAATTGGCATTACCGGAGACTGGCTGACCGGCCCGGCAGTGCCCGGAGGCGATGCGCCTGCCTGGTGAGCGAGGGTGCCGGGCACGACCTGTCACAAGGGACAGTGCCGGTACGCCCCCGACGCGCCGATGAAACGCCGGAACAAGATAAAGAGGATTGCCACGCCATGATCGTGCTTGCCGGACACCTGAAGACCGCGCCCGAATTCGTCGAGGAACTTGCCGATGCGCTGCGTTCGCTGGTCGAGACGACGCTGAAGGAGGACGGCTGCCTGGGCTACCACTTCGCCCTCGATAGCCGCGAGCAGGGCACCGTGCTCGTCTATGAACGCTGGCGCGACGAAGAAGCGCTGGCGGTGCATCTGGGCCAGCCTGCGGTGCAGGCGCTGCTGGGCGGCTGGGCCGACCGGATCGACACGGCCGGCGTGCGCAAGTTCGACGCCATCAACGAGCGCAGCTTCGCAGACTGAGGCGGCGCGGCGATAGAAATACCGGGAGAAAGACCATGATGAACCGCCGCATAGTGCTGGATTCGCGCCCCACCGGGGTGCCTTCCCCCGATAATTTCCGCATCGAGGAAGTTCGGCTGCCGGAAATCGGGGAAGGGCAGGTCCTCCTCGAAAACCGGGTATTCGCCATCGATCCGGCCGTGCGCGGGATGCTCGACGACGTGAAGAGCTACCTGCCGCCGGTGCAGATCGGCGCGTTGATCCCGACGATGGTGCTGGGCCGCGTGGTCCAGTCGCGCCACCCCGATTTCCGCGAGGGCGATTACGGCCGCGCCTTCATCGGCTGGGAAACGCATTCGGTGATTTCGCCCGGCAGCGTCGGCTTCGAGAACGTGCGGGTGGCCGATGACCTGCCGCTCACCGCCTACATGGGCGCCTGCGGCTGGTCGGGCATCACGGCCTATGTCGGCCTCAAGCGTTACGGCGAAATGCGTGAGGGCGACGAAGTTCTGATGAGCGCGGCGGCGGGCGCGGTGGGATCGGTCGGCGGGCAGATCGCCCGGCTCTCGGGCTGCCGCGTGGTCGGCACGGTGGGCTCCGATGCCAAGGCGCGCCACATCACCGAAGACCTCGGCATGCACGGCGCCATCAATTACCGGGACTGCGAGGACCTGGACGCCGAGATCGCCCGGCACTTCCCCGATGGCATCGACCTTTATTTCGACAATGTCGGCGGCGTCACGCTTGATACCGTGTTGCCGCGCATGAAGGGGTTCGGGCGTATTCCGGTCTGCGGGATGATCGCCAACTATAACCACCAGACCGACCCCTACCGCCTGAAGAACATGTGGCAGGTGCTGGTCAACCGCATCACCATGCGCGGTTTCCTCGCCTACGAAGCGGCGGACATGCTGCATGAGGCGGAGGATGCGCTGGCGAACTGGGTGCGCTCGGGCCAGCTCATCGCCACCGAGAACGTCGCCACGGGGCTTGAGGCGACGCCCGATGCCTTCATCCGCCTGATGTCGGGTGAAACCACCGGCAAGACGCTGGTGCGCCTCGACGATGCCGTATCGACCCTTGCCGACTGGAAGGTGGCCGCGCATGTCTGACGGCGCCATCGCGGCGCTGATCGCCAAAGCGCGCCTTGGTGAACTGGTGGCCGAATATGGCCGGCTTATCGACTGGCTCGACTGGGACCGGCTTGGCGACGTGTTCTGGCCGGAATCGATGTTCGACTTCGGCATGTTCAAGGGCGATTTCGGTGAATACCGCAAGTTCGTGGCTGAACTGGAGGAGGGCTATTCCCGCCGCCTCCACATGTTCGCCATGCCAGCGATCACACTGACGGGAGAGCGAGCGCGGATCGATGCGGGCTGCGTGATCGTCTGCCGCACGGACGATCCTGCGCCGGGCATCGACGATACGTTCTGGGGGCGCTACCTTTTCACCGCCGAATGCCGGGCCGGGGAATGGCGTCTTTCGGGGCTTACTTACGTGCTGAACCTGTTCGACCGCGTGGAGCGGCAGGGCGACGACAGGGGCGGGCCGATGGCCTTCGGCGATGGCCTGTCCCCGGCTCATCCGCTGTTTGCAGGGGCGTAGGATTACAGCGCCGGCCTTGATCCATCCTGGCCTTGAGGGCCTTTCGACAGGCTAAGCCTGAGTTTGTCGAAAGGCACTTCGGGTTGCGTTATCCGCGGGTATCACCCGGCCATGTCTTCTGCGCGGCCCATTCGGCGACTTCCAGCTTGCGCAGCTGCTCCTCGACGGTGCGCATGATGGCGGCGCCTTCGGGGTCGCGGCAGCCCATGCCGTAGGTCAACGCCGTGCGCATACCGTCGGCCGCGATCCATTCCAGGGTCAGCTGCGACATGTCGCTGACGGCGACCTTGCACACAAACTCCGTTTCAACGCCGGTTTCGGGCCGCAGCGGTGCCAGGGCGCGGCGCATATCCTCGTACTTCGCGCGGCCCACCGAATGCGCGCGCTGGCCAAGGACGGCGGTGTGCCGCTCGCCCTTGAAATCGACCCGCCCGGCCGGGGTCACCGCAAGGGTGTAGACCGGGCAGAACCCGAAGCACGGCCCGCGCGAGATGCGGATTTCCTCTCCTCGCTGGGCCGTAGCGGGAAGCGTGGGGGCACCGGACTGCACGCGGGGGGTGCAGCATATCAGCAGTCCGGTGCCCAGGACGACAGCGGCGACGAATATCGCGCGCATCGCCCTTTACCAGCCCACCGAGACCGACGCGCGCAGGGCCAGATCGACCCGCCCGTGACGGTCTTCGGCGGAAACTTCTCCGCCCATCGTGAAGCCGGCCGACCCGCCGATAGCACGAAGGCGCGCGAACCAACCGCTCGTGGCGTCGTCGCCGGTGACGGTGAAGTCCTTGCCGCCGTCAAAGTGCGCGGTGGTTGCGCCCAGGCCGCCCTTGACGATTTCGCGCCAGCCGCCCTCGGTTTCCATGCGCAGCCAGTTTTCGTCCTTGGCGCGCATGCCCAGGAAATCGACGCCCACGGTCATGCTAGGGTTCACCGCCAGTTCGTCGCTGGTGCGTGCATCGACGGTGAGGTTCAGCTTCTCGCCGCCCTTTTCGGTGTAGCCGTTCTCCTTCAGGCGCAGGTAGTCGACGGTGACGCCGGGCCGGAAGAAGAAGAACTGGCCGCCGCCTTCATAGGCCGCGCCGCCGGTGGCAGTCACGAAATCGCCCTTCCAGCTGGCATCCATCCTGCGGTTCACCGTCTCGGTGTCGATGGCGCCGGTGAAGGTGCGCTTGCCGTCGAAGTCGGCCTTGCCATACGAGCCGCGCGCGAAGGCGCTCAAGGGGCCGAACTTGCCGCGCCAGTGCGCTGCCAGCTCGAACGCGGTGGAGTCCACCTCGGAGACCTGGCCGTTCTTGTGGTTGTTCCACAGGTAGGCGACCGTGGCGCCGAAGCGGCCCATCGTGGTTTCGTATTCGCCGGTGGCGGACCAGGCGTAGCCGCTCAGCTTGTAGGCCGCGCTCTGGCCGGTCTTCCGGTCGCTGCCCCAGACCGCCATGTTGAGCGAGGTGGTGAAGCGGCCGCTCCGGGTGATGGGGCCCTGCGGGTCCTGCATCTGGCGGGCGAGAGCGCGGGTCCCCAGGCTGAGCCCCTCGAAGGCGCCGCCGGCATGGTCGGGCAGCAACTGGCCCACGGCGGCGCGGAACTGGTCGCCGTCGGTGATGCCTAGGAACACGTCGCCGACCTTTTCGTCCTTGCCCAGCACCTCGAAGACCGCGTCATAAGCCGCCGCGCCTGAACGGTTGAGGCCCAGTTCGCTGACCGTGCGGCGCGATACGTCGACGACGATGGTGTTGGCGGCGGCTTGCTTGTCCAGCTCGGCCTTGAACAGGAAGGGCACAAGGTCGGTGTTGGTGGCCAGCTTGTCGCGCTCGGTCAGGTTGCCGGCGGTGAGGACCTGATAGCTGCCCTCTGCCGTGGCGACATCGGCAAGGCGGATCGCCAGCTTTGAGCCTTCCGCGAAGCTGGCATTGCCTGAAATGGTGTAGGCAGAACCGGCCCCGGCGGTCTTGTCGAGCGTGACCAGCACCACGCCAGCCGCGCCGACGTCAAGCGAGGCGATCGAGGCGGGCTTGTTGATATCCAGCACGCCGCCCGCGACCTTGACCGCAAGCTGCGAGGAATTGGCGACCGAGCCACTGAAGCGTGCCGTGCCGGCAACGTTCAGCACATCGGCGCCGCCCCCGAAATCGACCGCTCCGCTATAGGCGCTGGTTCCGGCGAGCGAGATCGTGTCGTTGCCGGCGCCGAAGCTCACCGCGCCGGTCTGCACCGCATCACCCGAAAGGCTCAGCGTGTTGTTGCCGCCGCCGAAGCTGACGTTGCCGGTCAGCGTGCCGTCTGCCAGATCGAACAGGTCGTTGCCGCCGCCCAGCCTTACGTCGCCGACGATGGCGGGTGCGGTTATGCCCGAGGCGACCTGCGTCTGCTTGATGGTGACATTGCCGGTGGCGGCGGTCAGGTCGATGGCGATGTTGCGTGCGCCGGGAACCTCGGTGCTGGCCTTGGCGCCAGTGGCGGAGATGGTCCCGGCGTTCTCGATCAGGTTCACCGTGCCGCTGGCGTCGGAGATGGCGGTCGCCGATCCCTTTTCGCCCGCTACGGCCTTGATCGTGCCGCTGTTGCGGAGCGTCGGCAGGCTGCCGCCCGTATCGACGCGTACGGCAGTGGCAAGGGCGCCGGCCGTATTGCCGCCCGTGGCCGAGATGGTGCCGGTATTCTGCAGCTGCGGTGTCGCCGCGCCCGCGCCGATGCGCAGGGCGGTGGCGCTGGCGCCGTTCGCGGTAGCGTTCACCGTCCCCGAAACACCGATGCCGTTGGCGATGCTAACCGCGCCGCCGCGTCCGCCGATGACCAGGCCATTGGCGGCCGCGCCCGCGTAAAGGCCCTGGCCGTCGACGGAGCCGTCGATGATGAGGCCGAACTGGCTGGCGGTTCCGGCGACCGGGCCGATAGTGACGGCGCGGTCGGTAGCGCCGATCTGCATGGCGGGGGCGGAGCCGTAGGAGACGACCTTGGCGTTGCCTTCCTTGGCGTCGTCGATGCCGTCAGCGTCCGAATCGGGCTTGGCCGGGTCGGCCTTGGGGGCGACGGCAAGGATGATGCCGCCGCTGACGTTACCCTCGACGATCAGCGCCGAGCCGCCCTGCAGCAGGTCGTCGGCGTCGAGCTTGGACGGGTCGGCGGGCGGGGTGGTGTAGCGGTAGCCGGTCGCGGCGATGGTCCCCTGGATCACCATGGCGCCGTTCACGTCGCCCGCGAAGCGCGCGCCGATGGCGTCCTTACCCTGCGCCGAAACCGAGCCGGCAAGGCGCACGTTGCCGTCGATGGCCTGCACCGATACGCCCACGGTGCGGTCACCCAGCACAGTGGTGGTGCCGTCATGGGTGAAGGCGCCCGTCAGCTTGCCGCCCAGCGCGATGCCGGCGGAATCGTTGCCCTTGACGGTGATCGTGCCGCTCTGGGTGATCTTGCCGCTGTGGTCGCCCTGGGTACGGATACCGTAACGGTTCGAGCCAAGCGCGAAGGGACCGTCGAGGTCGCCGTCCTTGTCGGTATCGGTGGGAACATAGGGTTCGTCGACGGTGATCGTGCCGGTGTTGACGATGTCGCCGTTCACGCCCGCCAGTGCATCGATGCCGACCGCGCCGTTGGCGTTGCTGATGGAAAGGGTGCCTGCGTTGGCGACGGCGTGGCCCGTGTCCTGCGTGATCGCGGTGCCGCTGGTGAGCGTGACGCCGCCGTCCTTGGTGACGTTGATGGCATCGGCTGCGCCGGCCTTGATGGTCGAGGTCTTGAGCGGGGAGGTCCCCTTGGTCTTCACGTCTTCCGCATGCGCGGCGGCCGAGATTGCCAGCAGCGCGGTGGTGGCGAGAAGCGTCTTGGCAGACAGGTAGCGAGGCATCGTCGTCCCTTCAGATCGGTAATGACCCTTGAGACGGAGGCAGGTGCGGGGAGCCTTGGAAAAAAGTTCGGGGCCCTTCGACAAGCTCAGGGCGAGCGGAGGTTAGGTGGTGTTTCCAGCAGCGCTCAGGTTGGGCGGAAGTTACCCGGCGCCCTCAACACCGCTCAGGTTGAACGGAAATTATTCCATACTCTCAACACCGCTCAGGCTGAGCTTGTCGAAGCCCCCACCGCCTAAAACCGCGCGTCCAGCCCCAGCCTGACCGTGCGCGGCCTCAGCGGCGTCACCTGATCGCGCCCGGTCCCGAAAGGCGTGCCCAACGAGAAGCGATTGCCGCGTGAATTGGTGAGGTTGTTCACCGCCAGCGTCACGCCGTAACGCTCTGTGCCCACCCGAATATCCGCCCCGCTGTCGAGGTAATCGCCTTGGGGCTGCCCCAGTTCCGGCCCGATGCCGAGCCGCGATTCGCCCACATAGCTGGCCCAGCTGTTGGCGCTAAGGCGTAGGCGTTCGCCCAGATCCCGGCTCCACCCGATGCCGATCCGGCCCGAGAACTGCGCGATGTTCGGCACCTGCATCGAGCGTGCCAGTGTCGCATCCACAAGGCTCATGCCCGCGACGTCGTATGCCGGCGCAGACCGCGCCACCAGCGCGAGGAGTTCGGTGGGCGGCGTATCGACCTTGCTCCGGTTCCAGGTCGCCCCGGCCTCGATGCGCAGGCCCGTCATGAGCTGGACCCCGCCGCTCACGCTGGCCGACCAGACCCGCCCGTCACCGATGTTGGCGGTGGAGGGCAGGCCGGAATTGTCGATGAAATCCGCCTGGATATCGCGCCAGCGGGTGAAGGATATGCTGGCGGCAATGTCGAAAATACCCGCGCCGGGCCGTCCGTGGCGCACGCCGAATTCCCAGGTCCCGGTGCGGTCGCCCTTGAAGCGGCGGACGAAATCGCTCTCGATCGCGAAGCCGCCAGGCCGGAAGCCCTCCTGATAACGCATGTAGAGCGCGGTATCGCGCAGCAGTTCGGCGTTCAGCGCGACCGAGGGCAGGACCGTAGTGGCGCTGCGGTCAGCCGTCATTTCCCTGCGGGCCATGGCGACGAAGGCGGCGTCGGCGGGGATCACGTCTTCGCCGGCCCCGCTCAGCCGTGAATGGGTGACGCGCCCGCCGGCCGTGGCCGTCAGGCCGGGGCGGATGCGCAGGCTGGCCTCGGCGTAGAGCGTGGCCTCATCGATGGTGTTGCGCACGCCGGTGGCGGCAGTGGTGGACACGTCGGTCTCGAACCCGCGCCGCAGGACGGTGCGGTTGTGGGTATAACTGGCGCCGACGATCCAGCTGAAGCCGCCGCGCTCGGGCTGCCACAGGCGGGTTTCGTGCGCGATCATGCGGGTGCGGTTTTCCTGCGCGAACACGCGCGGCGCATCGGCGGAAAGGCTGGCGTCGTAACGCTCCTCCAGATGCTGGCGCACCGCCCCGGTGGTGGAGCGCACGCGGATGTCGCCAATCCGTCCCGAAATCACGAACTGCCCCATCGCATAGTCCGCGTCGGAGCCTTCGCGCACCTGTGCATCGCTGGTCAGCGGCGGCTCGGCATAGCGGGTGGCGTACTGGCTGTCGCGGGCATGGGTGGACTGGCCCAGACCGATCAGATCGACGGTCCAGTCCGGCGCAACTCGTGCGCGCAGGCTGGCCCGCCCGCCGAGGATGCGGGTGCGATTGACGTCCTTGCGGCCCAGCAGCGGCTTGTCGATATAGCCGCCCAGCGTCGCCGCATCGAAGTTGGCGCGAAAGGCGATGTCGTCATTCACCGGCAGGTTGACGGTCGCCGCGCCGTCGCCGCCGGGCGAGCCGTGCTGGGTCAGCGAACCGCCGAGCGCGGCCGATCCGCTGGTCTCTCCCATGACCGGGACATTGGGAACAAGGCGGATGATCCCGCCCAGCGATCCCGCGCCGTAGAGCGTGCCCTGCGGCCCCTCCAGCACTTCGACGCGGGCCATGTCGGACAAGCGCAGGTCCGGGTCTGGGGCGTTGTAGGTAAGGCGAAGGTCGCCAAGGTATTGGCCTACGGTTGCCTGCGTCGGCCCGGTGAAGCTGGAATCGGCGATGCCCCGGATGAACAGCTTGTTGCGCCCGCTGCCCAGGTGGGTGGAAGTGACGGTGGCGAGGCGCTGGGTGATCTTCTCGGTGCCGCCGATACCGCCGGCTTCCAGCGAGGCACCGTCGAGGATCGAAACCTGACCCGGAATCTGCCCGATCGCAAGATCGCGTTTGGAGGCGATCACGACGATGGGTTTGGCCGCTGCCTCATCCGTGGGCGAGGGGCCGCGCGCCTGCGAAGGTGCGGGGCGCGGGGTGCTGGGCCGGGGCGGGGGCGCGGCCTCGATCCTCCACGCACCGGGGCCGACCGCAACCGCGCGGCCATCCGCTGAGCGGGCAAGGCGGCGCACGGCCTCGGCAGGGGCCATCCTGCCGCGCAGGGCTGCTACCGCGCGCCGCGCGATCTGCGGGTCGGCGACGACGATGCTCGACCCGGTCTGCCGCGCGAGTTCGATGGCGACATCGCCCATCATCCCTGCGCGCGTGGAGACGGCCACGTCCTGCGCGAAGGCGGCTGCCGGCAAAGCCAGCGGCGTGGCCAGCATGGCCGCCAGGATCAGGGGCGCCCGCCGCATGATTTAATTGGCGCCGATCACCCAGCGATCGCCCTGCGCCTTCACCGATAGCCCGAGCAACGGACCGATGGCGGCGGGATCCTTGCGCAGCGGCGCGACCAGGATCGAGCCGGAGATATTACCGCTGCCCCCAGGCGCGGCGGCATAGTCGATGCCGGTCGCGCGTCTCAGCTGCGCTGCGACTTCGGTGGGCGACGCGGCCTCGAAGGTCAGGCGGCCTTCGCGCCATTCGCCGACTTGTGCGGACGCGATCTTCGATACCGTGTAGGCCGCGTCGGTGCTGCGCAGAACTTCGCCCGGCGAGACTCGCACATCCGCTCCGGCTGGATCGAATTGTACCGCGCCCTCGGATACGGCGACGCTGAGGCCCTTATCATCGTGGCGCACGTCGAAGACGGTGCCGATGTCGACAAGCTGTTTGTCGCCTACCGTCACCGTGAAGGGGTTCGCTTCGTCGTGTCGCACCGTGAACAGCGCCTGGCCCTTATCGAGCTGCGCGAAACGGTGGTCGTTACGGTCGAAGACGACGGCGGTGCCGCCTGCCAGTTCGATACGCGTGCCGGCGTCCAGCGTCACTGCACGGGTTTCGCCCAGCGCAGTCTCGACGGTGTAGAGATCGCGCCGCTCGCCCTGGAACACCCAGACCGCGCCCACCAGTGCAAGGCAGGCCGCGACCGCGCCGCCCAGCCACATACGCTTTGGCCGCAAGGCAGGAGAATATTCCTCAACGATATCGTCGTTGGCGGGGCCGGATGCGGCGGCGAGGCCGGCGGCATCGGTCACCGCAGCGGTCACCTCGTCATAGGCGCGCGCGTGGGCCGGGTCGGCCTCCAGCCAGAAGGTGAACGCTTCCCAGTCGGCGAACGCGGGGTCGCCCGCGCGCACTGCCCAGTCCAGCGCCTGTTCCTGTATCGTGCCGTCACTCGCCATTACGCGCTCCTTCTGCGGCGAAGACGGAGACGATCGGCAGCGGCCTTGATTGCCCATGCGGCCAGCGGCTTCATGGCGCGCGTTCCTTCCATTCGGCCAGTGCGCGGTAGGCGACGCGAAGGTCGCTTTCCACCGTGCTCAGGCTGATATTCATGTCTGCGGCGATGGTCTTCTGCGGCGCTCCGTCGATGCGGTGGCGGCGGAAGATCGCGGCGATGCGAGGGCCAAGACCGTCCAGCAGCGCCAATACGTTGGCGGCCTCCTGTGCAGCGGCAATGCGGCGTTCGGCCGATGGTTCGGCAGAGACGCCAGGAGGATCACCGGCGTTGACGTCGCTCCAATCGCGGTCACGCGCACCGGCTTGCCTTTGCGAGCGGAAGCGGTCGATCATCAAGAGGTCGGCGGTGCGAAACAGGTATGACAGCGGCGAGGCGACCGGGCCGGGGCTGCTTGCGGCGATCTTGAGCCATACTTCCTGCACCAGATCCTCCGCCGCCTCTCCCGCGCCGCGAGCGCGCAAGAATCGGACCAGCTTCTCCCGGTTCTCGAGAAAAGCCGCTTCAAGCCCGGCACTGGAGGGTTCTGCTGTCACTGGCTGCTTGGATTGCTGTAGTCGCCAGCGCAGATAGACGTTCGCGGCCCTGCGGGGAAGTACTCGATCACCACCAGCGCGATTGCGGTGTCGGGGGGCTTCGACAAGCTCAGCCTGAGCGGGGTTGGAAGCATTGAGAAACATCCGCTCACCCTGAGCTTGTCGAAGGGTCATCCTGAGCTTGTCGAAGGGTCACCCCGCGCCTGTCGAAGCCTCGGCCAGGACCCCCGCCAATCCCGCCAGATCCTGAGCAAACCGGGTATGTTCACGCTCCCGCGCTTCGCCGTCGAGACGCAGGAGGTAGCTGGGGTGTGCGGTCAGCCAGATCACGGTGCCGTCACCCTGCACCAGTGCCTGTCCGCGCTCGCGGCCGATGGACGGGGTACGGCCGATCAACCCGCGCGCGGCGCTGGCGCCCAGCGCGAGGATGACTTTCGGCTTCACCAGCGCCCGTTCGCCATCGAGCCACCAGCGGCACATATCGATCTCGCCGGCGGTGGGGTTCTGGTGAAGGCGCAGCTTGCCGCGCGGCGCGAACTTGAAGTGCTTGACCGCATTGGTGACGTAAGCGGCCGAGCGGTCGATGCCCGCTTCGCGCATTGCCCGGTCGAGGAGTTGCCCGGCGGGGCCGACGAAGGGCCGGTTTTCGAGTTCTTCGGTATCGCCGGGCTGTTCGCCCACGATCATGAGGCGTGCATCGCCCGCGCCTTCGCCCATCACGGCGCGGGTGCCGTTGCAGCCGATGGCGCAGCGGCGGCACTGCGCGATGCCTCCTGCAATCGCTTCCAGGCTTGCGGGCGCGGCATCCTCGAACAAGCTTGCGCCGGTGGCGATCATCGACGCCTCGCGCTTGTGGGCGCCGGCGATGAGATCGGCGATCTCACGCGCTTCGGGCAGGTTCTTCCAGTACCGGCGCGGCATTTCCTTGACCATCATGCCGACTTTCAGGCGCGCCGGGTTGAAGATCGAACGATAGTAGCCGACCCACAAATCCTCGACGGCATCTTCGCTGGGAGCATCTTCGCGTGAGGCGGGCGGGCCTTCGAGCAGCGCCATGCCGTCCCAGTGCAGTGAGAGGCGCGGGGTCAGGATCGACCAGCGCTGGCTAGCGAAGCGATTGACGAAGAAGTCAGCGGTGGCCCGCTCGATATGATGGTCGGGTTCGAACCAGGCCACGTAGCGTTCGGCGCCGTCCTCGTCCGTCACCGAGCGAAAACGGACGAAGGCGTGCATCTTGTGAATGTCGCGCCGCACCTGCATCGCCATGCGCCGCAGCGCGCCCACGTCACGGTCAGCCGCATCGTCGAGCAGGCGGGGGCGATCCTGCAGACGCCAGAGCAGGCGGTAAAGCAGATCGAGCCGGTCAGGCGCAGAGTGCAGGACCGCAGTACGAGCAAGGTCCATGAAGGCGCGGCTGGCGCGCACTTCGCGCGGCGCGGTGGTAGCGGCTGGAGGCGGGGCGGGAAGGGCAAAGAGATCGGCTGTCCCGCCGCCGTCGCTCCATGCGACCTGTTCGGGGGCAGTCCCGTTGGCGATCAGCCGCCGCGCCTGCGTGCGCCACGCCTCGAAATCGTCAGGCTCGGTCAGGTTTGCCGCGATCACCCGAACAGTTCCATCTGTTCCGCCTTTGGCGCCAGCCGCGCGCGCAGGTCCGCGCGGTCGGTGAGCAGGGTGGGGCGCCAGTCGGCGGTGACGATGAATGGCCGCAGCTTCTTTACCGATACGGTCAGGCGCGCCACGTCCTCCAGCCGGATCGAGCGATAGCGGCGCGCGGCGAGCAGGGCGTCGATCGCCTTGGTGCCTAGTCCGGGCACACGCAGCAGCGCCTCGCGAGGGGCGCGGTTGACGTCGACCGGAAAACTTTCGCGAAATTTCAGCGCCCAGGCCAGCTTGGGGTCGATGTCGAGCGGCAGCATTCCGTCGGCATCGGCCGCCGCCTGCACTTCGTGCGGTGCGAAACCGTAGAAGCGCATCAGCCAGTCGGACTGGTAGAGACGGTGTTCACGCATCAGAGGCGGGCGCTTGAGCGGAAGCACGGCGCTTGCCTCGGGGATCGGGCTGAAGGCGGAATAGTAAACGCGGCGCAGCGCAAACCTGTCGTAAAGCGTGCTGGCCTTGCCGACGATCTGCGCATCGCTGGCACCGTCCGCGCCGACGATCATCTGCGTGGATTGCCCGGCTGGCGCAAAGCGCGGGGCCTTGGTGAAACGCTTTTGCGAATCGCGGGCCTCGTCGATCGCGGTGGACAGGCTGCCCATCGCGCCTTCGATCGTGGCGCTGTTCTTGTCTGGCGCGAGGCGGGCGAGGCCGGCGTCTGTCGGCAGTTCGACATTGATGGAAACGCGGTCGGCCCACAGGCCCGCCTGGGCAACCAGGTCGGGATCGGCCTCAGGGATGGTCTTGAGGTGGATATAACCGCGAAAATTGTGTTCTTCCCGCAGGATACGGGCGACTTCTATCAGCTGTTCCATCGTGTGGCTGGAGGATTTGATGATGCCCGAGGACAGGAACAGGCCCTCGATATAATTGCGCCGGTAGAATGAGAGGGTGAGGTCTACCACTTCCTGCGGCGTAAAGCGGGCGCGGCGCACGTTCGAGCTTTTGCGGTTGATGCAGTAATGGCAATCAAACACGCAATGGTTGGTCAGCAGCAGCTTGAGCAGCGAAATGCAGCGCCCGTCTGGGGCATAGGCGTGGCAGATGCCCATGCCTTCGGTGGTCGAGCCCAGTCCCTTGCCGTCGCGGCTATCGCGCTTCGTGGTGCCGGACGAGGCGCAAGAAGCGTCGTACTTGGCGGCATCGGCGAGAATCGCGAGCCGCTCCATGACGGTTTGACGGGACATATGTTCGTTATATGTTCTTATGATCGGCGGCGCAAGTCCCTGTCAGGTCGGCGGCACACACGATCAACCCGAAACGCCCGGCGGTCTGAGGGCAGACCGCCGGGCTGGGCCCTCCGGGGGACGGGAGGCCATGTCAGCACGCCGCGCTGGGCGTGCCGGTGTCGGCGTCGCTGCGCGCTTAGCGCAGTAGCGACAGGACGTTCTGCTGGCTTTGGTTGGCCTGGGCGAGCATCGCGGTGGATGCCTGGCTCAGGATCTGGGCCTTGGCCATCGCGGTCGTTTCGGCCGAGTAGTCGGCGTCTTCGATGCGGCTCTTGGCGTCGGACAGGTTGGTGACGGTGTTGGTCAGGTTGTTGATCGCCGATTCCAGGCGGTTCTGGCCGGCACCCAGCGATGCGCGGGTCGAGTTCACGTCCTTCAGCGCATTGTCCACGTTGGTCAGCGTTGCGGCGGCCTTGGTGGCGTCAGTCACGTCCAGCGCCGAGGCGACGAGGTTGGCGCCGTTGATGGCCTTGGCGGTCAGCGTGACCTTCTCGCCCGAGTTCGAGCCGGTCTGGATGTCGAAGGTCAGGTCGGTGCCCGAGGTGGTCGAAATCAGCGTGTTGCCGTTGAACTTGACCTGCGTGAACGAGTCCGAGATCTGCGAGGTCAGCGCGGTGACTTCCTGCTGCATCGCCGCGCGGTCCGACGACTGGTAGGTGCCCGAGGCCGACTGGATCGCCAGTTCACGCACGCGCTGCAGCATGTTGCTGACTTCCGACAGCGTGCCTTCCGCGGTCTGGGCCAGCGAGATACCGTCGTTGGCGTTGCGGATGCCCTGGCTCATGCCGCGGATCTGCGAGGTCATCGAGGTGGAGATCGCAAGGCCGGCGGCGTCGTCCTTGGCCGAGTTGATGCGCTTGCCGGTCGACAGGCGCTCCATCGCGGTGCCGAGCATCTTGTTGGCGG
>Ga0308165_1002308_pt1 | contig 23221 bp, 15 predicted proteins | sample PhyWR2_FD_201032 | JGI IMG/M metagenome (GOLD analysis project Ga0308165, IMG submission 201032) | Phyllosphere microbial communities from UC Gill Tract Community Farm, Albany, California, United States - DLSLW.R2 | ecosystem: Host-associated > Plants > Phyllosphere > Unclassified | place: USA... | reverse complement strand
TTTTCTTTGTATATCGATTTTTGTCCTTCAATTTCATCGTTCTGATAAATTTTATCCAGTCCTGAACCATCGCCATCGTAGCTGATTTTGATTGTTTTTCCTTTTAACGCACTTACATCACAGAAAACCCAATATTCGGGTTCATCTTTAGCAAGCCTGATTTTGAAAATACGTTCCTGTTTACCTGCAATTTCAAATTTCATGTTTGCCTTATTCTGTTTTTGAGAAACAGGCAAATTGAGGTATCGCTTGTTTATTTTGATCACAATATCAGCCGCATTGGCAACCTGAAAAAGAACCAATAAAGCGCCGATGCCGAGCATCATTTTGAGTGTTGTTTTCATATCTTTTCAATAATAATAATTAATCTGTCCGATAAATAGTTTATCTGTTTACTTTGGTAAAATAGTTCTGGCTTCTTCTTCCATTCCTGTAATTTGATCGGTTGCTTTGGTGAAACCATACCAATAGGTTGTGGCCGCAAAATCGGCGGTTCCGTTTTGCCAGCCCAGCATCTCCATATCCATTTTAAAAAAGTTTGTAAATGGGATACGGTCGAGGTTGCGGGTTCTGGTAAAGGTATTGTACCCGTACGAATCTTCATGATCTGCACGGGGTGCATTTGCAAAAGGTGTTTGGTATAATACAACCGGCGCCCAGGACGTATTGTAATAATCTTCGGTTCCCGTTCCAAATTCGGAAGGGAATTTATCCTGATCGACCCATATTTTCTGATCGCCTTCGCCATACCAGGTATGCATATGGTTAAATACCGACATGCTATTGCCCAGGTAAATGCCTTTCCCCTTAATGGTGATAAAATTCAGTTCATCTGCTTTAGGTGTATCAAATTTAAAAATGGCTTCCTCTCTTTTTTGTTTCCAGCTGGCATGGAAATACATGCTCGATTTTGTCCACTGGTATTTACTAACCTGCGCAGATAAATCAATCTCAACCGGTACATCACTTAAATTGATGAAGGAAACTACAGCCGATTTTTGATAAGGCATTACCCAGCGGCTTATGATCTGTCCATCGGGGCTTACTGTCCTGTACCAACTTTGAAGTGCCTTACCACCTACTCCACTGCCCGAAAAATCGCCCACAGGGCACCAAACGGTTTGTTCGTTATCAAACACGATTTTAATAATGGTAGAACGCAAGGCCTGATCTTGAAGTGCCAGTTGTTGTGCTGCTATTTTTAAGCGCATCACATCTATGGAGGATGGTCCTTTAGGTAGGGTTATGGAAACTGTTTTGCCTGGTTGGATCAACTTTTTAAGTAAACTGGCAGTTGCGTGATTTGCAACAGGTGGATTCCACAACAGTTTTTCTGTTTCACCGATCAGATTTTTCGCAGCAGCAAGTTCTTTAAAATCAAATGTTCTTACTTTGGTTTTTGGCAGATAAGTACGGTAATTGATCTGATAATATCTTGGCTGTTTCTCCTGAAGATCCTTTTCCTCCCAGGTAACCTTGCAATGTTTTGCATAAGGCAAAGGCAGATAAAGGGTACTGCCGCCTTTTTCTTTTGGCTGATAGGAAGAATGCGGATTCAACAAGGCAGGCCCGAGGTTTAAACCACTCTTTAGCAGATCGTAAGCGGGAATCTTCAATGTTGCGCTATCCTGATGATCAAAGTAAATCCGTAATATTCCATTTCGCTTAAAAGTGGTCAGCCAGAACCGTACAATTACACCCGGACCATCTACATCCAGCATCACCTGCTCGGCATGTCCCGATTTTTGTTCTGTTCTGATGTATTGCGAAAAATCGGCATTATTGTACCATCCCGGTTGATCAGGCGATACAGAACCCCGGTCGTAACTGCTGACCTGGTGAGTGGTAAAGTTATTGGCAGGCCAATAACTCATCGCTTTACTGGCCGTCATTTCTTTTAGCAAACCCGATAACGAAACCTCTTTCTGGCTAAACGCGTTAAAGCTCATCAGCAAAACCGCGAAGCCCGATACAACCGAATAAAAAGCTTTTCTCATATTTTTAAATTTAACATATTCCGGGGCAAAATATCGCCCCAGAATGATGACTACCAGCCGGTATTTTGTTTGTACAATCCTTTGCTAAAATTGATCTGATTTAATGGGATTGGCAAATATTCATCTCTATTCTTTTTAAAAAAGGCATCCCGAAGGTGCGAAGCCCTGTTTTTCTCGACCGAAAAATAAGCATTCAGGTAATCGGCAGCTATTCCCCACCGTACCAGGTCGAAAAAGCGGTAACCTTCCATGGCAAACTCCATTCTGCGTTCGTACCTCAAGGCTTCACGCGCATAGGTTTGTGTCCAGGTGCAATTTACCCCAGGCTGATAGGTATTTATTTTGTAATTAGAAGTACTCGATCCATCCGCCTGTTTTAACAGCGTGGTACTGTTTGCTGCCCTAGTTCTAATCGAATTGATAATCGGAACGGCATCATTAAACCGTCCCAATTCGATTAGCGCCTCTGCTTTGAAAAGCAGTACATCTGCATAGCGGATAATATCCCAGTTTTTAGCGCTCGACATAAAGGGAGGGAACTTTTTAAACGCCGGATCATCGGGCAGAACCGTTTCTTTTAAACTCATAAAACGGCCGTAAATCTGTGGTGCCCTGGTCCACGATACCTGAAAAATGAATGTGGGTTTATACTTGTAAGGATGACCTGGTATGGCCACGGAGTGATCTAAACGCGGATCAAAACTATTGGTTTTAAAGTCATCGCCAGCAGCCGTATTAATGGTATTGTAAGAATCGAACAATGGTAAACCTGTAGGAGAGGTTTTAAAGGCGTTTACTAAATTCTGACTTGGGGTATGAAAACCGCAGCAGCCATATTCTACGTTCATAGGATAATTAAGCGAATGGCCGTTATCCGTTCTTCCATTGGGCGTGCCATCATCTTTCGAATACTGGATGGCAAAAACAGATTCAGGTCCGTTTTCAAATCTGGAAAGAAAGTTATTTGCATAATCGGCACTCAAACTATATTTACCTGAATTGATTACCTCATCGGTAAGACTTAACACTTCATTTAATTTGGCCTGATTGAGCGAGGTTACGTTATTCTGATTATCCTGCACATAAGCCTGGTATAACAATGCTTTGGCCAGATAAGACTTTGCCGCAAATTTGGTAATCCTTCCTTTATCCGACTGATCTACCGGCAGGTTATCGCCTGCGAAACGAAAATCTGCAGTAATTTTATCCCAGAGCTGTTCGTCTGTTAAATCTACATTTGAGATCTTATCATAATCGGTTTTAGGAATACTTTCGTCGATATAAGGCACACGTTTGAAGAGAATTTTCAGCAGGAAATAAAAATGTCCTCTTAAAAACCTCAGTTCAGCCTGTCGCGAAAGCCTGGTAGAGAGCTGTGCAGCGGTTAAGTTATTTACACGCGCCAAAGCATCGTTAACCCTGCCAATGGCTAAATACAACCTAAACCAGGTACCATCGGCATTGCCAATATCCACGCGGTTAAGGTTAAAGGTTTCGTAAGCATTAAAATCGCCTACATCACCGGGGCCATCGCCGCCTTTATAAGCATCGCCACTGCGGATACTGCCATAAGCCCACATATTGCTGTAAGGTGTTGCCCAATAATCGTTACCAAGGGCAGAATAAGCTGCGATAACCATTTTCTCTGCATTCTCAGGTGTATTCAGGTCTTCGGATGATACTACCCCCTGAGGTTTTTCATCCAGTGTATTTGTGCAGGATACCAAAATCAGGCAGATTGCAGTTAAGATATATAGTGTAGTCTTTTTCATCTTTTTTATTGATTTAGAATGAAACATTGATCCCCAAAGTGGTAATTAAAGGTATTGGATAGGCATTGCCCGGATTCTCGGGATCGGTTGCGGTATAACTTTTACTTTTAAGGGTAAATACGTTGCTCGCCTGTACAAAAACTCTTGCCCGTTGTACTTTCAGATTCTTGAGCACAGGCTGTAAATTATAGCCCAGCTGGATATTCCGGAGTTTGAGATAAGAGCCGCTTTCCAAGAAATAAGTTGAAGTTCTTCCTTCATTATTCCGGTCTACCAGCGTAAGTGATGGAATATTAGAACCGCTGTTTTGAGGTGTAAAAGCGTCTAAAGTGCGGTTTCCGAAATTTGCTCCCGGAGCCAGTGAAGAAAAATCGGTCAGGTATTTATATCCATTGTTCACATCAGATCCCTGTACGCCTTGCAAGAAGAAGGAGAAGTCGAAATTTTTATAACTGATGGATGTGTTAAAACCATAGATCCATTTAGGGGCGGTATTGCCAATATAGTCCCTGTCCAGCGCATCAATAGTCCCATCGCCGTTCAAATCTTTGTACCGAATCCTGCCGATACCTTTTCCAGGCTGTATGGCATGGTTATTTACATCCTCAGCAGTTTTAAAGATTCCATCGGCTACGTAGCCAAAGATGGAAGTTACTGGCCGGCCTAAGATATTTTTGTCAGTTCCGTTCCCCGGGTAAGAAGTAAGGATTTCAGGAGGGAGTACCGTTACCTTATTGCTGTATGAAGAAGCATTTCCGGTTAAGGTAATGTTCCAGTCTTTACCAACCTGTTTTGACCACGAGAGCAGAAATTCCACTCCCTTATTCTGCATAGATGCACCGTTTGCAAACCTTGATCCGCCTTCGCCAATTACGGCCAGGTACGCCGGATTGATTAAAATATCAGAAGTTTTTTTGATAAAATAATCTACCGATCCCGAAAGTTCATTGTTAAAAAGCGCAAAATCCAAACCAACGTTGTGTTGGGCAGTTTCTTCCCATTTAAGACTATTGTTTCCCTGTTGGATGAGCGCAAAGCCAGATGGCAACTGCCCGGTATTGGCACCTGAAATATCGTAAGCGGTACCGCCATCATAATTGCCCACTGCATTTGTTCCATAAATGGCCGAATACAAGGTATAGGTGGCATTGTTTGCAATTTCCTGATTCCCGTTTTTACCCCAACCGTAACGCAATTTCAGATCGGAAACTACAGGAACCGATTCTTTGATAAACTTTTCCTCACTGATCCGCCAACCAGCAGAAAAGGCAGGGAAATAGCCGAACTGGTTTTCTTTCCCAAATCGCGAAGAACCATCACGCCTGATCGTTGCCGAAAGCAGGTATCGGTCGTTATAACTATAATTGGCCTTTGCGAAATACGACAACAATGAACTTGCTGTACCGTTTCCCGAATTGTCTTTGCTTGTCGATCCGGCATCAAGATAGGCATAGTCCAGGTTTTCGAGTGCCAATCCCTGCCTGCTTCCGCTAAAGCCCTGGTATATGGTGCTGATCTGCTCCTGCCCGATTAAAAAATCAGCCTGATGTTTATCTTTTTTTATCGAATAAGTAAGGGTATTTTGCCAAATGCGGTTTCCATCGTAGTTGCTGTTGGTGTTCACCGCATTTGAAGGATCGGAAAGGAAACCAGAGGTGTACGATTTGCGTAAAGTGCGTGCATAGTTTCCGTTATAATCAATGGCATAACTGGTTTTTAAGAATAATTTCGGGATGATCTGCAATTCTGCATAGGCATTACCAAATACCCGCCAAAAATTATTGTAATTCTGTTTGTTATCTTCAATCAGGCGCACAGGATTTTGCCTGTCGGCCATACCCGCTGCCGGACCGCCCCAACCTCCTGTTACGGTATAAATCGGCACAACCGAAAATACAATCTGCGATAATCCGGTAACATCTCCTGTAGGGATCAACACATCCTTCATATAGGTACCCGAGAAATTTTCACCGATTTTTAATTTTCCATTCAGCAAAGTATAATCAGAATTGATCCTGCCAGTTAATTTTTTGTCCCTGGTTTCTTTAATAATCCCTTTATTATCGTAATAACTCAAAGAAAATAAACTGTTGCCCTTTTCATTTCCGTTGGCGATAGAAAGGTTATATGACTGTAATAAAGATTGCTGGGAAATCTCATCATACCAATCCGTGTCGGCCGACCGCATGGTTTTAGCCCCATCGATAAATTCAGGGATAATCACGCGATTGAGCACAGGGTTATCGAAATTGTTGTTCCAATCGTACTGATAAATCTGGTTTACATTCGGATTCGAACGGTCATTCACAGCCGCTTGCCAGTAGGCCCTTCCCCGCTCTTCGGCATTAAGCGTTTTAATTTTCGAGGTATAATATTGAAGGGATGCAGATGCGTCGAAATCAATACGGCTATAACCTGCCTTAGCTCTTTTGGTGGTCACAATAATTACCCCGTTTGCTGCCCTCGATCCGTAAATGGTGGCAGATGAAGCATCTTTTAGTACCTGTATCGATTCGATATCGTTTTGGTTTAATTCCTGCAAACCCCGTTTAGTCGGAATGCCATCGATTACATATAAAGGATCGTTGTTGCCCAAAGTACCGATACCACGTATGCGGACACTGGCCCCGCCATTTGGCGAACCATCGGCTCCGATCAACACCCCCGGAACCCTGCCCTGCAGCGCTTTAATCGGATTGCCCAGCGGGATATCCTTAATATCTTTAACATTAACAACAGCCACAGCACCGGTAAGGTCTTTTTTCCTTTCCTTCTGATAACCGGTTACCACTACATCATTTAAGGCGTTTGTTAAATCGAGCTGAATGCTCACATTGGTGTTCAGGCCTAGTTTTAAACTGTAAGGATTTGCCCCTACATAACCGAATTTTAAGGTCTGTCCGGTTTCGGCCTGAATGCTAAATTTCCCTTTAGCATCTGTTTGGCTCACTTTTCCAGATTCTGCAACACCAACAGAAACACCCTCAAGTGCATTGTTCTGCTGATCGGTTACCGTACCGGTTACAGTTTTGGTTTGAGCCACACTGTTTAGCGCTGCAATGAGCATTAAACAGCAATAAAAAATAACTTTTTTCATCATCTCATAATTGGTTTTATTGGTTAGTATTTGTTCGATCTATAATACCCTTGCCGGGAATATAGATTCATATTGGCAGAAAAAATCGATTTAGCAATACGTATCAAAAAGGAGATACTCGTCTATTTGATAGTTTGGGCATGCACCTTTCTGTGTGGCAATAAAAGCCCCCATAGCAATTGCATTCTTTAAAATTTCATTTGGATGTTTCTGCTGTTTATGGCCGGAAATAAAAGCGGCAAGAAATGCATCTCCACTCCCTATGGTATCTTCTACCTTAACTTCAGAACCGAAATGATAAAACCTATCCGGTCCTTTATAATATGCGGCACCCGATTCGCCTTTGGTAATCAGTATTTCGGCCACATCGAACCGGTCTTGAATGAACTTTACTTTCTCCCTTTCTGTTCCGTACAGTCCACCGAAAAGTGTTTGAACCACATCAAGCTCTGCTTCGTTAAATTTAATGATATCGGCTTTTTCCATTAAAGCTTGCAAAACAGCGCGTTTTACAAATGGATACCGAAGGTTAATATCGAGCACTTTAATCACATCAAGTTCGAGAAAACGCGCTAAGGCTTGCTGCGTGGGTTCATTTCTGGAAGATAATGAGCCATAAATAAAATATGCTGATGAAGATACCTGCTCCAGCGCCACCTGATCTGCCGTTATAAAATCCCAGGCAACCGGAAATACAATTTCGTAACACACTTCATTTCCGTTGTTTAAACTGGCCAATACCTCGCTGGTTGGATATTTTTTATCCACCTGGAGTGAACGGTGATCAATAGCCCATTCTTCCATCAGTTCCTGAAGCCATTTGCCGTTTTCATCATTGCCTATACGGCTGATAATACCAGCAGGTACACCCAGTTTATTTAAGTGATAAGCCACATTAAGCGGAGCGCCGCCTGGTTGCGGACCATCGGGAAGAATATCCCAAAGTACCTCACCAAAGCAGATTACCGATGTATTGTTTGTTTTTAATGCACACATATTAATGGAGTATAATATTTGATTCTATTTGTTCGAGTGACCTTCCTTTTGTTTCGGGCATTACCCGCCAAACAAAGATTAACTGCAGCACCATCATGGTTCCGAAGAAGAAAAAGGTAACGGCACCGCCAAGCGTTTCGGTTAGATAAGGAAAGTAAAATGCAATCAATGCGGCCATAATCCAATGGGTAGAACTGCCTAAAGTCTGCCCTTTTGCACGTACCTGATTGGGAAAAATTTCGGAAATAAATACCCAGATCACCGCGCCCTGAGAAAAAGCAAAAAAGGCTATAAACAACATGATAAAAATAGGTATGGAAAGCCCGCCTTCTATATGGAAATAAAATGTAAACGCAACCGCAAATAAAGAGGCAATCAAGCCAACCGAACCGATCAGCATTAAAATTCTTCGCCCTACCCGATCGATAAAATTGATTGCAATGAGTGTAAATATGAAATTGATTACCCCTATACCAACTGTAGAAAGTAATGAAGAATGCTCTCCCAAACCCGCCATTTCAAATATTCTGGGCGCATAATAAATAATGGCATTAATACCCGAAACCTGATTAAAAAAGGCAAATACCACCGCCAGCATTACCGGAAAATTATACTGTCCGGAAAATAGTCCCGGGCTTTTATCTTTGCCTTTGTTCAAGCTATCAGATTGTTGTATAGCAGCCAGCTCATCATCACAATTTAGCGGATTGATAATCCTTAACGTTTCAAGTGCCCGTTTTACATCTCCCTTTTTCAGGATCAGCCAGCGTGGACTTTCGGGTATAAATCTGATCAGGATCAGAAAAACCAAAGAAGGCACTGCCTGAACGCCCAGCATCCACCGCCACGAATGTTCGCCACTTTGGCTGAGCAGGTAATTAGAGAGATATGAAATCAAAATACCCAGTACCACATTAAACTGGAACAAACCCACCAATTGACCTCTTTTCTCGGCAGGCGAAACCTCTGAGATGTAAATCGGAGCCGTTACAGATGATGTGCCAACGCCTAAGCCACCCAGGAAACGAAAAGCCAGAAAGAGATACCAGTTATCGGCAAGCGCAGTACCCAATGACGATAAAAGATAAGCAATGGCAACAAAGGCCAGTGTATACTTTCTGCCAAAAGCATCGGATGGTTTTGAGCCTAAAAGTGAGCCAACAACAGTACCGATTAAGGCGATAGAAATGGTAAGGCCATGCTGAAATACAGAAAGCGACCAGAACTGCTGGATTGATTTTTCGGCACCTGAGATCACGGCCGTATCGAAGCCAAAAAGAAAGCCTCCAAGCGCAACAACCATGGACCAGGCCATGACAGAATTTTTTTTCATATAATTTGGTTAGAATAATTTTGAATGCAATTTATGGCTACAAATTGCTGAGGGTTATAAAAAAAATATCAAAATCGTTAAAAAACGGATAATCTATAAACACCTAATAATCAGGTAATTGAAATTTTAATTTTTGATAAAATTGACATACTTTAAATCTGGTATCAGATAACATTCGTTCTGGTTACAAATTTTAAAGATGGCTACAGGCAAGGATTTTCAAATACAGATTACATTTTATAGTTTTAACTCAACTAACCAAATCAAACCAACACATGAGCGTTGCAAATCCTATCAAATTACAACCCTCCACAAGCCTTAAACTTGTACGGATGATCACGCTGTTTTTCCTGATATTGTCCATTTTTGGATGCAGCAAAAAAAAGGAAGATGAAAAGTTTGTGATCGGGTTTTCGCAATGTGTAGCCTCCGATCATTGGCGCCGCACCATGCTCGATGAAATGAAAATGGAACTCTCCTTACATCCGGCCACCGAATTTTTATACAGTGACGCAGATGGAAACAGCAACCGGCAGATTAAACAGGTGCGTGAAATGCTCAGGCAAAACATCGATCTGCTGATTATATCTCCAAATGAAGCCCATCCGCTTACTGCAGTTGTAGAAGAAGCTTATAATAAAGGTATCCCGGTTATTGTGATCGACAGGAAAACATCGTCGCCACATTATACAGCCTATGTAGGCGCCAACAATTACGAAATCGGTAAAATGGCGGCCGATTATATGGCCAATGCTGTACTTAAAAGAAAAGGTACTGTAGCAGAAGTAATGGGCTTACCGGGATCTTCTCCTGCCATAGAACGCTCGAAAGGATTTACAGATGAATTAAAAAAATACCCCGACATTAAATTAAGTTTTCAGGTTTATGGCAATTGGATTAGCGAAGGAGCACAAAAACAGCTTTATCAACACGCCAAACAGCTTAAAAATGTAGACGCCATTTTTGCGCATAACGATGTAATGGCCCTGGCCAGCAAAAATGTACTAAGCAAGCTGGCTTTAGACCGTAAAACAAAAGTAATCGGCGTTGATGCCCTTCCGGGAAAAGGTGCAGGTTTGGAGCTTGTTGGCGATAAAACCCTAACGGGAAGCCTGTTATATCCAACCGGAGGTAAAGAAGCCATTAATACGGCTTTTGCGATACTGGGCAATAAATCGTTCGCAAGGGAAAACATATTGCAAACGGTAGTGATCGACAGTACAAATGTTCAGCTCATGAAAATGCAGTGGTCGAGGATTAACAACCAGCAGAAAGACATTGAACGCCAGCAGGAATTATTGGAAAACCAGCTCGAGATATATGATAACCAGCGCTTGGTACTTAATGTGATTGTAATTACCCTTGTGCTCGTGGTTGTTTTTGGTGGCCTTGCGTTCCATTCGCTTTTAGAAAACAGAAAAATAAATAAAAGCCTGGAGCTTAAAAACAGCGAAATCCTATATCAAAGAAACCAGCTGATCGAGATGTCGGCTAAAGCAGAGGCGGCAACTGAGATGAAACTTAACTTTTTCACCAATATCTCTCACGAATTCCGGACACCTTTAACCCTGATCCTCTCGCCTCTTGAAGATCTGCTGAAAAATGAAAAATTAAGAAGCCTTGCAGGTAATAATTTAAACCTGATCAATAAAAATGTGTTCAGGTTACTGAAACTGGTGAACCAGCTTATTGATTACCGAAAAATAGAACATCAGAAATTCAATCTCAGGGCGGCAGAGGGAAACATCGTTGCTTTTTTACGCGAACTCATCGAAAACTTTAAACATATCGCCAAAAAAAGAAATATCGATTTACAGCTATTGAGCGATAAAAATGAAACAATGGTATGGTTTGATGCCAATATCTTAGATAAGGTGATTTTTAACCTCTTATCGAATGCCCTTAAATTTACTTCGGATAATGGCCACATACACATCAGGGTACGGGCGGTTCAGGCTGAAGTTGAAATTTTGGTGGAGGATAACGGTGTTGGTATGACTGATGATGAACTCAAAAACATCTTTGATCAGTTTTATCAGGCCGATTCGGGGTACTCGCGTGGCTCCGGACTTGGCCTATCGCTTTCCAAGGAACTGATTCAACTACACAAAGGAACGATTAGCGTGTTAAGCAAAAAATGGGAAGGAACCACTTTTACCGTTAATCTTCCACTTGGAAATGCCCATCTTTCTAAGCCGGAACAAGATATACAGCAAGAAAAAAGGACACGTTTATATGATCAGTTAAAAATTTACACCACAGATATGGAACCTCAGCAGGAGTTTCAGAAAGAAGAAGTATTCAATCCATTAAAAGAACAATCGATTTTGATTATTGAAGACAATCAGGATCTGCAAAACTATCTCCGCGAAAAATTTGAATACAATTACGAGGTTTTCACTGCGGCAAACTTTATGAGTGGTACGCATGAAGCCTACGAAAAAATTCCAGACCTGATTATTTCAGATGTAATACTGCCAGATGGATCTGGCACCGAACTGGCCAATAAACTGAAAAACGATTTCCGTACTTCTCATATTCCCATTATCCTATTAACGGCGAGGGGAAGTATTGAACAGCAGATCAACGGAATCCAAAGTATGGCCGATCTTTACCTTACTAAACCCTTTAATTTTGATTATTTAACGGCGAATGTAGAAAACCTGATCAGGAACCGTGGTATCTTGAAAGAGCATTATACCAGCGATATCACGAATACGAGCACCAAAAAAAGCACTGCAAGCCTGCTCGATAAAAAATTTATCAATGATTTTTCTGGAATTGTTGAACACAACCTCTCCAACGAAGATTTTAGTGTGGAAGACCTCTGTAAAGCCATTGGTATCTCCAGAATTCAGTTGTACCGCAAGGTTAAAGCATTATTAAACTGCAGCATTTCCGATTACATTTTAAACCGCAGGTTAAAAAAAGCCAAATATTATCTCGGAAATGAAGATTATTCCATCGCCGAAGTGAGTTATATGGTTGGTATTTCATCTGCAACCTATTTTTCTACCATTTTTAAAGCCAAATATGGCGTAACGCCAAGTGAATTTAAGAAAACAAGATGAAAATAGTCCGGGGTCAGAGGTCGGAGGTCCGAAGTTATGGAGCAGAAAAGATGGATGATGAAAAATGGAACTCCCTTTGCGTAAATCCGCGGAAGACTCTAGGCTATAGGTTTGTTCCCACAGATTGAAAATGATGGAAAATGTAAAATGGATAAGGAATAACCTCAGCGTAAATCTGCGCGATCAGCGGGAGACTCTAGGCTGTAGGTTTGTGCCCGCTAATTGAAAATAATGTAAAATGGATAATGGAATAACCGCTGCGTAAATCTGCGGGAGACTCTAGGCTACAGGTTTGTTCCCGCAGATTGAAGAAGATAAACGCAGATTAAGACCTAAACTATGCACCCAACTCTGTGTGCTCCGCGCCTTTTCTTTGTGTTCTTTGCGGTTAAAGGCAAATACTTTAGGATTAAAAAGCAAATTTCTGCTTTAAAAGAATTTACTTATGTTTGGCTCCTACAACGGGTCCAATAGAACTTAATTGCAAACATACATTCTAATCATCAATCAGCTTTAATATTTTGCAAACCCATCAGCATCCACATAACAAAACAGCAACCGAACAATGGAACGCTTTTAAAGATGGCAATGCCGAAGCATTCGAATCCCTTTATCAAACATATTCTGCAGGTTTGTACAATTATGGATCGAAATTCACAAAAGACAAAGACCTCATAAAAGAATGTATACAGGATCTTTTTGTAAACCTCTGGACCAAAAGAACTTCAATCGGAAAACCGGAGCATGTTAAAAATTACCTCTACAAATCATTTAGACATTCCATCTTCAAAAAAACTTTCCAGTTAAGCAAAAACGAAAGTTACGAGGAAACGGAAAGTTATTCTTTTCAGGTAGTTTTAAATGTAGAAGAAGCACTTATCGATAACGAAAGGCAATCGCAGGTATGCGATCAGCTTCAACAGGCCATTGCTAAACTTACCGCCAGACAAAGGGAGGCGATTTTCCTTAAGTTTTACGAACAACTTTCGTATGAAGAAATTGCCGAAGTAATGGGGATCAGCGTTAAGGCTGGTTACAAAATAATGGCCAGATCTTTAGATTACCTGCGGAACAATCTTTCCAAAGATGATTTATTATTGTTCTACCTGATCTTACATTTAAAATTATTCAACTAATAATCAACACCTTACGAAATATTATATATTTTTATCGATTTGAATGGGGTAAAAAACTCAGGTAGCTGCTAATAGGATCAAAAGAAAGAATATGAAGAAACAGCTAAGCGATTATAACGCTTATACTTTAGCAGATCTGATCAACGATGAAGCCTTTATCCTTTGGGTGCTTCAGCCTGATGAAAGCTTGAATATCTATTGGCAGAACATTCAAAAGGCCTACCCTACATTAAATCCATCAATTGTTAGTGCAAGGGAAATTGTATTGTCTATGCGTTTCGAAACCGATTTGCTTAGTGCACCAGAGCAACAACAACTTTGGCAGAACATTGCAGCAAAAACCGTTTTGGTCAAAAAAACAGGCAAAATCATTCCAATGTGGTACCGTTATGCGGCCGCAGCTGTTGTGGTTGGTATCTTGTGCTGTATCGGCATTTTATATTCGGTTAACCAGAAAATAAACATAGAAACACCTTATGGTGAATTAAAAAACATCACTTTGCCAGATGGATCGATCGTTACCCTAAATGCCAACTCGAACATTAAATATGATAAAAACTGGGATAAGGACGAAATCCGGGAGGTTTGGATATCAGGCGAAGCCTTTCTAAAAGTAAATCACCTGCATAAAACAGGCAAAATACAAAAGCACGAACGTTTTATTGTACATACAGGCGCGGTTAATGTAGAAGTGTTGGGTACATCTTTTAACGTAAACGATAGAAGAGGCCGTACCGAGGTTGCCCTTTTAGATGGTAAAATCAGTTTGGGTTTAAACGCTGATGCAGCTAAACAGCTCATTTTGGCACCTGGTGATATTGCAGAGTATGCAAATGGTAAACTGATCAAAAAACCGATCAACGTTGTTGAATATGCTTCATGGAAAGATGGAAAACTCTATTTCCGTAATGTACCGATGGCGAAGATATTCGACTATTTCGAAGATATTTATGGTTATAAAGTGGTGGTAGATGATCCTAAAATTTTAGAGAAAAGATTATCAGGTGCTTTAAGTGCAAAAAACAGAGATGTACTTTTCAAAGCCATTGGCCTTACCTTAAACATCAGTATTACGCCAAAAGAGAATTCACGCGAACTTGTTGTTACATCTAAATAAGGCCAAGATGATGAAAATGAACTTAAAAATCAGCCTTATTGCCTTAGTATGTACTTTATTTTTCATTCCACGTGCATTTAGCCAGCAGGTAAAACAAGAAGAAACACTAGCTTTAACACAGGTACTCAGCAAACTCAGCGCACAATATAAAGTCAATTTTTTATATGAAGAAAGCCAGCTTAAAGACAGACAAGTGCTATACAATGCCAATTACTATTCGGGTAAGCCCTTAAAACAAATTTTGGATGCGATGATCTTACCACTTAACCTTTCGTGGTACAAAGTAGACGATAAAAATTATTCTATTTTCCCGACAGTTTCTAAAACTGCGGCACCCTTAAAGCAAAGTATAACTCCAATCATTGCAGATTCTATTGCAAAGGATCAGGTAAGCGGGCGATTGCTGGATGAGCACGCCAAACCATTGGAATATACCACAGTAACGTTGTTGGTGGCTGCCGATTCATCATTCGTGATTAACTCAATGACCGATCTGGAAGGAAAATTCACTTTCCCATCGGTTAAACCAGGTACCTATAAAATCAGGGTTTCATCTGTTGGTTACAGTCCGTATACCACAAAACCCTTTACAGTTGGCGGCAACGTACCAGTTTCCATTGCCCCAATTGCCATGCAATCATCCGGCGAAAACTTAAAAGAAGTTAAAATTACCGCCAGCAAGCCTTTGGTAGAAGCAAAAAGCGACAGGTTGGTTTTTAACGTAGAAAACAGTGCCATGGCCGTTGGCAATTCGTTACAAGTGCTAAAATCGGCACCTTTTGTACGGATTTCGGCTGATAATACCGTGAGTTTACAGGGAAAACGAACTATGATTTTGATCGATGGAAAACCTATCCCCGATGCGGCTTTAGAGAATATATTACAAACCATGCCCGCAGGCAACATCCTTAAAATTGAACTCATTACACAGCCCTCTGCAAAATACGATGCTGCTTTTGGTGCAGTGATCAACATTATTACCAAAAAAAGCCAGATCGAAGGTTTTACAGGAGATGTCCGGGCGGATGCTTCGACCGGAAAATATGCAATTGGCAATGTAAATACATCAGCGACCTTTAAGCGTAAAAATTTAACCATTTATGCCAATGGAGGTATTACCAAAGGTGATAATATTTTCGGTATCACTTCAGAACGCTTTCAAGATCCTACCGACCCACTTTATTATTTAACCAACAACTGGTCGCGGATTACGCACAATAATCTTTATAATTTTCAGGCCAGTGCTGAATTACAATTGGATAAAAACCAAAGTTTATCACTTTTTGCAAATGGTGGTATTTTCTATTTTAAAGGGCCATGGGCCACCACGAATGCATTTGGTCGGAAAAACATCGGTATCGATTCGGTATTGCGCACTGAGGCGGTTTTTAATCAGCATGCCAGTTCTTATACCTACAACCTTAATTATCATCTTTTGGCCGATTCGGGTAAAAACGAACTGGTTTTACTCGCCACCTTTACCCCTTTTAAACGGAATCTGTTTCAAAATTTCCCTTCGGTACTTTACGATGGAGCAGGCAAAGTAATCAGAACACCAGCCTATTACCAGAACCGGAACAAAGCCGCCATTGATGTTTATATTGCACAGGCTGACTATACCCACGAATTTAAAAAACAATGGAAATTAGAAACCGGGGTTAAATTTCAATACACCAATTCCAATACCAGCGTAGACTATGAAGATACCCGCAACGGCCAATTGGAACCAAATGCTACATTTTCCAATCAAAGCAACCTCAAGGAATCCATCAGCTCAGTTTATGGAATCCTGAGTAAAGACTGGAAGAACGACAAATTGCAGCTTGGTTTAAGGGTAGAACGCACCGAGGCCGATTTTGTTGACCATTTTAAGCAAAACTATAACAACACATTTCCAACTTTCCTTTATCAGCACAACTTTAACCAGAACAATAACATTTCACTTTCATATAAACCCACCATTAACCGTGCTGCTTATTACGAGTTGGTTCCCTATACTGTTTTGCTTAATCAATATACCATTGAGCAGGGTAACCCTTCGCTTACGCCCCAATTCGATGATACTTATTCCATAAATGCAAATATCCACAAGCTTAATCTTTCGTTAAGTTACACCAGGACTAAAGGAATGATTGGTTTATTCCCTTACAGGCAGGATTTGGCGACAAAAGTGACTTATTATATGCGCCGGAACCTGAACCATTCGTCCGATATTTCGCTCTACCTGTTTTATCCGATTAAAATTAACGATTGGTGGGAAACCTTGAACAGCGGCACTCCAATTGGTTATAACAAAGCAGAAGGTCCTGTTTTGGGTGCAAACTATAAATTGGCTGCTTTCCATTCTGATTTTAAAAGTTCGCAGATCTTTAAAATCACAAAGAACCTGAAATTGCAGGTGGATGCCTATTATTGGACGGATTATGTACAGGATCTTTCGAAAAACAGTGGTAACAAAAATATAGACGCTTCATTTTTACTCAACCTTTGGGAAGGTAAAGGACAGCTACGCTTAGGCGGAAACGAATTGATATTTAAGCGGAACGATTATCTTATTGAACGCAATTACGGCGCTTTTCATTCGGCGGAACGCATCACTAACGATAGCAAACGTGTTTTCGTAGGCTTTACCTATAAATTCGGCAAATCTAAAATTCAGAAATCGGATAATAAACTAGGTAATGAGGATGCGCTGAAGAGGCTTTAAACTTATCAATCTTACTTAAAATCAGCTAAATTAGTCTGAAGTCCTTAGTCTAGATTCGGAAGTCATATTAACCGATTTTTCATCAATAGTTGGAGAAATGAAAGAGAAATCAAGTTTTTTAAAACTTGATTTCTTGGTATATCCGTCAAGAAGAATGACGATTTCCCTCAATCTACCACAGCAAAACTAATTATTCAGAAGGTTCGATATGGATTAAGATATTGCCAAGCTCAGGAATAACTTTGTGCAGGGTATCTTGTAGTTTATGTGCCAGTTCGTGGCCGGCTCTAACTGAAAGTTCACCATTTACAAGAGCATGTAGATCCACATGGTATTTCATACCCGATTTCCGGATAAAACATTTTTCGGTACCCGCTATTCCCTGAACAGTAGCAGCTACTTTTCTGATTTCTGCGATGATGTCTTCGTATAGGTTCTCATCCATTATTTCGCCTAATGCAGGTCTGAAGATATGGTAACAGTTATAAAGAATAAAACCGGCAGCAAACAGTGCCGACCAATCGTCGGCTGATTCATAACCCTTACCCATAAATAAGGCGATAGAGATCCCGATAAAAGCAGCAACTGAGGTAATAGCATCACTCCTATGGTGCCATGCATCGGCCTTTAAAGATGAGCTATTGGTTTCTTTGCTCCGCTTCATTACCAATCTGAATGAAATTTCTTTCCAGATGATAATTGCGCCAAGAATAAATAAGGTAAAAGGTTTCGGAAGGCCATGTGGGGTTTTGATGTTCTGAATACTTTCGTAGGCAATTATCGTTGCTGAAGTAATCAAAAAACCAACAACTAAAAAAGTAATTAAAGGTTCTGCCCTACCATGTCCGTAAGGATGATTTTCATCTGCAGGCCTATTTGAATATTTGATTCCGAACAGCACCAAACAGGAAGAAAAAATATCGGCGGTAGATTCGATGGCATCGGCAATTAAGGCGTAAGAATTCCCAAAAATCCCAGCTGCACCTTTTATGAGGGCTAACGAGGTATTTCCGATGATGCTAAAATAAGTTGCTTTTACCGCTACCTGTTCATTTGTTGTTGTCGCCATGTCAATATCCCGTGCTGTTAAATCCCATCAAATTCAGGACGGCAAAAGTAAATAATTATGTTTTTAAAGCATGAGTATGTTTATAAAAATATAATTGGTTTACATGCGAATACTACGACCATAAACTCAGCTTTTTAGCTTTTATAGTATAGGTGATTAAGGTATTATTGAAAGAAGATGTAAAAATAGGAACAGAAAATCAATCTTAGTATTTATACCTTTCTAACCCGGCGGATAAATTTGGGGTTTAATAATGTGCCGGGTTAAATCATTAGGCCTCAGCTTTTTCTTCGAATACCAATCTCTGATGAATGGGTACAATATCTGTAGCCATTAAACCCAATGCCGTTAGGGCAATATCAAATGTAACTTCTTCATTGGCCCTAGGCCATTCCTTTAAGCGTTCAACTGAAAAGGAAATTTCCTGATCATTTTCATCTATGATTATTCCTAACCCATTAAAGCTGTTAAAATTTTGTATCCGGCCTTTTCTTATCATATCATTTTCAGTAAAAAAAGCATAAACATTGGGTGCGAATAAAAGGTTTGATATGATTTAATGATTTAACATTTTTTCACATTCATACAAGTTAACGCTTTATTTTAAAAGCTATTACTGTAAAGAATTATTATTTGCTCGCTTATTATTAACAATACTTCGTCATTTCATCTCCATTTAAAATTCCAACATCCGATATGTAGCTTATTATCATTTATATTTGATTAAGACATCTAAAATTATAGCATGAATACACTGGTCATTTCAGGTGGGGGAAGCAAAGGTGCTTTCGCAGGCGGAGTAGCAGAGTACCTGATTAATCATCGCCACAAAAACTACGATCTCTTTGTCGGATCTTCTACAGGCAGTCTGCTCATTCCTTTTTTGGCAATAGGTGATGTAAAACGTATTAAAAAGTTATACACTACGATTACCCAATCGGACATATTTACCGTTTGCCCCTTTATCATCAAAACCAGAAATGGCAAAGTTAAACTCCGCATAAACCACTTTGGAATTATTATGCAGTTTTTTAAACGGCAGAAAACCCTTGGCGACAGCACCAATCTCCGAAATCTCATCAGAAAAAATTTTAAACGTAAAGATTTTGAAAAGATAAAAGAACTGAAAAAAGAAGTAGTGGTTACTGTAGCCAACCTAACCACCCAGTTGATTGAATATAAGTCATCCAATGATTACGGATACGAAGATTTTTGCGATTGGATGTGGGCATCGTGCAACCTTGCCCCATTAATGAGCCTATGCCAGAAAAACGGCAACGACTATGCAGATGGTGGTTTTGGAAACCTCATACCCGTTCAGGAAGCCATTATTAAAGGAGCAACTGAGATTGATACAATTGTGCTGCGACAGGAAAAAGCGGTTTACAACAACCCTCCTTTGCAAAATGCTATCGAAGTATTTGCCCGCACCAGCGATTTTATGCTCAACCAGATTGCAAACGATGACCTGATCATTTCAAAACTGCAAACCGCAAGCAAAAATGTAAAAATCAATTTTTATTTCATCAACCGCGAACTGACTACACATTCGTTCGTTTTTGACAAACAGGAAATGACCACCTGGTGGCAGGAAGGCTACGAACTGTTTAAAGAGAAAGATTGTACCACTGAGTTATTAGAGGTGAAAGCAGATTTGGGGCTTTAATAAAACCTGTTCTCACCTCTTGGCCAAATAGAGCATTGGTGTTATGCTCCAATTCCCCCCTACACTTTAACGTTTTGATAACAATCATTTAACATTCGGAACGCTTTAAATCAGTTACTTATTCATTTATTTGAACCGAGCAGATAAGTGATCTGCCGTGTGAATATCCAAACTGATTTTATGCCGTCGTTCTGCACCATCATACCCTTTTTAGGAAACACCGATTTAAGTACTCCCCTTGCCATTGTTTTTATCGTTTGTTTACTTGCCGTAGTTGGTTTCGAATTTGTAAACGGCTTTCACGATACCGCTAATGCAGTGGCCACAGTAATTTACACTAAAGCACTCAAGCCTGTTATTGCTATCCCATGGTCGGGTTTTTGGAATTTCATGGGGGTATTTACAGGTGGTATAGCTGTTGCTATGGGCATTCTGAAATTGGTACCTTTAGATGCACTGATGAACCTACCTGTTGGCGTTGGTGCAGCAATGGTACTGGCGGTATTACTGGCCTCAATTGCCTGGAACCTGGGCACCTGGTATTTAGGAATTCCTTGTTCGAGTTCGCATACCATGATTGGCGCCATGATTGGTGCCGGTTTGGCCTTCACCTGGTATTATGGTGGTAAAGGTGTAAACTGGGGCAAGGCCGAAGAAATTGGATTATCACTGATTTTATCGCCCATTATCGGCTTTGGACTGGCGGTATTATTGATGTACTTTTTAAAACATGTAATTAAATATCATGCACTTTTCCATATCCCACATGGTGAAAACGACAGGCCGCCTTTATTAATAAGAGGTTTACTCATCACAACTTGTACCTTGGTAAGCTTTTTTCACGGCAGTAACGACGGACAAAAAGGTGTTGGTTTACTGATGCTGATTTTGATCGCTTTCCTCCCAGCTAGGTTTGCAGTAAACCACCATATCCCGAATAACAAAGTATTGTTCCAACTGAACCAAACCGAGCAGGTACTTCAAAAAACGGCGATACTTAACCATGGCAAAAGCTTAAATATTGATACATTAATTAATAAGATAGACAAAGCCAAATTTCACCTTTCGTTAAAGAACGAAACTGATAAGAAAAATACCTATCTTCTCCGTAAGCAGATTGAAGATGTAGTAGCTTCTGTAAAAATGGTGAGAGCCGATAAAACGCTAATACTCAACGCGGCTGACGACCAAAAACTTCATGATAATGCTTCTGAGCTATCAAAACTGGTAGAATTTGCACCATTGTGGGTAATTTTATTGATTTCTATTTCACTGGGCTTAGGTACAATGATTGGTTGGAAACGTATAGCCGTTACCATAGGTGAAAAAATCGGAAATGAGCATTTAAATTATGCCCAGGGCGCCACTTCCGAAATTGTTGCGGCCTCTACCATTGGATTGAGCACGGCATTTGGCCTCCCGGTGAGTACCACACATGTATTATCAAGCGGTATAGCGGGGGCAATGGTGGCCTCGGGGGGCAGAAAAAACTTAAATAGCAATACACTTAAAAATATTGGTCTGGCCTGGGTACTTACACTACCTGTATCAATTGTATTGTCTATTTTGTTATTTATGCTTTTTCACCTGTTTATTTAAGCAGTTTTACCTATTTCTATATATTACTTTATAAAGATGAAACAGATACTTGTAGCAACAGATTTTTCAAGAAGCGCTGGAAATGCTTTGGCTTATGCATTGGCAATGGCAAAAACATTGAAAATGGAAGTTGTGGCCATCCATGCCATACACCCAACTGAAGGGATAAACAACAGTACTTATAATGCCATTTTTATCGAATCGTATTACGGAAATAAAAGAGCTGCTTTAAAAGAATGGGCAGAAAATATCAGTCAAAGGGAAAACCTTACCGATGTTAAACTTGAAACGATTTGTGACATTGGCTTTCTAAAAACAGTAATTACCAAACATACCGAAAACAACCCTGTAGAACTGTTGGTAATGGGTATAACCGGTGCAACCGGAATTAGTGGTATAGTTGGTAGTAATGCGAGCATGGCGGTTACCAAAATGAGAATCCCTACACTAATTGTGCCTTTAGAAAGCAGCTTTACCAACTTCCCAATTATCACATTAGCCACCGATTACGAAACGGTTTTATCTCCCAAAGATATTACGGCACTTAGCGAACTGTTAAAGGCTTCGGGAACGAAAAAAATGCAGGTACTTTATGTTGCCGAAAAATCAGACGAGGCACATATACAAACAGGAGAAAAAAGGATCAGGGAGCTGCTTCCAGATACAGAGATAGAATTTAACTACATCATGCACAATAGTGCCCCCAATGGCATTATGGATTTTATTAAAAGTAACCACACGGATATACTTTGTTTGGTTAAACACCACCACAACATCATTTACCGCTTATTTACCAGTAGTACGGTTAACCAGGTAATGAACAAATCAGTAAAGGCTATTTTGGTTCTTCACGAATAGTTTAACTAGTCTAAAGTCGGTAGTCCTGAGTTCCAAAGTCTGTATATCGGAAGAGGAATGATGGAAATAAAATTTATACAAATTTTAGCGAAGCTACTCTGAAACAATTGAAAAATAGCCAGTTAACCATTCTTTAAAAAGTTTATTGTATAAAAATCAATAAATGATAGATTCCAGGGATAAATCACCTCAAAATATCGTCATTGCGAGGAGGAACGACGAAACAATCTTTCATGTTTGCTAGCCCAGCGATAATGATTGATTGTCGGCTAAAAAAGCCTGCTCGCAATGACAGCTTTTCTACGTAGGCATATCAATGGTAGTGGGTTAAATATAACAGTTTGTGTTCGAATTAAACTATGCCTGATAAAATATGTAAATCAATAAACAAATTTGTAAATATTCATCATTTTTGAATGGCGATCAATTGGCGGAGATCGCATTTATTTCATAGCTTTAATCCAATAAATATGGTAATTTAAATGAGCATAAAAACCAATAATACGGCACCTTTAAAAGATGGCGATCAATGCATCGTGATCGCCGGAACGCACAAGGGTAAATCGGGCAAAGTAAGCAACCTACATACCAGTAAAACCGGACATATTACAATTACTGTTGAACAAAATAACGCAGTACGGTTTAAAACGTTAATGAAAAATGTGGTACTCAAGGAAACAGAAAAATAAACCAAAAAAAAGGTTCAGATCTTATCGAAATGAACCAAAATTACAGTAGTAACCTTTATTTAGCTTTGCTCAATTTCTTTCAAACTGTTCATTTTCTTATACGCCAGGAAGCCT
>Ga0308165_1002306_pt1 | contig 23257 bp, 20 predicted proteins | sample PhyWR2_FD_201032 | JGI IMG/M metagenome (GOLD analysis project Ga0308165, IMG submission 201032) | Phyllosphere microbial communities from UC Gill Tract Community Farm, Albany, California, United States - DLSLW.R2 | ecosystem: Host-associated > Plants > Phyllosphere > Unclassified | place: USA... | reverse complement strand
CCATCAAACTGAATGACATCGCGAATAATGGTGTTGATTACAGTTGGTGAAAGGGTTGATGGGCGCTTCGGGTCGATGCAATCGAAGATCACATGCGCCGTCATGGCCATTGGCAGATCATTCAACGACTTGAATGGCACAAAATCATGCGCGATGAGATCACAAAGCGGAACATCCACACGCGCCAGTTCCTTGTGCGTATCGCTAAACGCACGGCCATGACCGGGCATATGCTTGATCACTGGTAGCACACCGCCTGCAAGCAACCCTTCGGCGGCAGCCCGGCCCATCGCCGCCACATTATAAGGGTTTTTGGAATAGGCGCGCGTTCCGATAACATCATGTGCGCCTTCAATCGGCACGTCGAGAACCGGCAGACAGTCGGCATTGACGCCGACTTTTAAAAGATCGAAGGCATGAAGACGCGCATGAAGCCATGCGGCGCGAAGACCAGCCTCGGCATCCCGATCATAAATCGCACCAATTTCAGCAGCCGCAGGATAATTCGGCACAAGTGGCGGACGAAGACGCTGAACGCGCCCCCCTTCCTGATCAATGAATATGGGCGTTTGCGGACGGTCTGTCACATCGCGCAATTGCGCTGTCAAATCAGCGACCTGCTCAAGACTTTCGACATTGCGTGCAAAGAGAATGAAGCCCCAAGGCTTTTCATCTTTGAAAAAGGCTATCTCGTCGGGCGTCAGTTTTGTTCCAGCTACACCGGCAATCCACGCCTTGCACTCTTTCATGCAACATTCCTTGATCTGTTTGCGCTTGGGTCTTTAGCGATTTAAACTAAAAATCCACCGCATGGTAGCATATGAAAAAGGGCGGCCAATGCCGCCCTCTTCAAATATCATCTTTAGCAACACTTATTGCGTCACAAAGCAGCTACCGCCAGCGCCCTTGAAGCGACCACAAAGTGCATTTGCATCCTCTTTAGAGCCTGCCTGAACGCGGACACGATAATACGTGCCTTTGTTTGGAATGTCGGCACGCTTGATGTCCACTGCACGACCACCGATTACGCTGCCATAGCGCTGTGCCATATTGGCATAGGACTGCTGTGCAAGCTCAGCAGAAGGCTGCGAAGCGATCTGGATAAAATATCCACCACCTGCGGCCGAAGCGACCTGTGCTGCTGGTGCGGTTGTCTGAGTCTGCGTACGCTGTGGTACATTTCCAACAATGTTTGTCGGCTGTTCAGCCGGACGTGACGGAACCACTGGCGCACGTACTGCAGGCGTTGCCGGCGTTTGGGCGACCGGTTCAGGCTGTGCTGCTGGTGTATTGACAGTTGATTGCTGTGGTTCATTTCCTGCGGCAATGGCTGCAATTTCATCGGTTTCAGCAGGTGGTGCGATTAAGGACGAATCATCTGCCGCCGCCGCCTGTTGTGGCGCACTCGCTGGTTCTTGTGATTGAACAATGGAGCCATCTGGGCGAACGATCATTGTTTGAACTTCACGCGTTTGGATCAAAGGCGCGTTTTGACCGGAAGCCGCAGGTGTCTCCGCCGTCTGACCGGGCTCTTGGAAGTCATTGGTGCCGACGTCATTATCCTGTGCACCGAGGTCCACAGGCTCCTCACCGGACGAAATCAGAGCCTTCTGTTCAGGGTTGTTCGGCAATGTACCTGCAACGCGATCATAGACGGCTTTGTCCTGATTAGGAACGGTAGCGCCGCCCGGATTTTCAGGCTGGACCTTGATCGGCTGGTTATCGGCGCGAATCACCACTGGCTCGCCTGATCCGCTGCCACCAAGGAAGTGGTAACCGATGCCGCCGATAAGCACTACGAGACCAGCAACACTTGCCAGAATTAGACCGCGACGACCACGCACTGGACGATTGAGATAGGCTTCCGAAGCCTTGCCCAGATCGTCTTCCGGCTGCATGGAAGCACGTGTGCCCAAGTCTGCGTTTTCGATTGTCTGTGCGCCCTGTGCGGCCCAATGATTATAGAAATCATCTTGGCTGGCACTTGTTTCCGTAACCGAGGCTTGTGGAGCAGACGGTTGAGTTGGAGACGAATAACGCCCGTAAGCTGCTGCTGCAGCTCCGGCACCGAGTGCTGCACCCGCTGCTACACCCGCATTCGGGAGATAGGACGACGCGCTTTCGCGGAAAATATCTTCAAAAGCTCGATCTGCCTCGCTTTGAACTTCCGTTTTCGCAGCTGTGTCATCGACATTGATGGTGCTGAAAACTTCCGCAAACTCGGCTTCCAGATCAGTCAACGAAGCGGCGGGGTCTTCTTCGCCGTAATTCACATCAGGCAGATCAAGCGAATGGGTTTGCTCGACCTTGCTGTCAGCTACGCTCAATGTTTCGATTTCAGGAGCAGGAGCGGCAAAAGCCGAACGCGGATCGGCATAATTTGTAAAGGATGGAGCCGTCGTTTGTTCCTGTTCGTTATACGTTGCATGCGCATAGACGGGCTCTTCAGCGGTTTCCGGTGACAAGTCCAGATCGTCTTCGATGAAGAAGTCTTCTTCAGTGAAGATGTTCGCATCGTCTACTGCCGGTGATGACGAAACATCACCGGAAGCCTCAAATCCGAAGTCATCTTCATTGAACGAGATTTCGTCGAGGCCGGATAGTTCGTCCCCCGTTGCTTCCGCAGCCACAGGTGCAAAAGCCGTTTCACTCTCCAGAGAGAAATCATCCCCAAACGAGAAGTCATCATTCAGCTCGGTTTGCTCATCTTCATAGCTAGCATGGTTGACCTGAGCAGGTTCGGCCGAAAGCACACCCGCTGTTGCACCACCAGGCGCAAAATTGCTCAGCGTGTAGTGCGGATAGATCGGAGCTTCTGAAGATGCCGTTTGAGGCACATCATAAGTTTCAGGCGCGAAACTTGTTGTCCGTTCCACGGGCTCATAAGCTTGCGGATCTTCAAGCTGGAAATTATCGAAAACAGGCTCTGCTTCGTTATATTGCGCTGGCGCTGCATGAAACGGCACTTCAGCGACATTTTCCTCATATTGAGGCGCGAAAGATGCGGCTTGCTCCGGCTGATCTTGATAGGTTTGCCGTGGCTCATCACTGAAAAGCAGGTTTTCAAGCTCGTCTTCCAGCGACAAGGACTGGTGAACAGGGGCGTTCGCAGCGCTATGTTCAAACGGCTCAGCGGGTTGGATTTCCCAGTCATCGCCCAAAGCTGTATTAATCTCAGGCTCCGGTTCGCCTGCATATGCATCGCTATAAAGGTTGTCTGACGGCTGATAGGCAGCAGGGCGATAATCCGCATAGTCCTGCGCAACAGGTTCAGAAACATAAGCCGTGCTGGAATCTAAACGCTCGGGTTCAACAAACTCATAAGATTCGACGGCTGCAAGCGGCTCGTTTGCATCGAGATTAAGATCAAGCTCTTCGTCCAGCGTAAATGCGAGATCGTCTTCTGTGAGCTCTGTCTCTGCGGCCTGATAGGAATGCCCATCGTAGGATGGCGAATGCGCAAAAGGCGCTGCGCGCGTTTCCGGCTGCAAATCTTCACCAAAATCGCCCAGTAACTCGCGTTCAAGATCAAAGGAAAGCGCATCATCGCGAGAATCAAAATTCGGTTCACGATGATGATCGCCTGGCGCAACGTTGTTATCAGCAGACGCGCCGAAATCCATGATCCGCGAAAGTTCCATCAGCGGATCGTCTTCGTGCAGCGGACGCTCGCCGTAATTACGGGGATTAGCACTGCTGTCCGTCATGGTGTGTTCCTAACTCAAACCCTGGACGCCGCAAGACGTCTCGATACATTACATTGTAGCGAGGCAATGTGGGCAAAAGTTGACGGAAGTTTCTTGCACCTGAAGGAAGATCGACGACTTATACATTCGCTGATCTTCCATCTTTTTGACTTATCCGCACCCGCATAAAACCTTGATTGATCTTGCGGGTAACGAAACTGTCTTAGCGCATTTCCGTCGGAGCATCTGCACCGATTATTGTCAAACCGGACGTCAGCACATCGGAAACCACCTGTACCAACCCTAGCCTTGCTAAAGTCAATTCTGGATCGTTAACCTTAATAAAACGTAAGTCTGGGTTTTCTGTACCCTTATTCCATTGCGAATGAAGCGAACTGGCGAGATCATAAAGGTAAAAAGCCAGGCGATGCGGCTCCTGATGGGTAGCAGCCGATTCGATCAAACGCGGATATTCAGCAAGCTTACGGATAAGCGCAATTTCGCTCTCATCGGTCAGTTTGTGAAGATGCGCACCCAACGAAACACGATCCAGATCCGTCAGTCCAAGCTGGTCAACCGCCTGCCGGAAAACCGAATAGCAACGCGCAGAAGCATATTGCACGTAAAAAACCGGATTGTCCTTGGACTGCTCTGTCACTTTCGCAAAATCGAAATCGAGCGGCGCGTCGTTCTTCCGATAAAGCATCATGAAACGAACAGGATCGCGCCCGACTTCTTCCACCACATCGCGAAGCGTGATGAATTCACCTGAACGTTTTGACATGCGCACCGGCTCGCCATCGCGGAACAGTTTGACCAACTGGCAAAGCAGCACGGTAAGCTTGGCCTTGCCATCGGAGACAGCACGCGCAACAGCTTCAAGACGCTTGACGTAGCCGCCATGGTCGGCGCCCAACACATAGATCATCTCATTGAAGCCACGATCATATTTGTCTTTAAAGTAAGCAACATCAGCCGCAAAATACGTGAATGTGCCGTCGGACTTCATCAGCGGACGATCAATATCGTCGCCAACTTCGGTCGAGCGGAACAGCGTCTGTTCACGATCTTCCCATTCTTCCGGCAACTGTCCCTTTGGCGGCGGCAGCTTGCCCTTATAGACGTGCCCCTTCAAGGTCAGGTCATTGATTGCGGCGCGAATTATACGCGCATGATCGGCATGAAGCTTACGCTCTGAATAGAATACATCATGATGGACATTGAGCGCCTCGAGATCGGCACGGATCATCGCCATCATAGCGTCGATTGTGCGCTCTTTCACGAGCGCCAGCGCTTCTTCTTCCGGTATTTCAAGAAGCTTATTACCGAATTCCTTGGCAAGCGCCTCACCTACCGGAACAAGATAATCGCCGGGATAAAGACCGGCAGGAATATCACCGATGGTTTCGCCGAGTGCCTCCCGGTAGCGCAGAATCACTGAACGGGCCAGCACATCGATCTGTGCGCCAGCATCGTTGATATAATATTCTTTTACGACGTCGAAGCCTGCAAATTTGAGCAGATTTGCCAACACGTCACCGACGACTGCACCGCGGCAATGGCCGACATGCATCGGACCAGTCGGATTTGCGGAAACATATTCCACGTTGACTTTGGTGCCTGCGCCAAGCTTCGAGCGACCGAAGTCTCTGCCTTCGTTCAGCATCGTGGCCAATTCGCGCTGCCAATAGACATCTTTCAAACGCAGATTGATAAAGCCGGGACCTGCAACATCGACACTTGCAACGTCTGAATCGCCTTTGAGTGCATCGGCAATAGCCGTTGCCAGCTCACGCGGATTTTGACCCACGGCCTTGGAAAGCACCATGGCAGCATTGGTTGCAATATCACCATGCGTCGCGTCTCGCGGAGGTTCCACGCTGATACGCGACAAATCGAGTTCGCCGCCATCTTTCGCTTTCAGATCAATATCTTGCAACGTTTTTTTGATACGTGCGTCGAAATCTGCAAAGATATTCATGGTTCGTCCTGTCAGGCTTCCGTCCGGCAATTATTGTCGTTTCCGGCGTTGGCTCGTCATAAAAATAGCGGAGATTCCGACGCATTTGAGCGCCAAAACCCGCTTCGTAGGGACCCGATTAAGCTAAATCGGGTGTATGGTCAAACAATCGTCGGTGTTCGCGCACGGCATAATTGTCAGTCATGCCGGCGAGATAGTCGGCAACACGGCGCGCGCGCGCGACCATATCCAGCATTTCGCAGCCTGATTGCCACTCGGCAGGCATGAGTGATGGATCATCGAAGCTAATATCAAACAAGTCCTGCACGATCTTATCTGCCGCATGTCTGCGAACAATGACGCTTTCATGAAAATAAAGGTTCTTGAATAAAAAACGTTTCAGCACTTTTTCTTCATCACGCATGGTCTCTGAGAAGCCGACAAGCGCACGCGGCTGAGCGTGCACATCTTCAAGTTTCTTCGGATTGGCACTTGCGATACGGCGTTGCGATTCAGCAATGACATCCTCAACCATGATGGTAATTTGCCTGCGCACAAGCTCGTGGCCCGTGCGCACCGGATCAAGTGCGGGATAGCGGGTTCTGACAATATCAAGAAGTCGCTTGGTCAATGGTACTTCATCAAGACCATCAAGCGTCAGCAGGCCAGAACGAAGTCCATCGTCGATGTCGTGTGCGTTATAGGCAATGTCATCGGCAATCGCCGCACATTGCGCTTCAAGGCTTGCGAAACGCGACAATTCAAGATCGTAGCGTTCATTAAAATCGAGAATCGGCTGTGGCACGGGTTCATCCGAATGGGTCGCAAAAGGACCAATCAGCGGACCATTATGCTTCACCAATCCTTCGAGTGTTTCCCATGATAGGTTCAACCCGTCGAAATCAGCATAGCGATGCTCAAGCTTGGTCACAATCCGCAAGGACTGCGCGTTGTGATCGAAGCCGCCATAGGTTTTCATACGCTCGTTAAGCGCGTCTTCACCGGTATGGCCAAACGGTGTGTGGCCAAAATCATGCACAAGCGCCACAGCTTCCGCGAGGTCTTCATCAAGCCGCAAGGCTCGCGCCAAAGCGCGTGCAATCTGTGCCACTTCTATCGTATGGGTCAAACGCGTTCGATAATGATCGCCCTCATGGGCGATAAAAACCTGCGTTTTGTGCTTGAGGCGGCGAAATGCGGTGGAGTGAATGATTCTGTCGCGGTCACGCTGGAACGGCGTTCGTGTGGCGCTTTCTGGCTCCGGAACCAGTCGCCCACGGCTCAAAGACGGGTTACAGGCATAGGGCGCACGTTCGCGATAACCGAAGCCTATTCCTTCAAGTGACCCAATTCCTTCCGGGGACATTGCGATGCATTCCTCACTGTAATATGATTACGCTCAATCAAGGTAGTCATTGACTTCCACACCTCGCGTTCATAGCTATCAGCTAAACATGAAAGCAAGTATGCGTTGGGGTGTGGCTATTGAAAATTCCAACTCGACAAACGCAATTGCAAGCGGAACAAGGCAGATGACAGATATTACCGTTTCTGAATCCGCAGCCAAGCGGATTGCAAAGATTATCAATTCCGAACCCGGCAAAACTGCACTTCGCGTTTCTGTCGAAGGCGGCGGCTGTTCTGGCTTCTCTTATAAATATGAACTTGTCGATGAACAGTCGGATGATGACATCATTATCGAAAGGCTGGGCGCAAAGGTATTAATCGACTCGATTTCGGTTCCTTATATAGACGGTTCAGAAATCGATTTTGTCGATGACCTCATGGGACAATCGTTCCAGATTCGCAATCCCAATGCCACGGCATCATGTGGTTGCGGCACAAGCTTCGCTATCTGATCAAACCTATGATCTAAAACGAAAACAGCTGATGAGAGCGGTTTCAGTTTAACTGAAACCGCTCTATCTATTTATTCTGTCAGGCTTTGACGGACGAAACCGTCGCATCAATATGATCGACCAGCGCATCCGGCAAACCAAGGCGTCCGGCCAGCATATCGAGATAACCACGCTCTGCGCGGCTATCAGGATCGATGGTCAGGCGCGAAGCAGTATATAGCTCAACTTTCTGCTCTTCTGTCTGAGCAGCTGCAACCAGCGCATCAATATCGATAGGATCAGCCAGTTCCTTCTCGAAAAAAGCTTCTGCTTCTTCATCAAGCCCGGAAATCTGCACCTTTTCCATGATATGCGCGCGTTCGCTCGCATCGATATGACCGTCAGCTTTTGCAGCAGCGATCATAGCCTGAACGAGTGTGAGCGCAAAACTATTGCTCATGGCGGGTGATTGCGGGTGAAACGGAGAATCGACAGGTGGCGGTGGAAGCAATTCCGGTTCTTTTGTTACCGGCTGCTCGGCAGCCTGCGGGGACTGACCGGATTTGTAATTCTTATAAGCGAGATAGCCGAGACCAGCGATTGCAGCGATACCGCCTGCGGCTGCGACATTGCCAGCCAGCTTACGTCCGGTCTTTGTGCCAAGGATGGCGGCAGCAATTGCGCCAGTAGCCAAAGGATTTTTCTTGGCGAGACCAGTCGCCTGCCCTGCCTTGTCGCGAACGCTCCCGGACATGCCCGGAATTTGCGATCCCAGAAACTGATCAAGAAGCTTTTTGGCGTCAAACATTCAAATCTCCTAATTTGGCTACTCTAATCGGGAGATAGGAACGCAAAAGCCACAATACAAATGGCTATTCGATAATTATCTGAATAAGCGGAAATTCTGTGATGGAGAGCGGGCAACGCTTGCCCTTGCGGCGTCTTACGCCTAATCATTTGAACATGAAAATCGCGACATGGAACATTAATGGCGTCAAGGCGCGTATCGAAAACCTCCAGCATTGGCTGAAGGAATCATCGCCCGACATCGCCTGCCTTCAGGAAATTAAGTCGGTGGACGATCTGTTTCCGCGGCTCGAGATCGAAACGCTTGGCTATCATGTCGAGACTCATGGCCAGAAAGGCTTCAACGGCGTCGCGATTCTTTCCAAGAAATCGCCTGACGAAGTCAATCGCGGTCTTCCCGGTGATGACAGCGATGAACAGGCCCGCTTCATTGAAGCTGTGTTCTCAACTGATAAGGGTGTTCTTCGTGTCGTGTCGTTGTATTTGCCAAACGGCAATCCAATCGATACCGAAAAATTTCCATATAAGCTTTCATGGATGCAGCGCTTGGAAACATGGGCGAAGCAAAGGCTTGAACTGGAAGAGCCTCTGGTTCTTGCAGGCGATTACAATGTCATCCCTGAACCCTACGACGCAAAAAACCCACAGCAATGGCTGGGCGATGCGTTGTTTCAACCGCAATCGCGTCAGGCGCTGCGCAGACTTGAAAACATGGGCTTTACCGAAGCCGTGCGTGCGGCAACCGACGATGTCGGCGTTTATACTTTCTGGGATTATCAGGCCGGAGCATGGCCTAAGAACAATGGCATTCGCATCGATCATCTGATGCTATCACCAGAAGCGGCCAACCATTTCGTTGCAACAGACATCGAAAAACACGTCAGAGCGTGGGAAAAACCGTCAGATCACGTTCCGGTTACGGTAACATTGGCGGTCTAATCATATATTTTAACGCGCGTCTTATCTGAAAACCACTTCACACTTTTCGGGATGCGCTTTATTTAACGCGCATCTTATCCAAAAACCGTTTCACACTTTTCGGGATGCGCTTTATTTAACGCGCATCTTATCCAAAAACCGTTTCACACTTTTCGGGATGCGCTTTAATCGCTGTTTGTAGCGTAATTACTCGAAAGCGCGATTGCATTGCGGCGATCTGCTTCACCCGCGATAGAGAAGGCCTGTTCCTGCATGTCGCGAATCCAGATGCAATCTTCTGTCGGGCAACGTTCAAAAGCTGCGGTGAGCATGGCAAGGCCACGAACAGTCTTTCCGGCCTGAAACAGCATATTGCCAAGCATTGCCTGAGCGCTGGCGTTGCCCTTCTTGGCGGCAAGCTGGAACCAGCGTGCGGCCTGCATTGAGTTGCGTTCACCGCCTTCGCCATCAAGAAGCATCTTGCCAAGTTCATACTGGGCTGCCGGATCGCCAAAATTCGATGCGGCTTGCACATAGAGATTGCGCGCAAACTTTGGATCAGAGTTTACAGGAGAGCCGGGAATGCCACGCTTCACATAGCCTGCAAGCGCAACCAGCGCATCAGCGACATAGGGTTCATTCTCGGAACCAGGCTCTGCACCGTCACGGACGATCTTTTCGAAAATCTGATAGGCTTCGTAGTCATTCTCTGTCACGCCGTCGCCATCGGCATACATACGGGCCAGCTTCCACTTCGCACCCTGATGACCGCGCTCAGCAGCATAACGCAGCGCTTTGATAGCTTCATCTTTGTGGCCGCTTTTATAAGCAGAGAAACCAAACTTGAAGAGCTCGAACGGGCTACGTGATTTTTCAGAGTCATCATTAAGATCAAAGGCCTGAGCGCTGCTGCACACGATGGCTAGGCCAAGCGCTGCAGCAATCAGAGGATATGAAAAACTGCGGATACGCATCACAACGCGGGTCTTTCATAATTGTTGGAAGTTGATGACATAAGTGACAGAGTGCATTGTCTTTTCGTCAACACTGCGACCCGATTTTGACCGAAAAAAGCTCGAACTTTACCAAAAGGACAAAAGGAAGACGGGGCAGTGTTTTTGCTGCCTGAAAACGGATCGTTGTAAAACAATGCGTCTTTCTTCATTTTTTCCTGTCCTGAGGGAACCAAAGTTTTCCGAAGTCGTTATCAGCTTTCGCCTTTCCCTAGCGGTGACGCCCCTTTGTGGCGGGAAATAGGCAAAATGCACTCGCATCTTTCTAGCTGAAAGCAATGATAAAGACTGTTGCTGAATCAACACAAAACCGTCTGTTATTATCCCAAAAAATTGCGGGTTCCCGATCGTCTGAAAGCTGATCAATTCCGCAGAGCTTCTGATTAATATATAATGCTGCTCCTGATCGGGGGCATCGGAAATGACCAACAGGCGACGCTATTACAGGCGATCTTATCATCCAAGAACGCGAAGAAGAGGTGGAGCCTTCCGCAGTATCCTCTTAACTTTACTCATCTTTTTCACGCTTCTAGCAATCATTGTATCGCTGCCAGTTAATCGCCAGCCAAAAGAATCATTATCAGGCACCGTCTATGTAATTGATGGTGACACAGTCATTCTAAACAAGGTTCATATCCGACTGTTAGGCATAGACGCGCCGGAGATGGGGCAAAGTTGTCAACGCGCTGGTCGTGATTACCTTTGTGGCAGAGATGCCCGTAATGCGCTGCAAGCCAGAATCAAAGGCGCCGCGATTCGTTGCGAGAAAGAAGGCATCGATAAATATGGCCGCGATCTTGGTCGATGCGCACTCGGCGAGAGTGATCTCAACCGATGGATGGTGGAACAAGGCTGGGCTGTATCCTACGGAGATTATCGCAGCGAAGAAGCAACCGCCCGGCGCGACAAGCGCGGCATATGGGCGGGAAGCTTTCAGGTGCCCCAGCAATGGCGCAAGGAGCATCAAAAATCGTCTGAAGAGGCCGAAACAGGGCATGAAGTGCCGTTAGCCGATGTAATCAGCCAGTTGCGCGATTATATCAGGTCGAAAGTCTTTATCCTTCTGAATTCATTCTGATCTGGAGCAGAATTGAAAAAATGGAAAATCTGGACGAGCTGAGGCACGCGATCCGGGCATGTCGGATTTGCCGTGACACGCCTCAGTTTCTGCCGTCTTTGCCACATGAGCCAAATCCGGTCTGCATCATTTCGGATACTGCGCGCATTGCGATCTGCGGGCAGGCCCCCGGCATTCGTGTGCATAATACGTCCCTGCCCTTTAACGACCCTTCCGGTGATCGCCTGCGGCAGTGGCTCGGCACGACGCGCGAGGAATTCTATGACCCCTCGCTTTTTGCAATCGTACCGATGGGCTTTTGCTTTCCCGGCTATGACAAGCATGGCGGCGATCTCCCGCCGCGCCGAGAATGCCGACTGACATGGCATGATCGTGTTTTTGCTTCTATGCCGCAACTTGAATTCATCCTCGTTGTCGGACAATATTCGCTTGCCTATCATCTGCCGGAATGGCGCAAGACCAGCCTAACGGAAACGGTTCAGAACTGGCGCAGCTTCATAGAGACACCAAACGCTGCTGGACGCATTGTGCTACCGCTGCCCCATCCTTCCTGGCGCAACAGCGGCTGGCTCAAGCGAAATCCATGGTTTGACGCAGAAGTTGTGCCCGTCCTTCATCAAAAAATACGCAGACTAATCAATCCCGGAAAATAATTTTTATAACAACCATTCTCAACAGAATATTTTTCCTGTAATTTCGGACCGATGCAGTCGATAAGGTAATAAGTTTCATTCATCCGGACAGTTCGGGAAACGATTTCTAATACCGGGATAAAAAACGCATGGACAGGCTAGACAGAAAAATACTGCGATTATTGCAGGAAGACGCAACACTGGCGGTCGCCGATGTCGCAAAGAAGGTTGGCCTATCCACCACCCCTTGCTGGCGCCGTATCCAGAAACTCGAGGAAGACGGCGTTATCAAACGTCGCGTCGCCATCCTCGATCCAATACGGGTGAATACACGGGTGACGGTGTTTGTATCGGTTCGCACCAGCTCGCACAGCAATGAATGGCTCAAGCGCTTTTCGGAAGTTGTTCAGGAATTTCCAGAGGTCATTGAATTCTACCGCATGAGCGGTGATGTCGATTACCTGTTGCGTGTGGCCGTGCCGGATATTGGTGCCTATGATGCTTTCTATAAACGCCTAATCAGCAAAATCGAAATTCGTGATGTCTCCTCTTCCTTTGCGATGGAACAGATCAAATACACGACTGAGTTACCGCTTGATTACATGGTGCTCGACAAGGAAAACAACTAATCACTCGTTGTCACAAAAAAGGCCCTGAAAACTCCGGGCCTTTTTTATTCATTTCGTGGCGCTTGTGACACCTGCCTGTTCGAATGTTGCCATTCCGCTATGGCAAAGGGCTGCGGCTTTGACGATACCCGCAGCGAGCGCCGCACCTGTGCCCTCGCCCAGCCGCATACCAATATCCAGAAGGGGTTTCTTGCCCATTTTTTCGAGCAACAGGCGGTGGCCCGGCTCTGCCGATACATGGCCGAAAAGGCAATGATCCAACGCGACGGGGTTCGCCGCATAAAGCACAGCAGCAGCAGCACTGGCCACAAAACCATCGACGATAACCGGTATTTTTTCCATGCGTGCGGCAAGGATGGCACCTGCCATCGCTGCAATTTCACGTCCACCAAGACGACGCAGAACCTCCAGCGGGTCTTTGAGGTGCGCCTGATGCAGCGCAATTGCTGCACGAACCGCCGCAAGCTTGCGCTGCATCAATTCACCTGTTGAGCCTGTGCCGGGGCCAACCCAATCCTCAGCCGCGCCACCAAACAGCGCAAGCGCAATGGCTGCGGCAATGGTTGTATTGCCGATTCCCATTTCGCCTATACACAAAAGATCAGTGCCGCCCGCAATGCCTTCCATGCCGAAGGCCATCGTGGCCGCACAGGTACGCTCGTCCATGGCTGCTTCTTCGGTGATGTCAGCAGTTGGATGTTCAAGCGCCAGATCGAAAACCTTAAGCCCCAGATCATGTGCTATGCAGATCTGGTTGATCGCAGCACCACCAGCGGCAAAATTTTCAACCATTTGCGCGGTGACGCTTGATGGGAATGGCGTAATGTTCTTGGCCGTGACGCCGTGATTGCCTGCAAAAACGGCGACCAGCGGGCGATTGATTTGCGGGATTGACTTGCCAGTCCATGCTGCAAGCCATGCTACGATCTCTTCAAGCTGTCCGAGCGAACCTGCAGGCTTGGTCAATGTCGCTTCCCGCGCCCGCACAGCCGCTTCCGCATCAAGATCAGGTCCCGGAAGATTTCGGATAAGTTCACGGAAATCGTCAAAAGGAAGGCCACTGGCGCTCATATCGTCTGGTCCAATCAATCAATGGAGGATGCAAAATAACTGTGCTCGTCCTATAAGCACTTACGCAAATTTTCAAATCACCTCTTTGCGCCAAGCCATATTGGCCGCAAATATTCCTTTCGGGAGCAAGCCGTTGCACAAAAACAGCTTCCTAAGCGACACAATTCGTTCTCTCGGATTTCTGAGCCGATTGCCGCTGCCAAACAACTGGTTTGATGGTGCAGGCGATTCGCTCAAAACGAGCGTGCGCGCTTTTCCGCTTGCAGGTGCTGTTCTTGGGCTTCTGGCTGGCATTGCACTGCTCATATCTGATTATCTGAAGCTGCCGTCTGTTGTTTCCGGCCTTATCGCCGTCGGAATGCTCGCAGCCATGACTGGGGCTTTGCATGAAGATGGTCTTGGCGATACTACGGACGGCTTCTTTGGTGCTTCTACCCCCGAACGCCGCCTCACCATCATGAAAGACTCCCGCATCGGTACTTTCGCAGCGCTTGCACTCATCATCTGGACGGGTATCAAAGTTTCACTGCTGGCAGCAATTATTGATCGTGCAGGCGCGTGTTATGCTGCCCTTGCCTTGATTGGCGCAGAAGCTGCCAGTCGCGCTGCCATGCTCGCGCTGTGGCATGGCCTGCCCTCCGCCCGTCCCGGCGGTCTTGCAGATAATGTCGGACGACCGAGTTGGGAAACGCTCGTCTGCGCCTGCACAATTGGTCTTGGTATACTTCTCGTCACAATCATTCCTTCGGGCGGGTTTGTCGGCCTTATCAAAGCTCTCATCATCAGCGGCGTTCTGCTTTATGGATTTGCAAAGCTTTGTATCGCGAAAATTGGCGGACAAACTGGCGATACGCTGGGTGCGGCACAACAGATATGTGCGCTAGCCGTGCTACTCGGCCTTGTCATGTCGCTTTGATGAAACCACATTGAGCCTATGAATGCTGTAGACATCGAATCGCCATGCATCCTCGTATGCGTGATAGACAGTGAGAGCGGATTTTGTCTCGGCTGCGCCCGGACGCTCGATGAAATTGCCGGTTGGTCCACTATGGGCAATGATGAACGGCGTGCAGTCATGATGCTTTTAGCTCAGCGACATGAGAGACTGGAAAAGAGAGAAAACTGATGGGGCGTTTGTTCTGGATCGTAATTGCCGCCATTGCGGTGGTCATTCTGCTGCTTATGGCAAACGATGACAGCGGCACAACGCTTGGAATGACCAATGATGCTTTTGGTCAAGCCGCCTATATGGGCATTTGGGGCGTCGTGCTTGCGGCGGGCATATTGGGTTCCGGCATAAAACTCAGCGATTTCGCGCGCAACATGGCCGTTTGGGCGGTGATTATCCTAGCTCTCGTTGCGGCCTATCAATATCGTTATGAGCTTCAGGATGTTGGAAGTCGCGTCACCGCTGGGCTTATTCCCGGTAGCCCGATTTCCGGTCGTGCCGCCGATGGCTCGCTGACTGTGACGCTCGCAAAATCTGCCAATGGCCATTTTGACGTCAATGGTCGCGTAAACGGCGCACGTGTGCATTTCCTCGTCGATACGGGTGCATCTTCGGTTGTGCTTTCAAAAGAAGATGCCGAGCGCGCTGGCATCGACACATCATCGCTTGCCTATAACGTGCCGATCAGCACAGCCAATGGCAGGGCGACGGCAGCAAGCATCACCATTGCAAGCTTGCAGATTGGCGACATCGAACGTCAGAATATCCGCGCAATGGTCACGCAAGAAGGTCTGATGACTGGTAGTCTGCTTGGCATGAATTTCCTGCAAACGCTGGGTGGTTTCAGCGTTCGCGGCGATCAATTGATCATGATGGACTAATCAGGCTGCCTCAGCGCTGGCTTCCATGACCGACGCGTAGGCTTGACGCAACAAATTACTATTAGCATCGGGCTTTGATGCATCGGTCGAGAGCATCTGACGCCAGCGACGTGCGCCAGGCTGCCCCGTGAACAAGCCAATCATATGTCGGCTGATATGCGAAAGCCTGCCGCCATCGGCAATATGCCTGTCAACATATTCACACATTGATTCAATAACTTCTGAAATGTCTTTCGGCTTTTCTTCACTACCATAAATACGCTGATCAACATCTACGAGAATTGCCGGATTGTGATAAGCAGCGCGCCCCAGCATGACGCCATCAACATGATCAAGATGCGAAACGGCCTCTTCAAGCGTAGCAATGCCACCATTGATGCCGATAAATATCCCCGGCAGACGCTGCTTAAGACGATAGACACGACCATAATCCAGCGGCGGAATATCGCGGTTTTCCTTGGGCGAAAGGCCCTTTAGCCATGCTTTGCGGGCATGCACCCAAAGCGCATCCGCTCCTGCGTTAAGCACCTGATCTGCAACAGCATCAAGAGCTACTTCCGGATCCTGATCATCAACACCAATTCGGCATTTGACAGTTACAGGCACTGAAACAACTTCTTTCATTGCGGCGACGCAGCGGGCAACCACATCCGGTGTCTGCATGAGACACGCGCCGAAAGTTCCCGACTGCACACGATCAGAAGGGCAACCGACATTGAGATTGATTTCATCATAGCCAAAGCCCGCGCCAATCCGCGCTGCTTCCTGCAATTTAACCGGGTCAGAGCCGCCAAGCTGCAAAGCAATTGGGTGCTCTGCCGCATCAAAACCCATCAGCCGGTCACGCGGGCCATGGATGGCTGCATCGGCCACAACCATTTCCGTGTAGAGAAGTGTGCGCTTTGAAAACAGCCGGTGAAAATACCGACAATGTCTATCGGACCAATCCAGCATAGGTGCCACGGAAAACCGATGGTCAGGATAATTGCTATTTTTAATCTTTATTTCAGTCATTTAAACAACAATCCTGAGAATGCGATTCATGTAAGCATGAGAGCTTGAGATCGATCGCCGTGCTTTAGTCGCGCAAAAAGCCACAAACAACACGAATGATCAAGTTTTGAGGCCACGAGAGCGTTCAAATCAACGAAAACTGTGACTTTCACGCTTATTACGCATTAAGATCATCATACGCGATTCTTGATACCAAAATTTGAGGACCATATTTTGACCGACCTGTCCCCCTTCAATAAGTCGTTCGATGCCTTTCTGTTTGATATGGACGGCACTGTTCTGAGTTCCATTGCTGCGACGGAACGCGTCTGGGGACAATGGGCCACTCGTCATGGGATTGATCCGGTGACGTTCGTTCCAACCATTCATGGCGTGCGTGCAGTAGATACAGTGCGCAGGCTTGGTCTGCCGCATCTGGACCCGGATACCGAAGCCAAAATTCTGCTTGATGCGGAAATGGCCGATCTGGATGGAATTAAGGCCATTGAGGGTGCAATTGATTTCCTCAAATCATTGCCAGAGGATCGTTGGGCAATTGTCACGTCTGCGCCTATTGAACTGGCGCGCCGTAGACTTGAGGCTGCGGGTATTGCTCTGCCAAAAATCGTCGTTTCAGCAGAAGATGTTGAGCGCGGCAAACCGAGCCCCGAATGCTTTCAGCTCGGTGCAAAGCGGCTTGGTTTTGACCCGCATAATTGTCTGGTTTTTGAAGATGCACCTGCCGGTATTGTTGCAGGGGAAACCGCGGGCGCTCATGTGATCGTCGTGACGGCAACACATCCACATTCGCCGGAAACCGCTCATAAAAGTATTAATAGCTACAATGAACTGAAACTGTCGGTTGACCCCGAGACAGGCATCCTGTCGCTGAGTGACGCTTCAATCTGATATAAAATTGAAAGGCGCGTGTTAAATCACGCGCCGTCCTTCACGCCAGACCGTGCGAATAATCGGCACATGCTCGGCAATTTGTACCCGCACTAAATCGCCGCGCTTGCCAATGGCAATTTCACCACGATCATTAAGACCGACAGCCTTTGCAGGATTGGTGGACACGAACCGCATTGCCTGCGGCAACGTGATTTCGTCCATCACATCAGCCATAAAAAATGCCGCCTGCATCATGCTTGCCGGGATATAATCCGACGAAATGATATCAAGATGTCCAGCCTCAGCCAGTTCACGCGCCGAAACATTGCCAGAATGCGAGCCACCGCGCACCACATTGGGCGCGCCCATCAGAACCGACATGCCGGAATCCTTTGAGGTCTTCGCAGCAAGATGCGTGGTTGGAAATTCTGCAACGCGAATGCCTTGCGTCTTTGCTTCCGCGACATGATCTGCAGTTGCATCATCATGGCTGGCAAGCACAATTCCTCGAGCATTACAGGCCCCTGAGATCGCAGTCCGGTTTGATGCCGAATGCTGCTGAGACTGGCCCATACGCTTTTCGCAATAGCTGATGAACTCTTCTTCGGAGACCTTAAGCTTGCTCATGTAATAAAGCTTATAGGTCTCAATATCGGTAAACTGACGCTGACCGGGCGCGTGATCCATCAGTGATACAAGTTTGACCAGCGGATGAACACCAAAACGCTCAAAAGCACTCAGGCAATCAGGGGCCGAAACCTCGCAGCGCAAATGCAGATAATGATCAGCGCGCAGCCGTCCGGCTTCACGGCCCTCTGCGATGGCAGAGGAAAGCTTACGCATATCTTCAACGCCAGTGGCAGCTTCTTCGTCAAAGCCAATGCGCAAGGCATCAAATACGGTTGTAATGCCAGATGCTGCAATCTGCGCATCATGGGCTTGCACAGCGGCAATCGGGTTCCAGCGCACTTTGGGGCGCGGCGCATAATGCCCCTCAAGATGGTCGGTATGCAATTCCACCAGTCCCGGCGTCAGATAATCGCCTTCCATATCCTTGCCGGAAACAGACGCGCCGGAAGCAATATCAACAATGATACCATCGACAATCTTTACCGTGCCGCTGATGAGTTCATCCGGCAGAACGATATTCGCATTTTTCAAAATTAATTCCGTCGTCATTCTTCAAGGCCTCCCCACGGCCCGCGAGGACCGTTTGGAAAACTTATTACCACCAGTCATCGGATGTAGCGAATGAATCTCAAAAGGCGCACCTTTTTCAGGTTCGACAAACAAAGCAAGATTGGCAATCTCGACAGCATCATCCAGAACAGGTGCGAAGAAATCATCAAGCGCGCGCTCGACCTGTGGGCGTTGCTTTTCATCGACGGGTCCGGTGAGGGTCATGTGAAAACGAAACTCGTCGAAAACATAGGGATAACCCCAGCGATCGAGATTTTGTCGCTGCGCTTCGCTTAAGCGTTCGGGACGACGCTTTGCAATTTCAGCATCGCGCAAAGGTGCACGAAAACGATCAAATGAAACCACAACATCATTGGCAAGCTGGTTTAGCTCTGCAACCGGCTCTTCCGGGACAAGCGCAAAGAACGGGCCGATACCCTGCACCTGCAAACGTGGAATCATAAAAGGCCGGGTCGATGATGCAAAATACATCAGCGCCGAAAGCAAATCGCTTTCCTCATAGGAAGCATCAAGACTGAAAGGCGCTTTGAGCGTTCCGTGAAAGCCATAGCGGCGCGGTTCTGCGGTCAAAGCAGCAATATCTTCGGCTGCGAGTGTGCGAATCGCAGGAACCTTCACTGCCTCTCCACTGAATGCACTGCGGCCCAGCCAGTTTGCAGCTACTTTCAAAAGCGCATCCCCCGATGGCGGCGTGAAATAAATAGCGTAACGCATAGTGATTCCTCTTTTGCCGGGATCGTTACACGCCGATTGTGGCAAGTCGATAAAAGGGTGATCACATCAATATTTTACATCCCGACAAATTCGTATAGGCGTAGTCTCGGATAAAAATGAGGAGATGATTATGGGTGGTTTTGCGTCGATCGGTGAGTGCATGATCGAGCTTTCGGGCAGCGGTGACGATCAATGGCGCATGGGATATGCTGGCGATACGCTCAATACAGCCTGGTATGCGCGCGCACTCACGAATCCGACCTTTGCGGTTGATTATGTCAGTGCATTTGGCGAAGACGAATTCTCGCAAAAACAGCGTGACTTTCTGGCTGCCAACGGTATTGGCATTGCCCACAGCCCTATCATAAAGGGTGTTCATCCGGGTCTTTATGCAATTACGCTTAACGGTGCCGAACGCTCCTTCACCTATTGGCGCAGTGACGCCGCAGCAAAGCGCCTTGCAAGCGATAAGGATGCGCTACGCGAAAGCCTCGCTGGCCGCAATATGATCTATTTTTCCGGTATCTCGGTCAGCATCGTGTTTCCCGAACATCGCGAAACATTGTTCGAGGTTCTGCGCGAATGTCGGGCCAATGGTGCGCTTATCGCGTTTGATCCGAATTTCCGCCATCAGCTTTGGCCAGATCGCGAAGCCGCCCAAAGGATCATCAGCGAAGCGATGCAGATTTCCGATATTGCGCTACCGACCTTTCCTGATGAGCAGGCGCTATTTGGCGACGAGACTGCACAGGCCTGTGCCGAACGGCTTATCGGTCTGGGTGTAAAGGAAATCGTCGTGAAAGACGGCACGGAGCCTGCGCTGGTTATAGCTGACGGAAAACAGGCGCTTGTGCCTTCGGTCAAAGCCAATGCGGTTGATACGACAGGCGCTGGCGACAGCTTTAACGGGGGCTATCTGGCGGCACGCCTTGAAGGCCTGCCCCCTGTGAAGGCTGCGCGCAAAGCACACGCGGTTGCTGCTCGCGTTGTTGAAAGTCGCGGCGCGCTTGCTCCAATGGAGATTGCGCGCGCCGCTTATCGTAATGAATCTAGTCCCGCGTAAATGCAAAATGGCTCGTCTGGGCGTAAACCTCGCCCGGACGCAGGATCGACTGCGGCACATAGGAATATTCCAGCGAGCCGGGCCATAACTGCGGCTCCAGACAAAAACCTGCATGTTTGCCGTAGCGTTTCCCGGTCAAGCCAATGCAATCATTGGCCATCGTATTACCCGCATAGAACTGAACGCCGGGTTCGGTGGTCGCAATATCAAGACGAATGCCGGAGCGAGCGCCCTTGACGGAGGCACAGGGACGCAATGGACCACGCGCTGCCGTCAGGCAGAAATTGCTGTCATATTCGAGCTGCTCGCCGTTTTCATCAAAACGGATCGGACGGAAATCGCGGAAATCATAGGCCGTGTCTTTGACCGGCAGAACGCGTCCATCTGGTATCAGAGCTTCATCAACAGGCATGTAAGCATCAGCTTCGATCTTGAGGTGGTGATCTAGAATATCACCCTCGCCACCATCATCGAGATTGAAATAGCTGTGATGCAGAAGACTGCAGGGTGTTGGTTTGTCGGTGACTGCTTCAAGGCGCACGATCAATGTGCCGTTCGCGTTGAGCATATAGGTGCAGCTTACATTGAGATTGCCCGGAAAACCCATTTCGCCATCGGCTGCAAGGGTTGCAAGCGTCACAAAATCGGCACCGGAAGCTGTGACTTTCCAGACGCGGTTGCCAAGACCATGACTTCCGCCATGCAAATTATGAATGCCCTGATAATTCGGTTCGACCTCAAAAGTCTTGCCATCAAGCTCGAAGCGGGCATTGCGGATGCGATTGGAAAAGCGACCAGCAATCGCGCCCAGATGCGGCGAATGCGCCGGATAATCGGCAAAATCACGATAGCCGATGACCAATGGCGCATCGTGTCCTTCCATGCGCAGGTCCTGAATGGCTGCACCCCATGTGATGATCTTTGCCTCAAGCGGACCATTTGCAATGGTCAACCGATGAACCGCCTGCCCGTCCGGTGCATATCCAAAAATTTCCGATGTCAATTTGTTCGCCCATTTTGATGCATTTTTGAGAGCTGTATCAAATCCGCATAGTAACAATGGTGCAAGAGACTATCTTTAAAAGGCTGAAATATCTCGGCTCGGTTTCGTCCGAAATCTTCGATTAATACCGTTCCGAACGACCTCAAATGAGAGCATTTCAAAATTTTGTAATTGGCTTTATGTTGCGCTTCACCAGTTGTGCACCTTATATGCGCAATCAAACTTGAGCAAAATGCCGGTGAAGGTCGAGCTATTATGACTTTCCCTGTCACTGGAAAAACGCTAGATACGCGCAGATACTCAGATGCATGCCCATTGCGGCATCGCAAGAATTAAAGGAATCGAAACTTGTCCTCTACTTTTGACAAAGTCGCCGACATCATTGCCGAAACGAGCGAAATCGACCGTGACACCATCACGCCGGAAAGCCATACCATTGATGATCTCGGCATCGACAGCCTCGATTTTCTCGACATCGTGTTCGCAATCGACAAAGAATTCGGCATCAAGATTCCGCTTGAACAGTGGACGCAGGAAGTCAACGAAGGCAAAGCGCCGACCGAAGAATATTTCGTTCTGAAGAATCTCTGCGCCAAAATCGACGAGCTGGTTGCAGCCAAAAAGGGCTGATTAGCCACGCAAGCTGACGGTATGAGAGGGTGAACATTCGTGTTCGCCCTGATTCCGTTTCTGGATCATGCATCGCATCCACAAGCACAGCATTTACGGGCAGAGCCAAACCATGCAGAGCAATAAAGTCGTCATTACCGGCATTGGCATCATCTCTTCGCTTGGCGAAGGGGGAGAAGCGCATTGGAATGCCTTTTCAACGGCAGACGGTCAGCCGCGCCTCGAAAAGCAAGCCTTTGCGCCATATACGGTTCATCCGCTGGGCGAAGTCGATTGGGGTTTGCAAATTCCCAAGCGCGGCGATCAGCGCCAGATGGAAACATGGCAGCGGCTTGGCACGTATGCAGCTGGTCTGGCCCTTGAAGATGCCGGTATCAAGGATGACGAAGCGCTTTGCACAAGCATGGATATGATCGTGGGCGCCGGTGGTGGCGAACGCGACATCACCGTCGATATGCAGATTCTCGAAGAAGGTCGTACCTATAGCGATCAGGACAATGAGCGTGGAAAAATGCTCAACGAGAAACTTTCGACCGAGTTGCGCCCTACCCTGTTTCTTGCCCAGCTTTCCAATTTGCTGGCTGGCAATATTTCCATTGTTCACAAGGTCACAGGCTCTTCGCGCACATTCATGGGCGAAGAAGGTTCCGGCATTTCGGCTATTGAGACCGCTGCCGCACGTATTCGCTCTGGCCAAAGTACCCATGCGCTGGTGGGTGGCTCTTACAATGCTGAACATTTCGACATGATTCTCGGCCATGAGCTGGGCGGGCTGCTCGCACATGATGGCTGGTCAGAGCTCTGGGCGCGTGAAGGTCAGGCCGGTGGTGGCATGATTTCAGGCTCTGGCGGCGTGTTTCTAGTGCTTGAAAGCGCTGAACATGCGCAAAAGCGCGGCGCGCGTGCCTATGCGGAAATCGCACAGATCGAGAGTGCGCAGATCAATCGTGATAAGGATGATCTTGCGAAAGCCGTGCGCGAACTCGTGCTGGCAGCCAATGGTGGCGCAAATCCTGATTATGTTGTTTCGGGCGCTTCCGGCGCACATGCGGCAACCTCTGCAGAAAAAGCCGTTCTTGACGAAATTTCCACAGCCTATCGCGGCATATCCGGTCTAACCGGGCATTTGCGCGAAGCACAGTTTCCGTTGGCCCTTGCCCTTGCCGCCATTTCTGTCTGGAAAGGTGAGGCATTTGCCTCTCGCGATCCATCCGAAAATGTCGTGGACAAAGCGATCAACGAAGCCATTGTCACAACCATCGGCGCAACGCGCGCTGAGGGTGCTGCAAAGCTGGTGAGAG
>Ga0308165_1002304_pt1 | contig 23276 bp, 18 predicted proteins | sample PhyWR2_FD_201032 | JGI IMG/M metagenome (GOLD analysis project Ga0308165, IMG submission 201032) | Phyllosphere microbial communities from UC Gill Tract Community Farm, Albany, California, United States - DLSLW.R2 | ecosystem: Host-associated > Plants > Phyllosphere > Unclassified | place: USA... | reverse complement strand
TTAAGGTCGAGCGTCTTGGCCGCCATGCGCTCCATGGTGTTCACGTTGACGGTGTACTTGGGCTCCTGCACCGTGGCCGACACCATCTGCGTGCCCAGCTTGAGCCAATAGGCGCGGCCCGGGATCATCGCCTCGTCGGCCATCCACACGAACGTCGCCTCGAACTGGTCGGCAGTCTGCGGCGGATTGTCGGCGACCGAGATCACGGACCCGCGCGAGCAGTCGATCTCGTCCTCGAAGCAGACGGTGACCGACTGGCCGGCAACCGCTTCCTCAAGATCGCCGTCATAAGTGACGACACGGGTGATCGTGCTGGTCTTCCCCGAGGGCAGGACGCGGATCTTGTCGCCTGCCTTGACGGCGCCGGTGGCGACGAGGCCCGAAAAACCGCGGAAGTCGAGGTTCGGACGGTTAACCCACTGGACCGGCAGGCGGAACGGCTTGTCGGCATCGACCGAGGAAAGAACCTCCACCGTTTCCAGGTGCTCGACCAGCGTCGTACCCTTGTACCACGGGGTATTTTCCGAGAGCGTGGTGATGTTGTCGCCCTTGAAGCCGGAGATCGGCATCGCGGTGAAGCTCTCGATCCCGATCGAGGCGGCAAACTCGGTGTATTCCTTGACGATCGCGTCGAAAACGGCCTCGTCGTAGTCGACCAGGTCCATCTTGTTGACCGCCAGAACGATGTTCCTGATGCCGATCAGGTGGCACAGGTACGAGTGGCGGCGCGTCTGCACCAGCACGCCCTTGCGCGCGTCGATCAGGATCACCGCAAGGTCGGCGGTGGAGGCGCCTGTCACCATGTTGCGGGTATACTGTTCGTGTCCGGGGCAGTCAGCGACGATGAACTTGCGCTTCTCGGTGTTGAAAAAGCGGTACGCCACGTCAATGGTGATGCCCTGCTCACGCTCGGCGGCGAGACCGTCGACGAGGAGCGCGAAGTCGATCTCCTGGCCCTGCGTGCCGACCTTCTTGGAATCGGCGGAAAGCGCGTCGAGCTGATCCTCGAAGATCATCTTCGAATCGTAGAGCATCCTCCCGATCAGCGTCGACTTGCCGTCATCGACGCTGCCGCAGGTGATGAAGCGCAGCATCGTCTTGTGCTCGTGGCTGACGAGATAAGCGTCGATGTCCTCGGCGATGAGGGCATCCGTGACGTAGACGGCTTCTTTGGTTTCGATGTCAGACATGCAATTCTCTCCGCTCGCCCTGAGCTTGTCGAAGGGCATTGGCGCTATGCTCGGTGGCTTCGACAAGCTCAGCCTGAGCGGAAACGGGACCGGGGCTGTTAGAAATAGCCCTGCTGCTTCTTGACTTCCATGCCGGCGCCGCCGGCATCCTTGTCGATGGCGCGGCCCTGGCGTTCCGAGGTGGTGGTCAGGAGCGTCTCCTGGATCACCTCGGGCAAAGTCTTGGCCTCGCTCTCGACAGCGCCGGTCAGCGGATAGCAGCCCAGCGTGCGGAAGCGGATCGAGCGCATCACCGGCACTTCGCCGGGTTCCAGCGGGAAGCGGTCGTCGTCGACCATCAGCAGCATCCCGTCGCGCTCCACGGTGGGGCGCTTGTCCGCGAAATAGAGCGGCACGATCGGGATGTCGTTGAGGTGGATGTACTGCCAGATGTCCAGCTCGGTCCAGTTCGAGATCGGGAAGACGCGGATCGATTCGCCCTTCGCCTTGCGGGCATTGTAAAGGTTCCACAATTCGGGGCGCTGGTTCTTCGGATCCCAGCCGTGCGACGAAGTGCGGAACGAGAAGATGCGCTCCTTTGCGCGGCTCTTTTCCTCATCGCGCCGGGCGCCGCCGAAGGCTGCGTCGAAGCCGTACTTGTCGAGCGCCTGCTTCAAACCTTCGGTCTTCCACATGTCGGTGTGCAGCGCGCCGTGGTCGAACGGGTTGATGCCCTTCTCCACCGCCTCGGGGTTCTGATAGACCAGCAGGTCCATGCCGCTGTCGCGCGCCATCTTGTCGCGCAGCTCGTACATCGCCTTGAACTTCCAGGTCGTGTCGACGTGGAGCAGCGGAAACGGCGGCGGCGAGGGATAGAACGCCTTGCGGGCCAGGTGCAGCATCACCGCGCTGTCCTTGCCGACCGAATAGAGCATCACCGGCTTGTCCGCCTCTGCGGCGACTTCCCGAATGATGTGGATGGCTTCTGCCTCAAGCCTGTCGAGGTGGGTAAGTGTCTTCATCAGGATCGCTCGTCCTCTGGCCTTCGTTGGGTGGCCCCCGGTCTGTAATCTGGGCTCGAATCGCTTTCGCAGGGATGACTTTGCGGCAAACCTCCCATATGGGAGGGTAATGGCGCTGACTTCCTCCGACGAGACTGATCTCCTGCTCCCGCTGGTACGCGGTATTGCCGACAGCGCGCAGTTTTCCGAGTTTCTGGAGCGGCTGCGTCGCCGCAGCGATGCCGAATACGTCTCCATCATCATGAAACAGGGTGATGGCCCGCACGCCCATATCAGCGACTTTCACGCCGGCCGCGACCTGCGCGCAGCCGCGCGTGAGGTCGATCCCTTCGAGATGCACGCGCTGGAACGCTTGCACTACGATCAACTGCGACCGGGGCGCGTCTATTCGGTTGGCGAATTCGTCGACCACGATCCGGTCTTCCGGGCCGAGCGCATGGAAAAAATGCGGCGCCTCGGCATCGCCGACGAACGGGTGGTGCGCCTGCCGCAGATCGAAGACACCAGCGCCTGGCTCATCATGGCGCGCGCGCAGCCCTGCACCGGGGCCGACAGCGCCCTGCTCTCCTCGCTCGCACCTTATGTCGAGGCAGCGCTGCGCAGCTACGTCACTCTGGAGGCGCACCGAATTCGGGCAAGCGTCAGTTCGCAAGGCATGGCCCGCAGCGCCACCGCCTGGATGGCGCTGGACCGCGAGGCACGATTGCTGGCGATCGACCCGCGCCTCAACACATGGCTGCGCGCGAACCTGGGCTACACGCCGCGAACCGGCGAGCGCCTGCGCGACCTCGGCGTCCATGCGGAGCGGGAATTGAGCGCGGCGGCGATACTGTTCGCCTCGGATAATCCGCCCTCCCCGCGCGCGGCGGTGCTGCACGAACATCCCCGGCTCGAAGCGCTGCTCACCGCCACCAGCGACATGCCGGTCCCTTCGATGCTGGCGCTATGCCGTTTGCCCAACGCCCGCACCGCGCAGAGCGTCGAACGCCTCGCCCGCCTGTTCGACCTGCCCCTTCGTGAGGCCGAGCTGGCGATTGCATTGAACGAAGGCCAATCGATCGCCGAAGCGGCCAAGGCGATGGGCCTGACGGTGGAAACGGCGCGCAACTATTCCAAGCGGCTCTACGCGAAGCTGGGCGTGCGCGGGCAGCCGGAACTGGTCAGGCTGGTGTGCGACAGCGTGGCGGTGATGGCGTGACGGAGTTTCGCTGCTAACCCCAAAGCGCCTCTGCCGCCGCGAGACCCTGTTCCCCGCGCCCGCCCAGTTCGGCGGTCAGCAGCTTGAGGCGATAGGTCCACAGGTGCAGCGGATGCTCCAGCGTCATGCCCATGCCGCCCAGGAACTGGTGGTAGTCATAACACACCCGCTTCGCCGCCTCCTGCGCATGGAGCAGTGCTAGAGCCGCGTCCCCTCGGTCCCCGGTCCCGGCCGCGCGCAGGGCGAGCCAGTGGACGCTATTGGTAATCACCTGATCCTCGGCAAGCCGGTGGCGCATGCCCTGAAACGTCGCCAGCGGACGCCCGAACTGCTTGCGGTCCGACACGTACGCCACCGTTGTCGCCAACGCCGCCCCCAGCAGTCCTGCCGCCTCCGCCGCGGCCGCTACACGCCATGCCCGCAGCACTTCGGCGGCGTCGACATCGTGCGAGGTCATGCCATCCGGCAAACCGGTCAGGAAGGCCACCGGATAGGCGTAAAGCGTGTCCTCCTGCGCCGCCGCGATCATCCCGGCATCTGCCGTAAAGCTGCGCACGCCAGAGGGGCCGACGACAACCACACTCGCGCCCGGCCGCAGGAAGCGGACCGGGCCGCCGATCCGGCCTTCCGCGACCAGACATAGCGGGCGCGGCAAGGCGGGGTCGATCAACGGGCGCACCATGGCCGAAGCCGCCGCCTCTATCGCAAACGGCAGCCGCGCCAGTTTCTCCACCACCAGCGCAGCGGTGACGGGGCCGAGTTCCTCGACCGCCATGACATCCAGAAACCCGCTCTCGACCAGCGCGGCGTCAAAGTCCGCGCTTTCCAGCACAAGCGACGCATCGTGCATCGGCAGGCTGGCATAAGGCCGTGTAAGGCTGTCTATGAAGTCGAGGACCTGGGTCTGGTCTTCGCTGAGGGCAAGCTGCATCAGCGCGGTTCCCGGGGCAGTTCCAGCACGTCGCTGGCGATGATGTTGAGCTGGATCTCGGCCGACCCGGCGGCAACCCCGGCGACGATGCCACGCTGGTGATGCATCTTGAGGTAGGGCGATGCCCCGGCCAGTGCCTGAGGCAGGAACTCGATCACGAATTCGCACACCGCCCGCTCGGCCATGACGGTGGCATAACGCGCGGAACTCGATTCCGCGCCAATGGAAAGGCCGTCGACCCGCTTTTGGACGACCGAGTAGTTCGCCGTAGCCGCCGCCTCGCACAGAGCAGCACAGCGCGCCGCCTCGATCCGCACGTATTCACGGGTGAATCGGCCCTCGCCCTGCAGCATCGCCACCGCCCGGTCGAGCGCGGCGCGGGCAAGCGTGAAGCGCGGGATACCCAGTCGCTCGTTGCGCAGCGAATAGGCGACGATCTCCCACGCCTGCCCCTCATCGCCGAAACGGGCGGTTTCGGGCACTGTCACGTCGTCGAAGAAGACCTCGTGGATATCGCCCTCACCGATCAGTGAAGGGATCTGCCGCACGGTGATGCCCGGCGTGTCCATCGGCACCAGGATGATGGTGATGCCCTTCTTGCGGTCGTCGCTGGTGCGGGTGAGCAGGAAGCAGGTGTCCGCCAGGCCGGCGTAGCTGGTCCAAATCTTCTGCCCGTTGATGACGTAGTTGCCGTCCCGCAATTCGGCGCGGGTGCGCAGCGCAGCAAGATCCGAACCCGCGTCGGGCTCGGAGAAACCCTGACACCACAGCGACTGACCCTTGGTGATCGGTTCGAGGTAGCGGGCTTTCTGCTCCTGTGTGCCGTACTTCTGCAAAGTCGGGCCGATCCAGTTGACGTTCATGTACTGGCCGCCGCGCGGCTCCCCCGCGATCCACATTTCCTCGGCCAGGATCTGCTGCTCCCAGGGGCCAAGCCCCTCGCCGCCCATCTCGACCGGCCAGTGCGGGAATAGGATGCCCGCCTCGGCCAGCTTCACGCAGAATTCGCGCGCGAAGGCGGTCAGCGCCGGGGACGCGGGGCCATGCTCCGAGAACTTCTCCCAGTCATCGGGAAGGTTGGCGTGCAGGAAATCCCGGATCTTGTGCCGGAAGGCGTCCTGCTCGGGTGTCCATTCGAATTGCATCGGCGCGGCGCCTCTCCTCTTGTGCCTTTCGTTAGGCGCAAGAACGCACGCGCTACAACATGACCGCCGACGCAATCGCGGGTGCGATTGGCTCTGCCCGATTGCGGGGCCATGCTATGGCATCTGCGAGGCGCTTGCGGCATGACCGTGAAAACGGGACTGGGAACAAACGATGCAGAAAGTCGAAACACCATAATGAGCGAGAAGGCATTCGTCGCCGTGGCAAAGCTGGAGGAGGTTCCGGCAGGCGGCAAGAAAGTGGTCGAAGTGAACGGCGTCAGCGTGGTTCTGGTGAACGCCAAGGACCGCATCTTCGCGGTGAGAAACTTGTGCAGCCACGCCTACGAGACACTGGAATGCGGCCGGGTCCGTGCGGGGTGGATTTCCTGCCCGGTTCACGGCGCCCGCTTCGATCTCGAAACCGGCAAGCCGCTGAACCCGCCCGCGACGATGCCGATCGATACCTACGAAGTGCGCATGGATGGGGATACTATCGAAGTGGCGGTGTGACCCCGATCCGCCGCACCTGAGCCGATATCGCCCGCGCGTACCGCCCGTTGTGGACGCCAGTCCAGCCGCTGTGCTTGGACGGTGCCCATGACCGATACGCCCGATCTCGACGCGCTACGCAGCGAAGTACGCGCCTTCCTCCAAGCCGAGGCCCCTACGAACTGGCGCGATGCCAGCCGCACGCAGGACGACTTCGTCGCTACCCAGCGCGGCTGGTTCGCGAAACTGGTGAAGGCCGGTTACGCGATCCCGCACTGGCCGGCACAGTTCCCCGGCGGCGGACGCGGCCTTGCCGAGCAGAAGGTGATCTACGAAGAACTGGCGAAGGCCGATTGCCCGCGCCTGCTGCTGTCGTTCGTCTCCACCTATCACGCCTTCGCCACGCTGCACGAATGCGCCAGCGCCGAGCAGCAGGCCGAGTACCTTCCGCGAATTCTTGAAGGCGAAACTTGGTGCCAGGGCTTCTCGGAACCGGGCGCGGGATCTGACCTTGCCGCGATCAAGACGCGGGCCACGCGCGAGATGCGCGATGGGCGCGAGGTCTATGTCGTGAGCGGCCAGAAAGTTTGGTCGACGATGGCGCAGTTCGCGCAGAAATGCCTGCTGCTGGTGCGCACGTCCTCGGACGGACCCAAGCAGGCAGGCATCACCTACCTGCTGATGGACATGGATGCACCCGGCGTGTCGGTGCGCCCGATCCACCAGATTCAAGGCGACGAGGAATTCGCCGAAATCTTCCTCGACAACGTCGAGATCCCGGTAACCCGGCGCGTTGGCGAAGAGGGCAAGGGCTGGGCCGTAGCGCAGGCCACCCTTGCCTCGGAACGCGGCCTGACACTGATGGAACTGAGCTACCGGATGCGCGGCGCGCTTGGCCGCGTGGCCGCGCTGATCCGCGCGCACGGGCATGAAGAAGACCGCGGCGTGCTGCGCGACTTCGGCGCACTGGTGACGCAGGTGGACGCCGTCTGCGCCATCGCCGACCAGTTCCTGGACAACCGCATCAAGGGGATCGAGCGCATGGGCGACGCCTCGATCGTCAAGAACAGCTACAGCCGCGCGCTGCGGGCCTATGCGAAGCTCGGCCTGCGCCTTGGCGGCATGACCGAACAATACATTGCGCCGATCACCTTCGGCGATCTCAACACGGGCAACTGGATGGCAGACTTCATGAACTCCTACGCCTGGACCATCGCGGGCGGTAGCGAGGAAGTGCAGCGCAACATCATCGCCGAAAGGATGCTCGACATGCCGCGCGAGCCGAAAAGTTGGGTGGCCTGACATGATCGAACTGAACGAACTGACCGACGCCGCGCAGAAGGCCTTTCCCGCCGGCGCGCTCTCCCCGCTCAGGGATGAAAGTTGGGAGCTGGTCGCGGAAATGGGCTGGCTGATGGTCCGCCTGCCGGAAGACGACGGCGGCCTTGGCCTGACCCGCGAAGCCTCCACCGCGATCCACTTCGAGATGGGCCGCGTGCTGGCAACCACCCCGCTGATCCCAGCACAACTGGGCCTTCAGGCGGTCCTGGCGAGCGAAATGCTGGCCGCCCGCGCAGACTGGCTCGAACGCATTGCCGGGGGCGACTATGTGCCCCTGCACCTCCTGCCCGCGAAGCTGGAGACGGCGGAGGATGGCGCGATCTCAGGCACGGTCGGCGGCGTTTTCGATGCCGACATGGCGGCGGCGGCCGTGGTGCGCCTGCCCTCGGGCTATGCGCTGGTCCCCATCGACGCACCGGGCGTTTCGTTTGCGGAGCGGCCGATCTGGGATACGAGCCGGCGCCTTTTCGATCTCGTGCTGGATGGCTATGCGCCCGATCCCACGCTGATGCTCTGCGACGTGGCAGGGGCAGGCCCGCTCCATGACGCGCTGGCGCCGGAAGCACACCTTGCGCTGGCCGCCGACTGCCTTGGTGCTGCGAATGCCGCGCTGGAACTGACGATCGAATACCTCGGTATGCGCCGCCAGTTCGACCGGCCGCTCGCCATGTTCCAGGCGCTAAAGCACCGCGCCGCCGACATGAAGACCCGCATCGCCGCCGCCGAAGCCCTCCTATGGAACCGCGCACGGGATGAGAACGCCACCCTCACCCAATGCGGCGCAGCCAAGACGCTTGCGGCAGAGGCTTTCGTTTTCGTCACCGAAGAAGCGATCCAACTCCACGGCGGCATCGGCCTGACCGAGGAACACCCCATCCACCGCTTCATGAAGCGCGCGATGCTCAACCTCCAGCTTTGCGGCTCGCCCGACCTCTGGAACGAGCGCAGCGGCCGCGAAGCACTGGCAAGCCTCGACTAAACCTTGCCATGATGGCGCAACGTGCAGGGCTGCCGCACGTTGACGCCGTCATGGCCACTGTTTCCGATCCTCCCCCCGCGCCCGAACCGGGGCATCCTTCCGAAATCCGCAAGAACATCGTGCTCTACGGCGCGCTTGCCGCGAACATGGGGATCGCGGTGGCCAAGTTCGTGGCGGCGGGGATCGGCGGCTCCTCCGCGATGGCGACCGAAGGCGTTCACTCGCTGGTCGACAGCGGCAACCAGGTGCTGCTGCTTTACGGCCAGCGCAAGGCGAAGCGCGCGCCCGATGCCGCGCACCCCTTCGGTTACGGGCGCGAGCTGTATTTCTGGGCGTTCGTCGTCGCGATCCTGATCTTCGCAGGCGGCGCGGGTATCTCCATCTACGAAGGCATCGCCCATATCCGTGCTCCGCACCCGATCGAAGATCCGACGCTGAGCTACGTCGTGCTAGGCATCGCCTTTGCCATGGAGGGCACATCCTGGGCGCTGGCGGTGCGGGAATTCAACGCCGGACGCGCAGGCCAAAGCTGGTGGCAGGCGGTTCGCCGCTCGAAAGACCCGCCGGGTTTCATCGTGCTGTTCGAGGACAGCGCCGCGCTCGTCGGCCTTGTCATCGCCGCACTCGGTATCTGGGCGAGCGGGTACTTCGGCGATGCTCGGTTGGACGGCGCGGCCTCGGTTCTCATCGGCCTCGTACTTGCCGCCGTCGCCGTGCTGCTGGCACGCGAGTCGAAGGGCCTGCTGATCGGCGAAGCGGCCGACCCTGCCCTGATCGCGCAGTTGCGGGCGGTGATGGAGGGACATGCCTCGATCACCTCGGTCAACCACGTGCGCACCGTCCACACCGGCCCCGACGCGGTATTCGTGGCGATCAGCGCCGATTTCGTCGACGACCTGCCCATGGGCGAGGCGGAAACCCTGATCGAGGAACTGGAAACGCGCATGAAGGCGCTCTCACCCAAGATCACCTCGATCTACATCAGGCCGGAAAAGCGCGAGCAGGCCTTCGTGGAGTGATCCCCCGTCGCTGGTCATTGCCAACCTGAGGAAAAGCACGAAACCCCTCCCCCGCCGCGGCGGGAGAGGGGTTTCATATCAGTCGTATTCGCAAAGCGCCTTGGCGGCAGCGGCGATATCGGCCGGCTGCACGAGGAAGGCGTCTTCCAGCACTTTCGCGAAAGGCACCGCGCTATAAGGCGCGCCCAGGCGCCGCACCGGGGCTTTCAGCTTGCGGAACAGCTCTTCCTGAATGGTCGAGGCGATCTCGCCGCCTGGACCGAAGTGGCGCACCGCCTCATGGACTACGATCGCACGGCCCGTCTTGTCGGCGGAGGCAAGGACGGCGTCCTTATCCCACGGCGACACCGTGCGCAGGTCGATCACTTCAGCGGAAATGCCCTGCTGTGCCAGTTCATCGGCAGCGGCAAGGCAATTGGCGACCATGCCCGAATAAGTGATGAGCGAGATATGCGTGCCCTCGCGCGCCACTCGCGCCTTACCCAGCGGGATCGGTCCCTGATCGGCAGCCACGTCGCCGGGCACGAACAGAGTGCGGCTGTTCTCGATGAACAGCACCGGATCGGGGTCCTGGATCGCCGAAAGAAGCAGGCCCTTGTAGTCCGCCGGAGTAGCCGGAGTGACCACCTTGATCCCGGCGGTGTGGGCGAACCAGCCCTCGTAATGGTCCGAGTGCTGCCCGGCAGTCTGCCAGCCCGCGCCCGTCAGCGTGCGGATTACCAGCGGGACGGTGCTTTGCCCGCCCGACATGAAGCGCAGCTTGGCCGCGTGGTTGACGATCATGTCCATGGCCACGGTGATGAAGTTCATCAGCATGATCTCGGCCACCGGCTTGTAGCCGGCCATCGCCGCGCCCACGGCGGCACCCATGATCGACTGCTCGGCAATCGGGGTAGAGCGCACGCGCAGGTCACCGAACTTGGTCGAGAGGCCGCGCGTGGTGCCCATCACGCCGCCGCCTTCGCGGTCGGCCACGTCCTCGCCGAAGACGAGGACTTTGGAGTCTTCTTCCATGGCCTGGAACAGCGCGGCCGTGATCGCCGCCTGGCCGGTCATCTTGAGCATTTCGCCGGCCTGAGCCGGGGTTGCTTCTGCGGTATCGGCGCTCATGCCGGTATCTCCTCGGCAAAGACGTCGCGGCGCAATTCGTCCACCGACGCGTATCCACTCTCGAAGGCGAAATCGATGGCGTCCTGAACTTCGGCCTCGATGCCCGCCTTCATCTCTTCCAGCTGCGCCTCGGTGGCGACGCCGGTGTCGAGCAGCAACTGGCGGAACAGGACCAGAGGATCCTTGGCAAGCGCCTCAGCCTTCTCTTCCTTGGTCATGTAGGCGTCGTTGTCGCCGAAGACGTGCCCCATGAAGCGGAAGGTCTTGCACTCCAGCAGGGTCGGTCCTTCGCCGGCACGCGCCCGCTCGATAGCGGCGTGGGCATGGGCGTACATGTCGAAGGGATCGTTGCCGTCGACGGTGTAGCCGGGCATCCCGTAGCCGATCGCACGCTTGGAGATGAAGTCCACCGAGGTGCCGTTCTCATACCGCGTGTGTTCGGCAAAACCGTTGTTCGAGCACACGAAGATCACCGGCAACTTCCACACCGAGGCGAGGTTCAGCGCCTCGTGGAAGGCGCCGATATTGCTGGCGCCGTCGCCGAAGTAGGCGATCGTCACGCGCTTCGACCCGTCGAGCAGCGAGGCCCAGGCGAACCCATTGGCGATCGGCATCGAGGAGCCGACAATGCCCGTCGTCACCATAACGCCCGTTTCGGGGTGCGTGAGGTGCATCGGGCCGCCCTTGCCCTTACAAGTGCCGTCGACGCGGCCGCAGATCTCGGCCCAGAGCGGACGCAGCGGCATGCCCTTGGCGACCATGTCGTGGATACCGCGATAGATCGTGCAGATCACGTCGTCATCGGTCATCAGGTTCGACAGGGTGGACGGAATCACTTCCTGCCCGCGCGCCGAATAGTAGGGCGCGGTGATGCGCCCACGGCGGATCTGGGTCCGGGTGAATTCGTCGTTCCGCTCGATACGCACCATGCGGCGGTAGATATCGAGCTGCGTGGCGGCATCAGGCGATGCCCTGTTTTCTGGCGTCTGGCTCATGAGTCCTCTCTCGAACAGCTTGGGCTGCTGAACACACTGAACATTGGTTCAGTCACGCCCCCCGATGCAAGAGCGGGTGGACCGCCCCGGCGTTATCGTTCCTTCGCTACAAGAGCCTCGGGCGGTCACGCGAAAAGGCCCCGGAAAGGAGGGGCCTCTCACTGTTCTGGAATACCGGTCTCAGCTTTGCGGCACGACCCGCTCGCCATGTTCGGTGAACAGCGCGGTATAGCATGTACCGAAGTCCTGCGCGTCACTCTGGGTCAGTTCACCACTTTTCGACGCGGCGCCCATTGCGCCCAGGAACGCCATCGGATCGGCCGCTTCGATATCGTAAATCGCGAGGAATTCGTTCTCGTCGCTGCCCATCAACTTGGCGGCAAGCTTGTAGCGCTGGGCGCCTGCCATGCCGAACTTGTTCACCAGTTCAGGCAGGTGGGTGTTGTTGTACCACTCGTGATATTCCGCCTCACGGCCAGGCAGCGGGCGGGTGAGCGCGACAAGTTTCATCTTCATGGACATCTTTCCCGGTTGCTTTCGCAGACCAGCATTCGCCAGCCATCCCGAGGTTGCAAGCGTCAGCTGTCCAACCACCACAAGCATCGCCCCGCCGCGCCGACGGGAGCAAGCTATGCTGATTTTTGGAAAAAAGTTCAGGGGCGCTGAACAGGCGCTTTATCCCGCCTTACCCGCGGCCGCCCCTGAAGGGATCAGTACACGCCGCCCTGCTGCTCCGCAAAGTTCCCGGCGTCGCCAGAGGCATTGGCCTCTGCTGCGGCGCGGGCATCCCGCGCGCCCCGGATCTGGGATACCAGCGCGTCGCGGCGGCGGCTGAATTCGTCCTCGGCAGTGTACTGGCGCGGTTCCGTGTCCGGCTTGAAGGCTTCCCAGATTACGGCAGCCTTCGGATCGTCGCCGGGCTCGACGCCCATGACCCGCTTGCCGGTCACACGGTCGATGCGAACCATGCGGATACCCGAAGGAGCGACGAACGGCTGCTGCCCCCAACGGTTACGGGTGGCTTCCACTACGTCCTTGAAGATCGGCGCGGCGATGCGGCCACCCTGAGCATAACCGCCCAGCGAGCGGGGAGCATCGTAGCCCATGTAGACGCCGCCCACATAGTCCTGGTTGCCGCCCATGAACCACACGTCGGTCGGACCGTTGGTTGTACCTGTCTTGCCGAACAGCGGCAGCTTGAGGTCGCGCAGACGCACAGCGGTGCCGCGCTGAACCACGCCCTCCAGCATGTGGACGACCTGGTAGGCGGTGTCGGCGTCGAGCACCTGCTTACCCTTGCGCGCGATCCGCGGCATCGGTTTGCCATCCCACTGGGACATGTTGCAGGTGTCGCAGCGGCTCTTGTCCGCGCGCCAGATCACCTTGCCGTTGCGGTTCTGGACATAATCGATGACCGAGCCCGAGAACTGCACGCCGTTGTTGGCCAGCGCGGCATATGCATTGATCATGCGCGCCACGGTCGTCTCACCCGCGCCCAGCGCGAACGAGAGGTAGTTTTGGTAATCGCCGATACCGACATTGTGGAACGTGCGGGTGACGCGCGCCATGCCCGTATCGTTGGCGATGCGCACGGTCATCAGGTTGCGCGACTGCTCCAGGCCCCAGCGCATGGTGTGGCTGCCTGCGCCGCCCTCTCCGCCGAAGTTCTTGAAGCACTTGTTGCCGAGGTTCGCGCCCTGGAACACGCAGAACGTACCGTCGAGCACCTGGGTCGCCGGGGTCATGCCGTTCTGCAGCGCGGTTGCGTAGACGAAGGGCTTGATCGTCGAGCCTGGCTGACGTTCGGCCTGGACGGCGCGGTTGAACGAATCGATGCCGGCATCGAAACCGCCCTGCATGGCGACGATGCGCCCGCTGGCAGGTTCCTCGATGACCATGCCGCCCGAAACCTCGGGGATCGCGCGCAGCGCCCAGCTCCCCGCAGTCACTGGCGCAGCGGCAACCAGATCACCTGCCTTGGCCCGCGCCGGAACGCCGGTCAGCGTCGCGATGTTGCCATCGGAGAACCCGATCCGGCCCGAACCTCCGTCGGTCGAAGACCCATCGAGGATGACGCCTATGCGCCAGTCCTTGTAGTCCACCGTCTTGTTGGCGACGACCAGCTGCGACTGCCAGTTTTCGAGGTCATTGAGATGGGCGATCGGCCCTGCCCAGCCACGGTTGCCGTGATAGCGCAGCAATCCGCCGCGCAATGCTTCGCGCACCGCTTTCTGCATCTCGCTATCGAGCGAGGTGCGCACCCACAGGCCACCGGCGTAGACGCTGTTCGGGCCGTCCTCCGCCTTCTCGCCGTACTTGTCGATAAGGCGGCGCCGCACTTCCTCGACGAAGTAGCCATTGGCGGGATCGAAGTCGCTGCCGCGTTGAGTCACGAGGCCGAGCGGCTCCGCCTTGGCGGCAGCGGCCGCTTGCGGGGTCGCCCAGCCGTTGCGGACCATCTGGTCAAGCACCCAGTTACGGCGCTCGATCGCCCGGTCTTCGTTCTTCTTGCGCCCGTAAACTTCGGGAGCGCGCGGCAGAATGGCGAGGAACGCGCTCTGGCTGAGCGTCAGATCCTCCACATCGCGGTCGAAATAGGCGCGTGATGCGGCCTGCACGCCGAATGAACGACGGCCAAGCGGAATTTCGTTGAGGTAGAGTTCAAGGATCTGTTGCTTGGTCAGCACACCTTCGATGCGGCGCGCGAGGACCATTTCCTTGAGCTTGCGGGTAACCGAATACTCGTCGCCGATAAGGATATTCTTGGCCACCTGCTGAGTGATGGTCGAACCGCCCTTGGCGCGCGCGCCGGTGCCGAACTTGGCGGCATAGTCAACTACCGCACCGGCGAGACCGCCAATATCGACGCCGCCGTGGGTCCAGAAAGTCCGGTCCTCGGCCGAAAGGAAAGCATTCACCATCGATTTCGGAAAATCGACGAAGCGCAGCTGCACGCGCCGTTCGCGGGCGTAGGAATAGACGATCTCGCCGTCCATCCCACGCACCATCGTCGGCAACGGCGGCTGGTATTCGAGCAGCTTGTTCGCATCCGGCATGTCGCGCGTCAGCACGATCCAGAAACCGGCGAGGCCGACAAGGCCGGCCAGACACAGGTAGCTGAAGCGCCGCAGCCACTTGCGCTGCCGCCACTGCCTTCCAATCGCGGCAAAACCGCCGGAAGCCTCGCGGCGGATGCGGAAGCTCGCGTCTTCGGACGGCTGCTCGCCGGGATTATTCGCGTCGGTCATTGCGCCGGTCCTCTAGCACGCCCTTTTCGCGCAAGGCCAGAGAGGTTGCGATGAATGTCCGATCTTCCGCTCAAGGACTATGCCCCCAGTTTCCGTGCGAAATAGGCCCGGATTGCCTTTGCGCTGGCCTCTGCCAGCGCCTGCTGGCCGCTGCGCGAGCCAAGCACCTGGGCATCCTGCGGGTTGTTGATGTAGCCGGTTTCGAACAGGATCGAGGGAATGTCGAGTGACTTCAGCACCGCGAGCCCTGCCGTCTCCGGGTGTTCGCGGTGCAGGCCCATGCCTCTGTCGCCCAGTTCGCGCAGCAGCAGCCCGGCAGCCTGCGCTGAGCCCGCCTGCGCGCCGCGCTGCGACAGGTCGAGCAGGATCGCGCCGACCGTGGCGCTGGTCTTCGAAAGCGCCACGCCATTGACGCGGTCAGCGCCGTTTTCGCGATCGGCGAAGCGCTGCGCGGCATCGCTCGACCCTTTTTCGGAGAGCACATAAACGCTGGCCCCGCGCGCCGAATCGCTTTCAGCGCTATCGGCGTGGATCGATACGAATAGGTCGGCGTTCAGGCGCCGGGCAATGTCCGGGCGATCGGCGAGAGAGATGAAACGGTCGGTGTCACGGGTCAGCGCCACCCGCAAGCCGCCACCCGCCAGCAACTTGTCGCGCAGGGCCAGGGCGACCTGCAAGGCCACCGCCTTTTCCTTGAGCGCGCCCTGCCCGGCGCCGGGGTCGAAACCGCCGTGCCCAGGGTCGATCACGATCAGCGGCCGACTGGCATCAGGCGGCCCATCAACGCGCGGCAGGCCCACCGGCGTGTCCGCGCTGGGCAGATCGAAGCGCACGACATAATCGTAAGCATCAGCGCGCGCAGCGAACGTTCCGCTGAAAACGACGGCGGCAACCAGCAGCGCCAGCGACGTCGAAAGGAACAGGATCAGCTGCAAGGTGCGCGACATTGCCGATCTGACTAAGTCCACTTCAGCGCCCCCGCAATCCAGTGCCCTAGGGCTTTCCCACGGATTTCTGCACGAGCGCCGGTCAGCCGCCTTTAGTATAAAGCCAAGCAGGCCAAGGAACTTGCCGTCCCCGGCCATGGATGCTACGCCCATATGACCGGGGCCACGATGCTTTCGGTCCTCGCAATCCGGGAACGCCATTACCATATGGCGCCGGGCGGGACCGGCACAGCTATACAGCCCCGGCCCAGGGAACCGGAAAATCCTTTTTCGGAAAACCTCACAGGTTGAAGCGAGCCATGAGAAGCCAATTGCCGCCTTGCCAGCTGACGCCCGAAAGGGCGTGGGCGGCGTGGTCGCAATTTTCCGCGCTTTTCTTCGCGCCCCGCTATCTCGCGCTCGCAGACACACGCACCGCTCACGCAGTGGTCGCCACCCCCGTGGCCTACAAGGCTACGGATGCACACGCCGCCTTCAAGACGGCCCATAAATTCGCCGCGCACGAGGCGCTGGATTGCCTCGACTTCCCGCCGCTCGCAAAGCGGCAGGTGCAAACGCACGAACTCGCCCTTCACCCGGCACGCACAATGACGGGCCCCGCCGCACACGGCCGGGCCCCTGAGATGCATGACGCCGGATTGCAGGGCACATCCGAACACATCGAACAAAATCGCGTCCCCCTGGCTGATCCGGCCGGGCGCGGACGCGCACGGAGAATATCAAATGGCAACGCGCATGCTTATCGATGCGCGCCACCCGGAAGAAACGCGGGTGGCGGTACTCAAGGGCAATCGGATTGAAGAATTCGATTTCGAATCGACTGAACGCAAGCAGATAAAGGGTAACATCTACCTGGCGAAGGTCACCCGAGTGGAGCCTTCGCTCCAGGCGGCGTTCGTGGATTTCGGCGGCAACCGCCATGGTTTCCTTGCCTTCAGCGAAATCCACCCTGATTACTACCAGATCCCCAAAGAGGATCGCGAGGCTCTGCTGGCTGAAGAAGCCGCGCATGCCGAGGAAGAAGCCGCTCTGCGCGCCAGCGAAGGCGACGACGAAGACGAAGATTACGGCGACGACGAAGGCGGCCTGACCGAAGTCGACACGTCCGAGAAGGACCATGTCGCCACGATCGAGGACGGCTCCGTCGAGGGCCAGTTCCACGATGGCGAAGAAGGCGAGCACGGCGACGAAGAAGGCGAAGGCAGCGATTCGCCGAACCGGCGTGGCCGCGGGCGCCGCCGCCAGGGCCGCCCCTCGGGCCGCTCGAAGGAAGCTGACGACCTGCGCGCCAAGCGCATGGCACTGCGCCGCCGCTACAAGATCCAGGACGTCATCCATCGCCGCCAGGTGCTGCTGGTGCAGGTTGTCAAGGAAGAGCGCGGCAACAAGGGCGCAGCGCTGACCACGTACCTCAGCCTTGCCGGCCGTTACTGCGTGCTCATGCCGAATTCGAGCCATGGCGGCGGTATCAGCCGCAAGATCAGCTCGGCATCCGACCGCAAGCGCCTCAAGTCGATCATCTCGGAAATGCAGCTTCCGCGTTCGATGGGTTGCATCGTGCGCACTGCTGGCCTCCAGCGCACCAAGACCGAGATCAAGCGTGACTTCGACTATCTCGCCCGGCTTTGGGACGACCTGCGAGAAGTGACGCTCGGCTCGGAAGCGCCGACGCTCATCCACTCGGACAGCGATCTCATCAAGCGCGCCATCCGCGACATCTATAACCGCGATATCGAGGAAGTGGTTGTCGAGGGCGAGGAAGGCTTCCGCGCGGCGAAGGACTTCATGAAGCTCCTGATGCCCAGCCACGCGCCCAAGGTTAAGCCCTATTCCGACCCGGTGCCGCTGTTCCAGCGCTTTGGCGCCGAAGACCAGCTGACCGCGATGTACGATCCCGTCGTACAGCTGCGTTCGGGGGGCTACATCGTCATCAACCCCACCGAGGCGCTCGTCTCGATCGACATCAACTCGGGCCGCGCCACCAAGGAGCACGGGATCGAGCAGACGGCGGTCGCCACCAACCTCGAAGCCGCGCAGGAAATCGCGCGCCAGTTGCGCTTGCGCGACATGGCGGGCCTGGTCGTGATCGACTTCATCGACATGGAATACGGCTCGAACGTCCGCAAGGTCGAGAAGGCCGTCAAGGACGCGCTCAAGAACGACCGTGCCCGTATCCAGGTTGGCCGCATCTCCAGCTTCGGCCTCATGGAAATGAGCCGCCAGCGCCTGCGCACCGGCGTTCTGGAAGCTACGACGCGTTCGTGCCCGCACTGCGACGGCACCGGCCTCGTCCGCACTGCCAGCTCTGCCGGCCTTTCGGCGCTGCGCTTCATCGAAGACGAAGCAGCCAAGGGCAAGGGCGTCGTGGTCTCGCTGTTCGCGTCCACCGAGGCGGCGGTCTACATGCTCAACGCCAAGCGTGCTGACCTGGCCGACATTGAGGAGCGCTACGGCGTCACCGTCGAAGTGATCCCCGAGGGTGAGAACGAAGGCGCGAAGATGCGCGTCGTCTCCTCCGGCCCACGCAACGAGTTCGTGCCTCGCTTCGACCCGATCGCCGATGACGTCGAAGACGACTTCGTGATCGAGGAAGAAGAGGAAGAGGAAGAAGTCGAGCGCGAGGAAGCTGCACCGCGTGAGCGCAGCGAACGGGCTGAACGCGCCGATGGCGATGAAGGCGAAGGCGGCCGTGGCCGCAAGCGTCGCAAGCGCCGCCGTGGCCGCAACCGCGATCGCACTGACGAGAATGGCGCCGAAGTCAGCGAAACCGAAGCTGAGGTCGAAGGTGAAACCGCCGAAACCGAAGCCGAAGTTGCTGAGGACGAAGGCGAAAGCGAAACCAGCTACGCCGATACCGACGGCAGCGAAGCACCCAAGAAGCGTCGCCGCCGTGGTGGTCGTCGCCGTCGTGGTCGCCGTGACGGTGAAGCTGAGAACGGCTCCGAGAACGGTGAAGGCTTCGAAGGCGAAGAAGCCCGCGAAGACACTGCCGAGGACGCCGCGTCTGCTCCGATCGCAGAAACGGTTAGCGAACCCGAAGCACCGGCAGAGCCGGTCGCCGAGGAAACGCCCACCAAGCCCAAGCGCGCACCGCGCCGCAAGAAGGCGGACGTAGCCGAAGCCGTGGTAGAGGCTCCCGCCGAAGTGGCTGCCGAACCGGTCGCCGAGGAAGCTCCCGCCAAGCCCAAGCGCGCACCGCGCCGCAAAAAGGCTGACGTCGCTGCCGAGGCTCCGGCCGAAGTGGTCGCCGAACCGGCTGCGGAAGAAGCGCCCGCCAAGCCCAAGCGCGCACCGCGCCGCAAAAAGGCTGACGTGGCTGCCGAGGCTCCGGTCGAAGTAGTCGCCGAGGCGGCTTCGGAAGAAGCGTCGGTCAAGCCAAAGCGCGCGCCGCGCCGCAAGAAGGCAGAGGCTTCCGCCGCTCCGGGCGAAGCAGCTGTCGCAGCCGCCGAACCGGCCGCAGCAGAGCCCGAAACGGCAGGCGATGACGCTTCCGGCGATGAGGGCGATGCATCCGGCTCGCCGCGTCGCGGCTGGTGGCAGCGTACCTTCGGCACCTGATAGAATCTGAAAACAAGTCAGGCGCCGCGCGCGATTTTCGGATCACGCGCGGCGTTTGTCGTTTTGGACCGTAATGAGAAATGAAGGCGGCCAACCCGACAAGGTTGGCCGCCTTCCCGTTTATACCCCCGCGGCCATGCCGCCGGTAACCCGCAGTGTTTCGCCGGTTACGAAACGCGCCTTGCCGGAGGCGAGGTAAAGCAGAGCCTCGACGATATCGTCTTCCTGTCCGTCGCCGGATATCATCTGCATCGCCTGAACGCGCTGTTTAGTCGCCTCGGGCAGTTCGTTGCGGATCGTCTCGGTAAGAATAAGGCCTGGCGAGATCGCATTCACGCGAATGCCGTCCGGTCCCAGTTCGCGTGCGAACGTGATCGTCAGTCCAGCGACGGCGAGCTTGCTATCACCATAAGGCGAGCCGCCCAGGTGCGCAGCGCTGGAAGATATATTGACGACCGAAGCACCCACCCTGCCTCTCATGTGCGGATGAGCGGCCAGAGTACAGCACACCACCCCGATCACATTCACGTCGAACAGACGGCGTACCTTGGCCAGGCCGAGTTTGAGGATCGGCTGGCCATATTCGTTCGAATGGAGGCCAGCATTGTTGACCAGCAGATCGATGCCGCCGTTAGCCTGCGCCGCCTGCGCCATGACTTCCGCCATGCGGCCTTCATTGGTGACATCCCCGCCCATCCCCAGCGCCGAACCGCCCCGATCCTGGATATCCCGCGCGGCGGCTTCCGCTTGTTCGCCGTCGATATCCACCAGAACGACATGCGCGCCCTGCAGCGCCAGCGCTATGCCAAAAGCTCTGCCGAAACCCCTGCCACCGCCGGTAATCACCGCGGTTCGTCCTTGCCATTCACTCATCACATACTCCCGGGTTTGCCTTCTTGCGCAAAGTACAAGCACCCTCCGCATGACCCCACAAGGCGTTTGCTGCGCATCCGCATCGCAGGCGCGGTATCGTTCTGCACTTGCCGATCGGTGGTGCATTGCGTGAATAATTGAATGCGGGTTTTGCGGACTATCTTTGCTCGATGGCGCTGAACGCGAATGGACTAAGCGCCGCCCTCAGTTAATCTGCGGCTGACACTCAATAGCATTTAATGCTGCACTCGCTCAGGAGCATCGGGACCTGCTTTCCCATTCGAAACGAGCCGATAAAATTTCGACCGATTCCGACATTCTCGCATTTATCCACTTGCGAACCGCGCAATGCGCAGTGCGCCTGAATTGAGGAACAACCGCGTTTCCCACGAAAAGGATGGAACCGACGATAGCGTAGGATACCTTCGTCAAATCCGACTACAATAATTCAAAGAATGCCATTTTATCATTTAATAACAGTATTTTATTCGTTTTTCTTTAGCCTCGCGCCGCATTAGAAGCCTCTCGTTGCCATTGGTACGGTCGGCCCAGCAGGTGCAAATCGGCAAAGCCGACAACGACCTGAGGCGCATCCGCCGGGGCGGGCCGGGAAAACCTCGCTATTGTCACCCCTTGCCCTGCGCCGACGAATCGCTAGAGGGGGGACATCAGTCGCGGTTCATGCCGCAGTGCAAGATCACGGGGATTCTTCATGGCGACCTTCACCCTCCCGGCCAACAGCAAGATCAAGAAGCAGGGCAAAGTCCACAAGGCCGAGGGCGCCACCAAGGTGAAGAAGTTCACCGTATACCGCTACGACCCGGATTCGGGTGAGAATCCGCGCTACGACACGTTCGAGATCGACCTCGACAATTGCGGCCCGATGGTCCTCGACGCGCTCATCAAGATGAAGAGCGAGGCCGACCCCTCGTTGACCTTCCGCCGCTCCTGCCGCGAAGGCATCTGCGGTTCATGCGCGATGAACATGAACGGAGCCAACGGCCTCGCCTGCACGACCGCGATAGAGGATCTCAAGGGTGACATCCGTATCACCCCGCTGCCGCACATGGATGTGATCAAGGACCTCGTTCCCGATTTCACACACTTCTACGCGCAGTACGCGTCGATCCGCCCGTGGCTGCAGACTGTTTCGACCACGCCTTCGGGCAAGGAACGCCTCCAGAGCCCAGAGCAGCGCGAAAAGCTGGATGGCCTGTATGAGTGCATCCTTTGCGCCTGCTGCTCCACCTCGTGCCCGAGCTACTGGTGGAACTCCGACAAGTTCCTCGGCCCGGCAATCCTGCTACAGGCCTATCGCTGGCTCGCGGACAGCCGTGACGAGATGACCGGCGAGCGCCTCGACGAGTTGGAAGATCCGTTCCGCCTCTACCGCTGCCACACGATCATGAACTGCGCCAACGTGTGCCCCAAGGGTCTCTCGCCCGCACGCGCCATCGCCGAGATCAAGAAGATGCAGGCCGAGCGCCAAGTCTAAGTCAGGATTGGTTCGGAAGCGAACCTGCCCGTGGCGCAAGGCGGCACATTCATCCACGAGCCGGACCCGGAGTTTCCGGGCTGGCGTTCGTGGCGGCTCAACGAAGGCACGCGTTTCAACACACATGGCCTGGGCCGGATGCTTATCCGCCGTGAAGGCGAGAAAAGCGCAAGGCTGCGGCTCGTCAATGTTGAGAGCCACCACAGCAACGTGCATGACAACGTCCACGGCGGGGTAACCCTTGCCCTGATCGACGTCGCCATGTTTGCGTCGATATTCACGGTTCTGGGTGCAGACGCCGCCGGCTCGGTCACGCTTGACCTCCATAACCAGTTCATCGGCGCGGGCCGTATCGGGCAGCCACTCGACGTAATTTCCGAAGTGATGAAGGAAACCCGCCGCCTCGTCTTCATGCGCGGCACCGTAGAACAAGGCGACCATCTGGTGGCCAGCTTCGTGGGCACCCTGCGCAAGCCCAGCATCGGCAAGGTTTCCGCACCATGACTGCCATGCTCGAGCGATACGAAGCACTGGTCGCGACCGGCGAACTACGCTCGGACCCTGAGCAGGCCGCGGCTGCCGAGCGGCTCAGCCGCCTCCAGCGCGACCTTTACAAGGCCCAGGCCTCTACCGGATTGCTCGGCAAGCTGCTGGGCAAGAAGCCCGCCCCGCCGCGCGGTGTTTACATGTGGGGCGGCGTCGGGCGCGGCAAGTCCATGCTGATGGACCTGTTCGTCCAGACACTCGACATGCCCGGCAAGAAGCGCATTCACTTCCACGCCTTCATGCTCGAAGTTCACGCATTACTGCGCGACGAGCGCAAAAAGGAAACCGGCGACCCCATCCCGCCGGTCGCCGCCACCATTGCCCGAGGCACGCGCTGCCTCGCCTTCGACGAGATGGTCGTCAACAACTCGGCCGACGCGATGATCATGAGCCGCCTGTTCACATATCTTGTCGTGAACGAAGGTGTGACGATCGTGACGACATCGAACCGTGCCCCCTCCCATCTCTACAAGGACGGGCTGAACCGCGAGCATTTCCTGCCCTTCATCGGCCTGATCGAGCAGGAACTGGACGTCCTGACGCTAAACGGACCGACCGATTACCGGATGCAGCGTCTTGGCGGCATGGCCACCTGGCATACCCCATTGGGCGAAGAAGCCACCGAGCAGGTCCGTGAAGCGTTCTATCGCCTCACCGACTATCCGCCCGAGGATAGCGAGCACGTCCCTTCCGCCGATATCGACGTCGGCGGCGGCCGTATGCTCCATGTGCCCAAAAGCCTCAAGGGCGTGGGCGTTTTCAGCTTCAAGCGCTTGTGCGGAGAAGCACGCGGCGCGGCAGACTACCTGGCCATCGCACGCGCCTATCACACAGTGATCCTCGTTGGCATTCCGAAGATGGGTCCCGATCGCCGCAACGAGGCTGCGCGCTTCGTTACGCTCATCGATGCGCTTTACGAACACAAGGTCAAGCTGATCGCAGCGGCCGACGCGGCGCCTGAAGATCTTTACCAAGTCGGAACTGGCCGCTTCGAATTCGAGCGCACCGTCAGCCGTCTTAACGAAATGCAGAGCGCAGATTATCTCGCTCTGGGACATGGCGAAGACTGAAGTTCGTTAACGCATCCCGAATCGGGATGCGATTCGCCATGGTGCGACTGAGCATTCTCGCTTGCTCAACTTCCAGTTTGATGAAGAAATTAATGCTCGCCCGGCAATTATGGCGGCGTGGTGGCGGTCTACGCTTTAAAC
>Ga0308165_1002302_pt1 | contig 23285 bp, 19 predicted proteins | sample PhyWR2_FD_201032 | JGI IMG/M metagenome (GOLD analysis project Ga0308165, IMG submission 201032) | Phyllosphere microbial communities from UC Gill Tract Community Farm, Albany, California, United States - DLSLW.R2 | ecosystem: Host-associated > Plants > Phyllosphere > Unclassified | place: USA... | reverse complement strand
AAGCATATTAACGATATTCTTATACGCTACCTTAACACAATTCAAATAGACCTGTATTGACTAGAATGACATTGTAGATAGCATTCAGGTCAAGACATCAAAAGATCAACTCAAGTATGATTTGGGATGACTCTAATGAACGACTGCTTTCATATTGTTTCTCTGCATTTCCTAACATAATGAAGCCTGTCGTAGAAAATCATTTTTTTGAGAGATAATAATCATGACTGATCAATACCAAGCATTTACACAATCTCCAATTGGTAAATTCGTTGTTAAAAATTTGGGTTTACCATCACCAGTTGCATTAGAGCGTTTTGAAAGTGCTCAGCCAGTAGTGAATGGTGCAGTATTGGTTGGCGCGGCGCCGTCAAGTGTATTGTCTGGCGCGATTGCACAAGTACTTAGCAATATTCATGCAGATAGTTATGTTGGCAATAATGTTGCACTACAACAAGATGCTGCAAAAGTTGGTTTAAATTTACGTCCATTCAATGCAGGCGACAAAGAATCAAAATTTAAAGCAGTAGTATTTGATGCTTCTGGTATCCAAAACTCAGAACAATTAAATGAGCTTTATAAATTCTTTAACCCGATCGCACGTCAAGTTGCGACTTCTGGTCGGGTTATTGTGATTGGTACAACACCTGAAACTGCAAAAACTGTAAAACAGGCGATTGCTCAGCGCGCTCTTGAAGGTTTTATCAAATCTGTAGGTAAAGAATTTAAAAAGGGTATTACTGCTCAAATTGTCTATGTAGATGAAGGTGCTGCTGCGAACCTTGAATCAACTTTACGCTTCTTACTTTCTCCGCGTTCTGCTTATGTGTCTGGTCAAGTTATTCGTGTCTCTAAAGCAGATGCTGTTGATGTAGATTGGGCAAAACCACTTGCAGGTAAAACTGCGTTGGTAACAGGTGCAAGCCGTGGTATTGGTGAAGCAATTGCGCATGTATTAGCACGTGATGGCGCACATGTCATTTGTTTAGATGTACCTCAACAACAAGCTGACCTTGACCGTGTAGCTGCTGACATTGGCGGTTCTACATTGGCAATTGATATTACAGCTGCTGATGCTGGTGAAAAAATTAAAACCGCTGCGGCAAAACAAGGCGGTTTAGATATTATCGTTCATAATGCGGGTATTACGCGTGATAAGACTTTGGCAAACATGAAGCCAGAGCTGTGGGACTTGGTAATTAACATTAACTTGTCTGCTGCTGAACGTGTAAATGACTACTTGTTAGAAAACGATGGTCTAAATGCAAATGGTCGTATTGTTTGCGTATCATCAATTAGTGGTATTGCTGGTAACCTTGGTCAAACGAACTATGCTGCATCTAAAGCAGGTGTGATTGGTTTAGTTAAATTTACTGCACCTATCTTAAAAGATGGTATTACCATTAACGCAGTAGCTCCTGGTTTTATTGAGACACAAATGACTGCTGCGATTCCTTTTGCAATTCGTGAAGCTGGTCGCCGTATGAACTCGATGCAACAAGGCGGTTTACCAGTTGATGTGGCAGAAACCATTGCATGGTTTGCATCAACAGCTTCTACGGGTGTCAACGGTAACGTGGTTCGTGTATGTGGCCAAAGCTTGTTAGGCGCTTAAGCACTCTAGCTAAAAATAGGGGGGTGCTTGAGCATCCCTTTTTTATTCAAGAATCTATAAATTATAAAAGGTTAGGTATGAATACTCGTCATTTTAGCCAGCTACCAAAAGCGGCATTGGCTTATCCAAAAGTTGTGCAAGGTCTAATTTTTAAAAAGCCTAAAGGTCCAAAAATCTTGCCGCAAGTTGAATACGTGGTAGATAGCCTTGAAATTGATCAGCAACATTTAAAAGCTTATAACGAAGTATGTGGCTTTAAAAATAATGGCTTTGTACCCGCAATTTATTTGGCTGTGTTGTCGCAAAGTTTGCAAATGCACATGATGACAGCAGAAGCATTTCCATTTCCAATTTTAGGCTTAGTCCATATTCGTAACCAGATTAAACAAACCAGACCAATTGGTGTAACTGAAAAACTCACATTGTCATGCAAATTTGGGGAACTAAAACCGCATGATAAAGGTGTTCAGTTTGACTTTATTACCACGGCAAAAGTTGGAAATGAAGTGGTTATGGAAGGCATGACAACCTATTTATCTCGTCAAAAAGTTGAGAAAAGAGTAGGTGAGAAAGCCAAAGAAGAACAAGTACCAGCGTATGTACCTAAGGCAGAGTGGGATATTTTAGAAAACACAGGCCGTCGTTATGCGAAAGTGTCGGGTGATTTCAACTTAATTCATATTCATGCCATTACTGCAAAAGCTTTTGGCTTTAAACAAGCAATTGCGCATGGCATGTGGAGCAAAGCTAAAGCATTAGCGAATCTTGAATTACCAAATGCTTATGAAGCAGATGTGTGGTTTAAGCTACCAATGTTCTTACCCTCAAAGGTTGAGTTTTTAACTGCAAATGCAGATAAAAAGACTGATTTCTTGATTCGTAATGTGAAATCACAGAAACCGCATGTTGCAGGAACTGTAAAAGCATTATAAAAATATCAGCAGCCTCAACAAATGTTTAGGCTGCTTTAAGCAAAATAACAAAAAATGCAAGGAAACTCATGTGATTAAAGACATTTTATTGGCCGATACCCAGAACTATCACGGTATTTTAGATGAACGTTTTATTGATTTAGCTCACCAGTTCAGCCGCTTTCAAGATGCGCGAACAGATCAAGGGGGAGCTGCATTAGCAGTTTATTTTAGAGGCCAAAAAGTTGTCGATATTTACACGGGTCTTCAATCACAAACTGAAGCTTGGCAGCCAGAAACACTAGCAGTTAGTTACTCTACAGGGAAAGGTGTACTTGCTACTTTAGCGCATATTGTTGTAAGTGAAGGGTTCTTAGATTACGACAAACCGATTGCGAACTACTGGCCCGAATTTGCACAAAATGGTAAAGAGCAAATGACATTACGTCATGTGCTAAGCCATCAAAGCGGTATGTTTGATATTCGAAATACCATCGAAAGTGCGAGAGAAATGCTCGACTGGCCACATATGTTAGATATGGTCGCGGCTGTTAAACCAAGATTTGTCGCGGGAGAGGGTAATGCTTATCAAGCTTTAACATTTGGTTGGCTTGTTGGTGGGGTGCTTGAAAAGGCTACTGGTCAGTCTTTAGCTCAACTCATGCAAAAGTATTTGATTGAACCATTAGATTTAGATGGGGCATATTTTGGTGTACCAGCAAGCGAGTTAGATCGTGTAGCACGTTTAATTATTCAACCGAAACCAGAAACTAAACCTGTATCTGCGCCATCTGAGAAGAAGAAAAGCTCTAAACCACGTAAAAGTTCACTTTCAGAAAAAATGATTACATGGACGGGACAAAACCCTCAAGATTTTCAAGATGCCATGATTCCTAAAGGCATGAAGCACTTTAGCTTCTTTAGTGATGAAGGGTTGCAAGCCGTTATTCCGGCAGCAAATGGGACATTTACTGCAAGTAGCCTTGCCAAAATTTATGCGATGCTTGCAAACCAAGGGGCATGGGATGGGCAACAACTGATTCGTCCAGAGATATTTAAAGAATTGAGCACCATCCAAAGTTATGCACGTGATCGTGTTATGCCAATTCCAATGAATTGGCGTTTAGGTTATCACCGTATTATTACCATGGGTAAGCGTGCTAAAAATGGCTTTGGACATATTGGCTACAATGGTTCAGGTGCGTGGTGTGATCCTGAACGTGATCTTAGTTTTGCTTATACCCATAACTTTCAGATTGGTTCAATAACGGGTGACTATCGTTTGTGGGGGCTTACTCAAGAAGCCTTACGCTGCACCGACCAAATTTTAAAAGGTCGCAAAGGCTGGTTCTAAACTCAATATCTTTAAAGCTGGTATTTTAATAAATACCAGCTTCTACATTTATAATAATTCTAGGCGAATGATAGTCTCGGTATGACGTTTAAAATCTTCTTCAGCTAAACCTTGTAATCCCAGTTTATAAATTCCTTCTAATCCACACACAAAAGCGATAAGCCGCCAAGCAATATCTGTCGAATTAGATATGTCTTTAAATTCGCCGTCCTTTTTTCCACTTTCAATTGCTTGAACAATCGTTTGATGCCAACTTTGCATAGCCAAATTATAAGCTTTTTGTATTTCTATATCTTGTTCAATCAAGAGTTCAGCTTCATTCCATAATCGTAAGTAGGGCTGAAGTTTATCTATATTTTCTGCGCCTAATAAAATGAAGAGCCTTTGAAATTGACTATTTGTTTGTAAGGTTTGTTCAATTTCATCAAGCTGTTCCATAAGCTTTAAAAAAGCTTCAGCTTTTAAGTGAGATCCAGAAGAAAAGTGATGATGAACTTGTCCGGTAGACGTTTGTGCTTCTGTTGCGATTCTACGCACTGTCATGGCGGTAAAACCTTCAGCCAAAGCAACTTGCATGGCGGCTTGCAGAATCATTTCTCTGCGTTGATCGCGACTAAGATAGGCCATGTTTCTATCACCTGACTGAATTCGAGACAAACTACATTAAAACTTAAAGTTGGACAAGTGTCCAATTGTGTATATAATAACCGTGATTTGAACACATGTCCAAGTTTTGGATATCGAAGAGCGTTATGCAAAAGAAATGGTTAATCCTGACAATTATTGTCCTTATATATTTACCAGTCACAATTGATGCAACAGTTATGCATGTTGCGACTCCATCTTTAAGCGCAGCATTGAATTTAACTGCCAATCAGCTTTTATGGATCATTGATATTTATTCACTGATTATGGCGGGTTTGATTTTGCCGATGGGTGCACTCGGTGACCGTATTGGCTTTAAAAAATTATTATTCATTGGAACTGCAATTTTTGGAGTTGGTTCACTGGCAGCTGCTTTTTCACCAACAGCCTATGCCTTAATTGCTTCCCGTGCTCTTTTAGGGCTAGGGGCAGCCATGCTTATTCCTGCAACTTTATCGGGAATTCGAAATGCTTTTACCGAAGAAAAGCAAAGGAATTTTGCACTTGGCCTTTGGTCTACAGTAGGGGGCGGTGGTGCCGCTTTTGGTCCATTAGTTGGCGGTTTTTTACTAGAGCATTTTCATTGGGGAGCAGTATTCCTCATCAATATCCCAATTATTTTGGTTGTTCTGGTCATGATTGTCATAATCATTCCTAAGCAGGAAGAGAAAACCGATCAACCAATTAACTTAGGCCAAGCTTTAGTGCTGGTTGTGGCGATTTTAAGTCTGATCTATTCGATCAAATCGGCCATGTACAACTTCTCGGTACTCACAGTCGTGATGTTTGTGGTTGGGGTAAGCGCTTTAATTCATTTTATTCGTAGCCAAAAAAGAAGTACCACTCCAATGATTGATTTGGAGTTGTTTAAACATCCAGTTATTTCTACCAGTATTGTCATGGCCGTTGTTTCAATGATTGCTTTGGTTGGTTTTGAATTACTCTTGTCTCAAGAGTTGCAATTTGTGCATGGTTTTTCTCCCTTGCAAGCTGCCATGTTTATTATTCCATTTATGATTGCAATTAGTTTAGGTGGTCCATTAGCAGGAATCTGTTTAAATAAATGGGGACTTAGACTTGTATCTACTGTTGGGATTTTAATAAGTGGCTTTAGTCTTTGGGGACTTGCCCAGCTTAACTTTTCGACCGATCACTTTTTAGCATGGACGTGTATGGTCTTTTTAGGCTTTAGCATTGAGATTGCTTTACTGGCTTCGACTGCTGCGATTATGTCTTCTGTACCACCAAACAAAGCAAGTGCAGCAGGTGCGATTGAAGGGATGGCCTATGAGCTCGGTGCTGGTTTAGGTGTCGCTATTTTTGGCCTGATGTTGTCTTGGTTTTATAGTCGCTCAATTATTTTGCCAGAAGAGCTTCCGACGAACTTAATTGAAAAAGCGAGTATTTCGATTGGTGAAACCATGCAATTAGCATCTAACCTTGAAAGTCCTTTGGGAGGACAATTAATTGCAGCTGCTCAGCAAGCTTTTAGCTATGCACATAGTTGGGTACTTACAATCTCAGCCATTTGTTTCTTCCTTTTAACTGTATTTGTCTGGTTTAGTTTTCCAAAGAAAGTGAGTTAATGATCTAAACAAGCTTAACAGTTGTGGAAAAAGAGAGAGAAATTTCTCTCTTTTTCTTGTTATAAATATAATTTTTAAATACATATAAATTGATAAAGCTTTCTTCATCTCAGAATATTTTTAGTTATTTAATTCTCATAAAAAAATTATTCTTTAATAAGTTTCATATTTTTATTTCAAAATGATTCAGTGATCATGTATTTGAAATTTAATAAAAAATTAATTGATCAAAAATTGACTGTAAAAAAATGGTTTGTTAATCTGCTACTCGAAAAATCTAAAAACAAATAAAAGAGGCTGCTGTGAATTTAAAATTAAAAACATCACTTATTATCGGAGCAATTGTTGCATCTTCACTTGTATATGCCGCAACTGTACTTTCACCCAATCAGAATAATAATAGTGGATCAATTCCATCTGGTTATTCAGATTTAGAATTTTCTTTAGCAAATGGGAATTGGGTCAAAAATCTCTCTTTACCAGCAAGTGCTAATAATTTAGACAAAATTACAATTCGCTCTAGTGCGGCTTATAGTAGTTATTTAGATACTTCTAATACGAATATTCCGTTAGAAGTGTTGAAGATAAATAGCGGGGATGTTTACCAATTCATCTTTAATACCGCTCAAAATAAATGGATTGCTCAGTTGGCGACAGTGAGTCCTACGAATGGTGCTAACTATGAGGTTGTACCGTTAACGACTGCATCCATACAAAAAGTACTCATTCAAAATGACAAATGGGCACAAGCCATTGCATTACCGAGTGATGTACGTGATGGAACGACTGTACAAATTGTTTCCACAGCAAGTGCTGATTCCAATATAGATAAAGCAAATTTGCTATTTCCAAGCAGTTTCTTATTAAAAAATGGGTCTGAATATTGGTTTAAATATTATTCGGCTTTAGGGAAATGGGTGCCAGAATATATAAAACCGCAGAAGCTAAATGTTCAGCAAATTGGTACGTCTTTAGCCGCGGTAAGTAGTCCGCTAACGGAAGTTTCATTTGGAGATGGAAATTGGGTTTCCAATTTCACTTTGCCGACCACTGCAAGTGATCGAGATAGAATTATTATCAAGTCTACGGCGACTTGGTCTGCAAAAATTAATAATACCAATATTAATAGCCAAGCGACTTTAACGCTAAAAACAGGCGATCAATATGAGTTTATGTATGTCAGTGACAAAGGATATTGGCAGCTGATCTCTTCACCAACGAAGGTGATTGATTCATCGGCAACAATTCCTGCAATTTTACCAAATATGACTCAACCTGCTTTAAAGGTAAAACTTTCTACCTCAAATTGGCAGCCAACCTTACAACTACCAGTTAAAGCTCAAGTCGGGGATAAGGTGGTTATTGTGTCAAATGCATCGGCTGATACCTATATTAATGCTGCCAATGGTTTGTCTTCGACCATTAAAAATGGTGAAAATCGCCGTTTTATTTACACGGCTCAAGGCTGGTCAGTAGATAGTTATATAATTGATATGTTGTTGGTTTCTAGCCCAGAGGTAAATTCAATTTTAGGTGAAAGTGCTGCAAAACTCAGAATGATTGAAGGTGTCAATTTAACGAATTTAACTGCTGAAAATTCGAATGCACGTTTTTACTTAAGAGATGTGGGCTATTTGACTTATAAAATTCCGGCTACCACTTTAAAAGAAGCGATTTCTACTGGCCGAGATGACACGACCGTACAAAATGAACGCAAACGTGTATTGGCTGATGGTGTCTATTATCAAGGCAATGAACCAGGCGATGGTGGTTGTGGCTGGGCATGGATTAATGCATCTTCATATAACATGATTGGTGCAAATGATATTGCAGGTTGTTCTTTTGCTGCGATGCGCCATGAGGTGGGACATAATCTTGGCCTATATCATAATGGTTCAACCAATATTGGCTCAGGCTTTGCCCATCCTTTAGGAAGTACTGCGATGGGAGGTAATAATATTAATTTTTACTCTAGCCCGTATCTATATAACCCTAAATATGGTGTCCGTTTGGGTGAAGAAGGAAAAATTGATGCAGTCAGTGTCATTAATCTGAATGCACAGAAAATTTCTCTATATAACTAATCTTTATTCTTAGCTGTAAATAATGAAAAAAAATAAATTATTCATAGGAACTGCTATCGCTTGTTTAGCGCTAGCAGTTCTCATCTGGCTCACATTTTCACAGCAGAGTTCTTCTGCTTTAACTTCATCTGCAGATAGCCTGAAAAGTGAAGTTAGCTTAAAGCGAGTTGAAAGTCAGAATGGTTTTGCTCGTCAAAATACAATGAATCTGAGTCCGTCAGAGAAAGAAAGATTATCTAAACAACAAATTGTTTTTAATGAAATAGAAAAGGGTCAGCTGCCTTCTAATGTTAATTTTCCATTGATTAAAAATGGACAAGGCATGTTGATTAAGTATGATCCAAACGTGATTGAGCTCAAAAAAGTAGGTGATACGGTTAAGTTTCAAATGTTGGAATATGGCATTAACCGCACAGGGAAAATTGTTGAGATTGAGCCTATTGATCAAGATATTGTTCGGTGGACTGGGAAATTTGATCAGGGAGATCCAAATCAGAATTTCTTTACCATCACCCAAAGTCAAAAAGACCACTATACGATCATGCAAATTTTTACCGAGAAAGGAAATTATTCGGCTGAAATTAAAGATGGGGTTGGGCTGGTACAAACGATGGATGACGGAGTCACTGATCAGGAGTTACATCACGATCACCCTTAGTCAAATAAATGGTTTGGATGCGAAAAGAGTATAGTTCGCAGTTTATCTGTACGGATATGAGCTTTATGCGTTCACTCTCTTTTAAAAACAAAGTATGCTTATGCCTGTAACAAGGAGCATACATGTATCAAGTACTTGCTAGAAAATACCGTCCACGTAATTTCAATGAGTTAGTGGGGCAAAACCATGTTTCTCGTGCATTAAGCAGTGCATTGGAACGCGGTCGTCTACACCATGCTTATTTATTTACAGGAACGCGTGGTGTGGGGAAGACCACAATTGCACGTATTTTAGCCAAGTGTTTAAACTGTGAAACAGGTGTGACCTCTACACCATGTGAAGTCTGTGCAACTTGTAAAGCGGTAAACGAAGGCCGTTTTATTGATCTGATTGAAATTGATGCTGCTTCAAGAACAAAAGTAGAAGATACGCGTGAACTTTTAGATAACGTTCCTTATGCGCCAACGCAAGGGCGATTTAAAGTTTACCTGATTGACGAAGTACATATGTTATCTACGCATTCCTTTAATGCGCTATTAAAAACATTAGAAGAACCACCAGAACACGTTAAATTTTTATTTGCAACCACTGATCCACAAAAGCTGCCGATTACGGTCATTTCACGTTGTTTGCAATTTACATTGCGCCCTTTAGCTGTTGATGAAATTACAAAGCATCTTGGCGCTATTCTTGAAAAAGAACAGATTATTACTGATCAAGATGCAATTTGGCAAATTGCCGAATCTGCTCAAGGTTCATTACGTGATGCATTGTCTTTAACCGACCAAGCAATTGCCTATGGTCAGGGTGCTGTACAGCATCAAGATGTTAAAGAAATGCTTGGTCTAATTGACCGCACCATTATTTATGATTTGATTTTAGCGATTCATCAGAACCAACGTGAAAAAGTTAGTCAGCTTTTATTGCAATTTAGACATCAAGCGCTCGATGTTTCACTTGTGCTGGATCAGTTGATTTCGACATTACATGAATTGGCAATTTTGCAATATCTGCCTGATTTGAGTTTGAAATATAGCGATGAAATCAATCGCAAAATTATGCAACTGTCCAAGCTAATTTCTGCTCAAGATTTGCAGCTTTATTATCAAATTGCATGTAAAGGACGATCTGACCTACAACTTGCCGTGACGCAAGAACAAGGTTTTGAAATGTGCGTTTTACGCTTATTGGCATTCCGTCCTTTAGCGCCTAATGAAATTATCGTGTCAGAGCCTGTTCAACAAAATCAGCAAGTTGTGGCGAACCATCAAGTTCAGCAAACAGCTCAAGATATTGCTCCTGTTAGTGCTGTGCAGCCAGTTGAAGTTATTAGCCAACCCGCTATGGTTGAACCTGAACCTGAACCTGAACCTGAACCTGAACCTGAACCTGAACCTGAACCGCAGTCTAATCAGGATTTAATGGTATTTGATCCAAGTCATCATGAGTTAATCGGATTTGAGTCAGCATCTGTTCAAGAAACAAGTAATGTTTTGGAGGAAGATTTCATTCCTGTACCAGAACAAAAGTCAGTACAAGTTCAGGCTGAAACCATCGCTAAAAATATTGAACCTGAACCAGCTTTTACTGCTGAGCCTATAGGTTTATTTGAAACGCCTAGCGCTGATTTTTCCCTTGCCCAAGATACGCCCGTTACTAATGATTTAGCCTTAGAACCCGTTGTCCAGCAACCAGTACTGGTGGAAACCCCAGAGGCGATTGAGAAAGTTGAAGTTGTAAAAGAAGTCAGTGTAACTGATAACGGGCAGCTTATGCCTCAAGATATTTTGAAGCTAACTACGCAAACCTTAGAAGGCGAGTGGACACTAGCAAAATGGGAATATTGGTTTAGAACTAGTCAGCTCTCTCCAGCCGTTCAAGAGCTTGCTCAGCATGGCGTGATGACAGGTCAAATTGGTGGCAATACAGTTTTCCATATTCCTCAAGAATATGAAAATATGTTGACTCAATTACAACAAGGTCTTATTGATGCATTAAATGAGCAATGGCCTGATACCCAATTTACAGTTGAATATGGTGCTGTAAATACGGCTACACCATATATCATTCAAAGTGCGCGTAAAGAAAAAGCCTTTCAAAGAGCAGCTGAGTTATTACAACAACAGCCAGTCATTAAAAGCTTAATAGAGACCTTTGATGGCGAATTACAAAATATTCAATTAAAGCCTTAACTTTTTAGTCCTGTGATGAGCTTGGAAATTATACGATTCCACGCTTTTTCACGGGATTGAAACATTCAGGTCATGTCACTGTCATTGTACTTTTCTATGTTAGCCATTTTAGATTCTAAATGGATTGAACATAGACATGAAAAAGCAGGGTGCAGGGGCTATTCCCTTTAAATATTCATATTTTTTATTGATCAGTGCACTTTTGCTGAGTGGTTGTAACGACTCGTCAAATGATAATTCAAATGCCCCAGACACAGGTAAAAAGCCTGTAATGCGCTGTGCTCCATAAACTTAAATAATAAAAAGAACCTGATCATGATTACACGTCGTAAATTTTTAAATTATTCTTTAAATATGGGTTTTGGTGCTGCGGCATTGGCAGCTTTCCCATCTAGTATTCAAAAAGCTTTGGCAATTCCTGCAAACAATAAAACAGGTACTATTCAAGATGTCGAACACGTTATTATTTTAATGCAGGAAAACCGATCTTTTGACCATTATTTTGGAACATTAAAAGGCGTTCGAGGTTTTGCTGATCGTTTCACGATTCCTTTACCAAGTGGCCGCCGTGTATGGGAACAACTCAGAAGTAACGGGCAAGTGTTAACGCCATTTCATTTAGATGGTACAGCCAATAATGCACAGCGTGCAGATGGCACGCCTCATACATGGAATGACAGTCAGTTGGCTTGGGACAATGGGCGTATGGCGAATTGGCCAGCCCATAAAACCGATATATCAATGGGCTATTTTAAAGAAAAAGAAATTCCATATCAGTTTGCGCTTGCAAATGCTTTTACGATTTGTGATGCCTACCATTGCTCTATGCACACTGGAACAGATGCGAATCGATCTTTTCACTTAACAGGTACAAATGGGGCAACACCTACCAAGCGTTCATTTGTAAATAATGAATGGGACTGGATTGATGGTAATCCTGCCACGGCAGATCGTGGTTATACGTGGAAGACCTATGCCGAGCGTTTGGAAGAAGCTGGTGTAAACTGGATTTGTTATCAAAATATGCCAGATGAATGGGGCGATAACATGCTTGGTGCATTCCGCTCATTTAGAAAGGCAAATATTGTGTCTGGTTATCCGGTTGCAAGTGGTGGTGAACCAAACAAACCGTATGCCGATACAGGTCAAAAGTTACCATATAAAGCTTATGATGCTGCGACTGATAATGCCAAAAATCCATTATATAAGGGCATTGCAAATACTTTACCGGGCAATAAACCAGAAGAATATCTCGACGCTTTTAAACGAGACATTCGTGAAGGGAAATTGCCGCAAGTCTCTTGGATTAATGCGCCGTCAATTTACTGTGAACATCCAGACCCTTCAAGCCCAGTTCAAGGGGCGTGGTTTATTCAAGAAATTATTGATGCATTAACTGCTGTACCAGAGGTTTGGAGTAAAACTGCACTGATTATCAATTTTGATGAAAATGATGGCTATTTTGACCACGTACCATCACCATCTGCGCCATCTCGACTTAAAAATGGTCAATACGCAGGAAAGTCGACATTAAGCAGTGCCGATATGCAGGATGAATATTTTGATCATGCTGCGCCTGAGGGAAGCCATTCTCAGCCTACACCTGATGGGCGTGTTTATGGTCCGGGTCCTCGTGTTCCGTTATATGTAATTTCTCCGTGGAGCCGTGGCGGTTGGGTTAACTCGCAAGTTTTTGACCATACGTCCGTGCTGATGTTTTTAGAAAAACGATTTGGTGTAAAAGAGCCAAATATTAGTCCATACCGCCGTGCGGTGTGTGGTGATTTAACCAGCGCATTTAATTTTAAAACACCAAATGCAGATGTTCTACCACAGCTCAATGGAAAACAAACACGTTTACAGGCAGATGAATTAAGAGAAAATCAAGAGGCTTTACCTGCTGTTCCAGTACCAACAGATAGCAAATTACCGATTCAACAAAGTGGTATACGTCTTTCACGCGCATTGCCTTATGAGCTGCATACGAGTGCGCGTTGTAAAGCGGATGGAAAGGTGCAATTGATTTTCTCTAATACAGGTCAGCAAGCGGTGGTTTTTCATGTATATGACAAGCTCAATCTCGACCGTATTCCAAAGCGTTATATTGTCGAGCCGAATAAAACCTTAGATGATGAATGGGATGCTTTAAAAGATAACTTAGGTCGTTATGATTTATGGGTGTTAGGCCCAAATGGTTATCATCGTCACTTTAAAGGTGATACTCAACGTATTGTCGATAGTGGAATTAAACCTGAAATTCGAGTGTGTTATGACATCGCCAATGGTGATGTTTATGTAGAGCTTATGAATGACGGGACTAAGGATGCAATGTTAACGGTAAAACCGTGTGCATATCGACAAGACGCACCGTTACAACTTACCGTAAAAGCTGGTCAAGTTGTTAAGCAACATTGGACTTTGGCTGATGTAGGGCATTGGTACGATTTTGAGATCACATGCCAAAGTGATGTGTCTTATTACCGACGCTTTGCTGGTCGGGTTGAAACAGGTGAGGACTCATTTAGTGATCCTGCGATGATCTAAATAATGAAGAGGCAAAAAGAACAGCTCATTTTCTTTTTGCCTCATTTTTTATAATAAAAATTTCTCTAAAACGTCACGAGTAGATTCAGAAATTGGAACCGTTTTTCGGGTTTCACGGTCAACAAAGACATGCACAAAATGTCCTTGAGCTGAGGCTTGGTCTTGGCCTTGTTTAAAGATGGCCAGTTCATAGCGCAGTGAAGTGTTACCGATTTTACCAATCGCAACGCCTACTTGAATAATTTCTGGGAATGACAATTCTTGAAGAAAACTACAAGCTGAATCGACCACTAAGCCAATTGATTGTGATTGATGAATATCAAAACCTGTTTTTTGAATGAGTAAAGCATTTGCTGCCGTATCAAAATAGCTATAGTAAGTCACATTATTCACATGACCGTAGATATCGTTATCTGCCCAGCGGGTTTGAATATCTAAAAAGAACTTAAATTGATCGCGGTTTTTTAAAACGGGTTTGGTCATCAATGAATCGCCTGATAAATTGCCAAAGCAGCGGCTTCTGTCATGTCACGTGGGTTATTTTGCAGTAAGCGGGTTTGTAGCATGGCATCTTGCGCAAGCCTAGGTAAACTGGACTCTTCAATACCCAAATCTCTAAGTTTTAAAGTCAAACCACTGCGGTCTAAGTGGTTTTGCATATGGTCAATAAACAAGTCACATAAACCGTCAGTGCTACCATTACTATATGGATCTAGCCATTGCATAAGCTCTGCATAATATTGTTTGGCATTTGGCGTATTAAATTTTAAGACTTCAACCAACACTAAGGCATTGGTATGCCCATGCGATAAATGAAAATGCCCACCGAGTGGATAAGCTAAAGCATGCACAGCGGCAACTGGAGAATTAGCAAATGCCTGACCTGCAAGCATAGAACCGAAAAGCATGTTTTGTCGCGCTTCGAGGTCATTACCGTTTTTAAGAACTTTCGGTAAGTTATGGTTCAGTAACTTCAAAGCATTTTTGGCTAAAATATCAGTATAAATATTCTTTTTATGCTTAGAGGTATATGCCTCAATGGCATGGACCATCGCATCAATACCTGTTGCGGCAGTAATATGTGCTGGAAGATTTTGTGTAAACGTGGCATCTAAAATAGCGGTATCTGCATACAGTACCGGAGAGACAATCCCCATTTTTGTTGTCTCGCCCGTGGTCACAATTGAGATTGGGGTCACTTCCGAGCCTGTACCCGCTGTAGTTGGAATTAAGATAAGCGGAAGGCGAGCAGTGGTTACCTGATTTACGCCATACATATCTTGCAAGCTTTGGGTTTGGTTGGGATGTGCGAGTAGTGCAATTACTTTTGCAACATCTAAAGAACTACCACCACCAAAACCAATAATGGCGTCTACATTTTGCTGTTTTGCATAATTAGCTGCATCTAAAACAACTTGTTCTGGAGGGTCTGCCTGAACATCCGCATAAATGACATGTTCAATATTAAGCGTATCTAAAATTTGAATGATGGGAAGATGTAATTGATTTTTGATCATGCCTGCATCAGTCACTAGTAACAACTTACGGTAAGCTTTTGATGACAAAACATTCTGTAATTCTTGTATAGAGCCTAAGCCTGAGATGATATTTGGAACGGTTTGAAATTGAAAATGGCTCATATACGTTATTTCCTTATTTTTGAACATTATTGTAGAAGGGTTCTTTAGGATTCAATCTTTAAGTAACTTAGCATAAGACACTTTAAAATAAAGTAGTTCTGAAGTGATTATGTTTAGTGTTGTATGAGATAAGCGCTACTTTCATATGGTAGGAAGGGGAAGGTAGACGGAGATCACGCAAGGTATTTAAACGTTTATGGAAAGGTGGGCTTTTTGTTATTTATACTGTTCGGTAGATTTTCCTGAAGGCTACTAATTCATATAATGCCCTAACAATTTATAATTTTATTCGGTTCAAAAGTGAAAATTTCTAAAACTGTACTTAGTCTTATTGGATGTACTTGTTTAATGCTTAGCTCAGCAGCAATGGCGAAAACCAGCTCTAGCATCTATTCACCTAAAAATGGTGTAGTCTGTGACAAATATATCTGCGCTGACAAGAACGGTGTATCTAAAAAGCTTACAGCCAAATACTTAGGAACTAACAAAGCAAACAAAGCATTCTCTCAAGGTGATTTTGATACTTCTGCATTCACACTCTCAAATGGTGTGTTCTGTGATACTAAGACAAAACTATGCCATGTTGATCGATACTTTGAAAATGGACATCGTAGTAAAGTTGATAGAAAAATGACGGATAAACTTTTTAAATAAATGATTTTTATGATTTAGCAGCAACTGATACGAACAAAGATGTTTCGATCGAGTTCCTGTTGGATCAATCAAAAATTATACAAAGTTATCCAACTGGTACCAAAGATATTTGTGGAGTAGCTTTGTAAAAAGTCCATCAAATTAAAAGACTCCTCGCCAGCCACTTTCGAGTGGCTTTTTTAGGACTAAACGAAAGTGAAATGAACAAGAAAAATAATATAAAAAAGTTATTCCTTTGTGTGAAAGCCCTTTTCGGAGGGCTTTATTATTTTCTTAAAAATTAGAAGATCAGATCGTTTGTCGACTGATTTATCAACTTTTAATCTATTGATAAACATTATTTTCCTTTTCAAGCCATGTGAGTTTTGACAAAATGCATCACGTCACAATGGTCAATTCAATTCTGACAATAATTTATAGTTTTGTCAGGACTCTGCATGCACCATATTTATCTTTATGTAATTCAAATGATTGGACGTAATTTCTAATGAAAACACAATATAAGGTGTTATGTGTCTGTTTAGGAAATATTTGCCGCTCTCCCACGGCTGAAGTAGTTTTTAGGCATTATTGTGATACACATCAACTCAATATATTTGTCGATTCGGCTGGAACGAGTAATTATCATCCAAACAAAGCACCAGATCAGCGTAGTCAGCTGCACGCTAAAAAAAGAGGTTATGACTTATCCTCTTTGCGTGCAAGACAGCTTTCAACTCAAGACTTTTTAGAGTTTGATTTAATTTTGGCAATGGATCATCAAAACTTTGAAGATATACATGAGCTTTTGCAAAAAGCAGTGTCACAGTTCGGTGCTCATCAGATTCGTGCAAAAGTAGCGTTAATGAGCGAGCATGATCTTGAATATCCGCAACAAGCTTTACCTGACCCTTATTATGGTGGCGCTGAAGGCTTTGAACGCGTACTTGACCAATGCGAATCAAGTAGTTTGGCATGGATTAATATTTTACAAAAACAATTGAATGTTTAAGAATAGGTTTTTTAATACGATGCAAATTCAAAATCAAGTACAGCTTAAGCCATTCAATACTTTGAGTTTAGATGTAACAGTTTCTCACTATACCAAAGTTCAAACTATTGAAGATATTGAAGAAGCTTTATATTTTACTGAGCAGCATAATTTAAATGTACTTGTACTATCGGGCGGTAGCAATATGCTACTGCCGAAACAAATCAATGCGTTGGTTATTCATCTAGATATCCAGGGTATTGAAGTTTTATCGAACGATGATGATTTCGTTCGAGTTAATGTCGGTGCAGGCCAAGTCTGGCATGATTTCGTTTTATATAGCACTAAGCAAAATTGGTTTGGCTTGCAAAATCTCGCACTTATTCCTGGATTAGTCGGTGCTTCGCCTGTACAAAATATTGGTGCTTATGGAGTAGAGGTGGGTGAGTTTATTGAGTCAGTACAAGTGTATGACCGTAAATTAAAAGAAACTCAGACAATTTTAGCGGCAGACTGCCATTTCGCCTATCGTCATAGCATTTTTAAAGATGATCCGAACCGTTACATTATCACGCATGTCACTTTTAAATTACTTAAACAACCACATTTAAAGCTTAACTATGGTGATTTGAAGCAAGCAGTTGGAGACAACCAGACTGCGGAGAACTTACAAAATCAAGTCATTCATATTCGACAAAGTAAACTCCCTGATCCAAAAGAATATCCAAATGTGGGCAGTTTTTTTAAAAATCCGATTGTAAATCCGCAAGAGTTTGAGCGCTTAGTCACACAATTCTCAACAATTCCACATTATCCTCAAGCGAGTGGAAACGTTAAAATTGCAGCAGGCTGGTTAATTGATCAGGTGGGTTGGAAAGGTAAACAACTCGATATGGTGGGGATGTTTCATAAACAAGCGTTGGTTTTGGTCAATTATGCCAATGCATCTCTCACGGATGTAAAGAAAACTTATCAGGCTGTACAACATGATGTTGATCAGCGTTTCCATATTATGTTAGAACCAGAACCTGTGCTTTATAACAGTTTAGGTTTAATTGAAAATCATACGGAATAGTTTTATGCCACAAGTACACTTAATGGTACGTTTAGTACAAGTAGTCACCGCGCTATTTTTACTATTAGGCTGTTTCGTGGTTTTTTTATATTCGCCGTTTTATTCAAAATTAATTGTAGCTGGCCTTAATTATTTTGTACCGGTTGATGTTAATCAAGTCGCCGCTGAAAGCCAGAGACAGGCTGCATTAAGTGAGCATGATAATTTAGAACCAGGCTCAAATCTATGGATTGCTCGTCAAGCATATTTAAAGCTGACTGAAAAAGCTTTACGTGAAAAAAAGACAACCGATCTGACTTATTCTTTTAGAAGAAAAGGAACAAGATTCAGAGGAAGCAGCTTCTGTTACGGTTCCTTTAGTCGTTAAAAACTCAGAAATTGATGCTGCTGATGAAGCAAGTGGCCCTATTGATGAAGCTCTCTTTATTAATAGTTCAGAAAATAAGGCACTTACAGAGCAATATACCGAGTTTTTAGCAAGAAAACCTGTGGTGCCCGAGCATCAAAAAGCTGTTAGTGAACCTGAACAGAAGATAGAGTATGTTCGTAAAAATCCTTTACCAGCCCCATCTAAAAAGTTGTCAGAACCTTATGCGATTGTTGTATTGGGTGGCGGTTTGACTCTCGATAAAAATGGAAAAGATATTGTAGTTAATGGTTATACACGCTTGAGACTGGAAAAAACCTTAGAAGTTGAAAAACAAAATCAACTTCCTATTGTACTGAGTGGTGTTGAAGCCCCTTATATGCAAACTTGGTTAAAAGAGCGCGGTGTTGAAGCAAAACTATTAGAAAAACGTAGTATGAATACCTGTGAAAATACACGGTTTAGTTCTTTATTGCTTCAGAAAAAGGGTGGAGCACCGACGGTTATGTTGGTGACAGATGAATACCATATGCCGCGTACACGTCGACTATTTGCCTTAAATGGTATAGAAACGATTCCTGTTGTAGCTCCGATGCCAACACCACTTACACGCTGGCAACCAAGTGTACAAAATTACGATCATAGTCGCCGTGCGAATTATGAATTACTTGCGACAATTCGCGACATGTTGTTTGGTTCAAGCGATTGTCGAGAGGTACCTTAATGTCAGATATCCCGTTTCTCAATCCTGCCGTATTAAAACAATTAGATTTACCGGTTCCCAACCGTGATCTTACGCCACAGGTTTTAAGCCCACTCAATTTAAATACATTAGAAGAACCCTCTCGTGATTTGCTGGCCTATCGCAAGTTGTATGGTTTACATTTACTTGAATGTGACCATTGGCAGGGTTATGTTCAAATGCCGCTATTTCGCTTACATGTGCAGGTTTTCAAACCTAAAGTAGAAAAAATACAAGGTACCGTTTGTTTATTACATGGCTATCTTGAGCATAGTGGTATTTATCAGCCCATCATCCGTGAAATTCTTGAACAAGGCTTTAGTGTTATTACCTACGATTTACCAGGGCATGGTTTGAGCAATGGTTCACCCGCAAGTATTCAAAATTTTGATCATTATCAACAAGTACTGATGGCGGTTTATCAATATGTAAAACATGCAGATCAGTTACCCAAACCTTGGGTGGGAATTGGTCAAAGTACGGGTGGCGCAATCTGGATGCATCACTTATTAGAATATGCTGAAAAACGCCAAGACCCGATTGTCGATAGAGTCTTGTTGCTTTCTCCTTTAATTCGCCCTGCAAAAACAGCATGGTGGCATAATCCAGTTGGATTGGGCATTATTCGCCGTATTAAGCGTCAAGTACCAAGACACTTTAGACGTAATAATCATAATCCTGAATTCTTACGTTTTATTCGTTTAAAAGATCCGTTGCAGCCTCGAATGATGGGAATGGACTGGATTTTGGCAATGTCAAAATGGATGCAAGAAATGGAAGAGCGGCCTGCTTGCCGTATTCCTGTCTGGCTTGCTCAAGGTGCTCTTGATCAGACGGTTGATTGGCGTTACAACATCGAATTTATTCGTCGTAAATTTAGGCTTCAAACGCTATTAATGCTTGAAGAAGGTTCACATCAATTAATTAATGAACGTGCAGATATACGTGCGGCTTTAACAGGGTTGATACCGGCCTTTTTACATGCAAAGCCAAAACATTTTTATTATTAAAAAATAATGCATCTATCCAATAATTTTGGATAGATGCATGCCTTAATCTATGCTTTATTTTGAGTTTTGATAAAGCTGCATAAAGTTTTTATAAACTGAAGATTGTTTTTGTGGACTATACATATTGCGTTCAATCGTTCCTTTATCTGTCTTGATTAAAACATTTACATTTTGAGCATCTTTAAACTCTTGCAAGAATTTGCTTGGAATAATAAAGAAAGTTGTTGAATGTTTAGGAACTAATCGGCTCACATTCGTTTTTTCAGTCGATTGAGCGGGTTGATAATTAAATCGTTTGCCATCGATATCAAATATCAACTCGTTAATATCATAAAAGTTATAACTACTACTTAAATGAACATCTACGCGAAGCTGATCTTTTTGATTCTCGTTCCATTTAACGAGTAAGCTAGGACATAATTCAGTTGGTAAACAGTTGAGCTGACCAGCTGTCTTTACTATTGTAGGAGCGGTTGCTTTATTTGTTCCAAATTGTGTGGTGCTGCAAGCCGTTGTCAGTAGACAAGAACCCAATAAAAGTAGAGATTTCTTCATCATATAAATTCCAAGACAGTATGTTTAATATTATTTATGTTTAAGCCAATAAATTTTGACATAAATTAACGTGTAGTGGGGCTTAAAAATGAAAAAGGTTTTGCAATTTTAAATAAAGAAGTAGCATCACCTGCATAGATATGGCTTTGATCTGGCCCTAAATCAAGTCTACGTGTTTTACCATCTTTAAAGTTAATCTTTTTTAAATCAATCCAAAACACATTTGGTGATAGGGCAGACTCGAAAAAATAGAGCAGCTGTTTATGGTCGGCTACAGTTCGCCAACGAGTCGAAGAGATATTAGGTTCTTCTTGAGTATTTAGTCCATAGGGAACAGACGCATTCCGAATCACACTAAATACAGAGGCTTGAGCCTGTTTAATATCATCATTTTTAGGAATTGCATTAATATAAAATGATGCACGTGCAAAGCGATCAGATGCTCGATTTGTACCAGGAAGCATGATCGTTCCACCAATTTGTTTCCAATATTCGGCAAGTGCGAGTTGCTTATCGAAAGTAGGTGAGTTAGTCATGACTTGATAGCTTCGGCTATGGTGAATTACTTGTTTTCCGTCAATATATTCAATAATTGCGCTATCACCTGTTTTATCAGAAATAGATAAATGCAGAGTGGTAAGCCTTGATTCACCTGGAACATTGTCGGTCACAATAGTATAAGGTTCTTTTTCTAATGCTTTAACGGCCTCATCTACAGTTGCAAAATTATCGAGTACATATTGTGCCCAAGCAGCAATGCTTAGTAATGGTTTATTAGATTTTTTTACATCTGGATATTGGGATTCTACTAACCATAAAATATTGGCAACTAATCCAGCTTCATTCATGCCATCTGTTGTGGAAACTTCAAAACCTGTGGCAATCACACTTCCATATTTAGAGGTCTATTTTATTGAATTGGAGCCTGCACTACCGTCGCGGTTAACTCCGCTTGGCATGATCCATAGATTTGTACCCGTATCAACTTTCCAGTCCATCGAACGAGCAGTAATAATATGTTGGTTATTACCTAAATATACTGCACGAGTACAAGCAACAGCATAGCTACTTAAGCCTACCGCCAGTGCAACAAAAGAAGTGATGAATGTTTTTTTCAACATGATGGGATACCTTCTTGTTATAAGCATTAAAAATTTTTTATTAAATAAAATTAAAATGCGTACGTTATTTATACTTTTATATTAGGTGAAAAATCTATTAAATACAAATCAAAAGGAGAGTAAACTTTAATCAAAAAATCACATATTCGTTTTAAAGATGGAAGAGCATCACACTATAAATGTAATGCTCAAATGATAGGATTAATATAAATTAAAAATGATTGGCATCAGCCATATTCCACATTCGATAATAGAAATTATCATCGTCATTATTAAGTTCAGATTGTAAAAGTTCACCTTCTTTTAAGAAAAAATGCAATTGAGCATAGTTCTTAATTTCGCGGTCATTTACTCGCTGAGCCAAATGGTGGGCTTTAATATCTGAAGGATGGCGTAAACCAGCCGCAGCAATCATTTCTGACAAAGCATGCAAAGTATTTTTATGAAAGTTAAATACCCGTTCTGATTTGGTCGGTACATCAATTGCTTTTTGGCGGTCTTTATCTTGGGTTGCAACACCTACAGGGCATTGGTTAGTGTGACAGCTTTGCGCCTGAATACATCCAACAGCAAACATGAAACCACGTGCTGAATTAACCCAATCTGCACCTAGCGCAAAAGTACTGGCAATATCAAATGCACTGATGATTTTACCACTAGCACCAATCTTAACTTGATCTCTTAACCCTGCACCAACAAGTGTGTTATGGACAAAGCGTAAGCCTTCCCGTAATGGTGTACCAATATTATCGCTAAACTCAATTGGTGCTGCACCTGTACCGCCTTCAGAACCATCAACCACAATAAAGTCAGGAACAATTTTTGTTTCGAGCATTGCTTTAACAATACTCATAAATTGCCAAGGCTGACCAATACACAGTTTAAAACCAACTGGTTTACCGCTAGATAATGTGCGTAATTTCTGTAAGAAATGCATCATTTCAATTGGGGTAGAAAAACTAGAATGCTTTGCAGGAGAAATACAGTCGTGATCGCGAGAAACGCCGCGGATTTGGGCAATTTCTGCGGTAATTTTATGTTTAGGTAAAATACCGCCGTGGCCTGGTTTAGCACCTTGAGAAAGCTTCAGCTCAATCATTTTGATCTGTGGTAATTGAGATTGCTTAGCAAACTTTTGCTCGTCAAATTTCCCGTCCAGAGTACGGCAACCAAAATAACCGCTGGCAATTTGCCAAACAATATCACCGCCATTTTCCAGATGATAAGGGCTTAAACTACCTTCGCCAGTATCATGATAAAACCCACCTAACTGCGCTCCTTTATTTAATGCACGAATTGCATTCGCACTTAAACTACCAAAGCTCATGGCAGAGATGTTCATGATTGACGCGCTATAAGGTTGAAGGCATTGTGCATTACCAACCTGAATACGAAAGCTCTTTGGATCTGCTGGCGGGCAAGGGCTGATTGAGTGGACAATAAAGCGATAGTTTTCTTGATAAACATCAATGATTGAACCAAAGGGTTTATCTGCATTTTCATTTTTAGCGCGTTGATAAACTAGACTTCTTTGCATACGCGAAAAAGGTAGGGCATCTTGA
>Ga0308165_1002301_pt1 | contig 23290 bp, 20 predicted proteins | sample PhyWR2_FD_201032 | JGI IMG/M metagenome (GOLD analysis project Ga0308165, IMG submission 201032) | Phyllosphere microbial communities from UC Gill Tract Community Farm, Albany, California, United States - DLSLW.R2 | ecosystem: Host-associated > Plants > Phyllosphere > Unclassified | place: USA... | reverse complement strand
TGAAAAAATTCGATCCAGTTGTCCGTCAGCACGTTTTATACAAAGAAGCTAAAATCAAATAATTTTAGATTCCTTGTAAAGAAAAACCCCGCAATCGCGGGGTTTTTTGCATTCTGTGTCTCTCAATGGAGGAAACATGCCTGAATTACCTGAGGTAGAAACCAGCCGACGTGGTATCGAGCCGCATCTGGTGGGCGCGACCATTCTTCATGCAATCGTGCGTAACGGTCGTCTTCGCTGGCCCGTTTCCAATGAGATACATACCCTGAGCGATAAGCCGGTTCTCAGCGTGCAGCGCCGCGCGAAATACCTCCTGCTGGAACTGCCCGATGGCTGGATAATCATCCATCTTGGGATGTCCGGCAGTTTGCGTATTCTCAGTGAAGAGTTACCTGCGGAAAAACACGATCATGTGGATTTGGTCATGAGCAACGGCAAAGTGCTGCGCTATACCGACCCACGTCGCTTTGGCGCATGGTTGTGGACCAAAGAGCTTGATGGGCACAACGTGCTGGCGCATCTCGGGCCTGAGCCGCTGAGCGAGGCGTTTGACGCTGATTACCTGAAAGCGCGATGCGCAAAAAAGAAAACGCCGATTAAACCCTGGCTGATGGATAACAAACTGGTGGTAGGCGTCGGGAATATCTATGCCAGTGAGTCGCTTTTCGCGGCCGGTATTCATCCTGACAGGCTGGCATCATCACTCTCGGCGCAAGAGTGCGAGATGTTGGTAAAAGTCATCAAAGCCGTTTTGCTGCGCTCAATCGAGCAAGGGGGCACTACGCTGAAGGATTTCCTGCAAAGTGACGGTAAGCCGGGGTATTTTGCGCAGGAACTGCAGGTGTATGGTCGTAAAGGCGAGCCGTGCAGAGCGTGCGGGACACCCATCGTGGCGTCGAAACATGCGCAGCGCGCGACATTTTACTGTCGCCAGTGCCAGAAATAAGTTATTTGAGCTTTTCCATCAACGCCTGGTGAACGTTCGCAGGCAGAAAATGCGTCACATCCCCCGCGTGGCGCGCCACTTCTTTCACCAGTGACGATGAAATAAACGACCACTCTTTTGACGGCATCAGGAAGACGCTTTCCAGTTCCGGCATCAGATGACGGTTCATGTGCGCCAGTTGCATCTCGTACTCAAAATCAGCCACGGCGCGCAATCCACGAATTAAAATATTGGCCTGCTGCGCGCGGGCGAAATTCGCCATCAGATCGCTAAAACCCATCACCTCAACGTTTGGCAGATGTTGAAGCGCGGCGGTGGCAAGTGCGACTCGCTCGTCTAGATCAAACATCGGTTTTTTGCTGGGGCTCGCGGCAATTGCCAGAATTACACGATCGAACATGCTGGCAGCACGCGTGATGATATCAATATGACCGTTAGTGATGGGATCGAAGGTACCCGGATAAATCGCTTTTGTGCTCATGGCTCACGTTTCTCTGAGTAGCCGCGGTTTAATGCCCACAGCTCGGTATATTTGTTGAAAGTATACTGTGCATTGACCACTGCGAGTAACCAGCCCTGTTTGCCATCCAGAACACCACCGCGCAGCAGCAGGGTTTTCAACAACGCACCTATCGTATGTGCAAAAATTCCCGTCAGCGACGTTTTCTTGCCGCGCTGATGTCGCTCTTGCGCCCATGCCGTGGCGTAGTTAAGTTGCTTGCGCTGGAAGCTGGCAAAATCCCGACAGGTGAGATGCAGCAGATCGCCGCTCAAAGCAATAACCTGAGCCTGATGACAATCCAGAGATTCGTGGACCAGATTCGCGTTGTACTGATAGCGGTCACGCTCATAAAGGCGCAGCACGCGGTCAGGATACCAACCGCTGTGACGCATAAAGCGACCAAGGAAATAGTTCCGGCGAGCAATGCTATACACCGCGCCAGGCTGCGGCGATACAAGTACGGTTTGAATGGCTTGCTGGAGCTCCGGCGTGATGCGCTCGTCAGTGTCGATCATCAGTACATAGTCACCAGTGGCAAAAGATTGCGCACGTTGACGCTGAATGCCGTAGCCCTGCCAGTCGGTATCAATGAAGACTTTCACGCCTGCCGCCCGGGCGATCTCAACCGTGTTGTCTTCACTTCCGGAATCCAGAAGGACAATTTCGTCGGCCCAGGCAACAGACGCGAGGCAATCCGGAAGCAGATCAGCCGCGTTTTTGGCGATCATCACGACCGACAGACGCGTTGACATTAATGACTCCGCTGCGGCAAATAAGGTTGCAGAAGTTGCAGCAGACGGGTCAATGCACCCTGATTCTGATGTAGCACTTCAACGGCGTGACGGCCATACCACAAACGGTAATCTTCGTCGGTGAGCAGCGTTGAAACCTCTTTCACGACAGAATCCGCATCGGTCACGGTAATCAAGCCGTCGGCTTGCTGCAATTTCGCGCAGATATCTTTGAAGTTAAAGATGTGGGGTCCCATTAGCACGGGAATAGCATGCGCGGCGGGCTCCAGCGGGTTGTGTCCACCGCGTTCGACCAGGCTGCCGCCCACGAACGCCAGATCGGCAATTCCGTACAGCAGCATCAATTCGCCCATCGTGTCGCCAATCACCACCTGAGTGCTACCTGATGGGATCTCACCGCTGCTGCGCAGGGTGAAGCTAAATCCGCCTTTCTGCACCAGTTCACGGGCATCCTTGAAGCGCTCGGGATGGCGCGGAACCAGAATCAGCAGTAAGTCCGGGAATTTTTCGAGCAGTTTGCGATGCGCCTGCAGAATAATCTCTTCTTCGCCGTCGTGGGTGCTGGTCGCGATCCACACTTGACGGCGCGATGCCCACTGGCGGCGTAACGTGAGGGCGCGCGCCGCGAGTTCTGGCGTGACGGAAATATCAAATTTCAGGCTGCCTGTCACGGCGAGCTGATTACGCTTGAGGCCTAGCGAGATAAAGCGCGCAGCATCTTCTTCGTTTTGGGCGGCAATCAGCGTAATTTGGGATAACAGGCGACGCATAAATTTACCCAGCTTGCCATAGCCTTTCGCCGAGCGTTCGGACAGGCGGGCGTTAGCCACCACCAGCGGGATTTTGCGGGCATGCAGGGCGGAAATCATGTTCGGCCAAAGTTCGGTTTCCATCACGATCACCAGCTTTGGACGCACGGTGTTGAAGAAACGGTTCATGGCGCAGGGTAAATCATATGGCAGGTAAACGTGGTGCACGTCTTTGCCGAACGCCGACAGCGCGCGTTCGGAACCCGTTGGGGTCATGGTGGTGACGGTAATCGGCAGATAGGGATAACGGTGGCGCAGCGCGCGGACCAGCGGGATTGCCGCTAGCGTTTCACCGACGGACACGGAATGCAGCAGAATACCGTCCGGCAAAACTTTATTACGACAATAGCCATAACGTTCAGCCCAACGTTTTCGGTACGCAGGCGCTTTACGGCTACGAAGCAGTAGTCTCAGCCACACCAGCGGCTGAATAATGTAGAGCAGAGCGGTATACAACAATTCCAAGCGATTATCCGTTTTTCAGTTTCAGCGGGCAAATTCTAAGCATTTAGGCCAGGTAAAGCTATCTCTTATGCCAGATACCTTTTCAGACGGAAGTATCGACGACCCAGTCGCCAATGTTGACGCAATCCACGGGCGTTTTTCCAAATCAATGACCAGATCCCACGCTCGAAGAGTTCACTGATAATTTCGCGTTTTTTGGTAGGGTCAGCAATGTTATTTATAGCATGAAGAATACCCAGCCCTTCTTTTGCTATCTGCCAACGGCACGCTGGAACGTTGCGTACTTCATTTGGGTGGCGTTGGTTAATCGCATCAAGCATCTCAAGGATTTTCATGTAATGACGGGCATTTCGCATTCTTGTGTCATCGGTGCCGGGTGTGTGTGAAACCGATGCTGAATGAATCAGATAGTCGTAAAACGTCTCATCTGTGTATTGAACGCGACGCGCAGTCAGGAGGACTTCGGTCGTCCAGGGAATATCTTGATGGCGCAGGCCATGTTCAAAGGTGAACCCCTGTTCTTTGATGAAGTCGTGGCGATAAATATTGAGCCAGGTGACATGCAGGAATTTTCTGGAGGTGAGGGCGCGCTGCAGCCACGTTGGTCCATCAAGAACTTCAGTTGACTGTAATTTTTCAGACGGGAATATTTTTTTGGACGGTCTGCCATCATCGTAGACATAAGTACCGTTACAGGTAGCAACATCGAGATTGTTTTCCGTCGCCATTTCAAGCAAGCGCGAATACATCCCAGGATAAATGACATCATCAATATCCGGAAACGCGACATACTTCCCTGCGGCAACGGCAAGACCATTATTTCGCGCTGCTGATACGCCCTGGTTGGTCTGGTTCACGATCTTATATCGGTTAAAGTCGCTGGAAAATTGCGCAATTATACTTGCCGAGTTATCGCTTGAACCGTCGTTCACAACGATAAGCTCCAGACTGTCCAGTTGTTGAGCTTTGATGCTCTCGAAAAAAGCATTCAAAAACTTTTCGCCGTTATAAACAGCGATGACAAGGCTCAATAAAGGTATGTCGGACATGCTTTCTCCGTTGGTGTTCAAGGCAGACCACCTGTGTTGGTGATACCATTCGTGCTGTATTATATCTGGTGATCACTAAAAACATATGCTTGAAGGGACAAAGATGCCCTTGGGCGAGAAATTATCGTCGCGCTGGCGAGATTCTTAACAGGAAATTTATGCACATTGTTCACACTGAAGCAGACGGCGGCAAAGGCGGGCAACCATTACGCATTATTAATGAGTCGCTCGGGCTGATTCAACGCGGTCATCAGGTGACCCTTCTCTGCCCCGAAAGCGCGCCGTTGCATGCTCTGGCGCAGGACGCCGGGCTAACTGTTGTGACCATGCCGTTAAAGCGTAAAAATCTCAAAAATCTACAACTACTGCGCCACTGGCTGAAAGAGAATCGCCGCTCTATTGATGTCATCAATAGTCACAATTCAGCCGATACCTGGCTGGTGGCGCTTGCGAATCTCACGCTTTCGAATCCGGTTCCGCTGGTGCGAACGCGTCATGCATCGGGTGTACCGCGCAAAAACTGGACAACCCGTTGGCTGTTTCGCAAGGCCTGTGCGCACATCGTGACTACCGGTGAAGCGCTTCGCTATCAGGTAGCTGATATCGGTGTTCCGATGGCGCAAAGCACATCGGTGCCGAGCGGCGTCGATACGCAACGCTTTCATCCGGCGGACAAACAGGATGCCAGAGCGCATTGCGGACTTTCGCAGGATGATTTTTGGCTCGGCGTGGTCTCACATCTGCGTCCGAACAAAGGCCATAGCGTGTTGCTGCGCGCGCTGGCAACGATCGACAATCCACGCGTTAAGCTGGCGATTGTCGGTGAAGGCCCGCATAAAGCGACGCTCGAGCAAGAAATTGTGGCGTTGGGATTACAGCAGCGCGTGCTGATGGCTGGGCATCGCAGCGATCCTGAGCGATGGTTCCCGGCGTTTGATATTGCTCTGAGTCCTTCGCACGATATGGAAGGTGTTCCACAGGGCGTCTTGCAGTCTCTGGCATCGCGCATTGCGACCATTGCCACTGACGCGGGCGGCACGGCAGATGCGGTGATTGGCGGCAAAACCGGGCTATTGATTGCTCAACGTGATGAGTCTGCACTGCATGACGCCATCGTCAAACTGTATGACGATGCGGCTCTTCGCGAAAAACTGGCGCAGCAAGGATACGATTACCTGTGCGCCCATTTCACCCGCGAGTGCATGCTGGATGCGATGGAGAAAGTCTTTTCCGATGCGGCTCAGCGCAGCACGTCGCGATAAAGCGCCTGCAACTCTTTAGCCATGCGATCCAGCGTGTAAGGTTCTGCGGTGGTGCGTGCTGCCGCGGAATAGTTCACGCCCTGTTCGCGGCCTTTCAGCCATTCGCCAATCACCTGCTGATAACCGTCGCTATCCAGCGCATCGCGTACCCAGCCGTTCACGCCTTCTTCGATCCATTCAGCCGCGCCACAGCCGTGGCTGGTTAACAGCGGCAAGCCACAGGCCAGCGCTTCAACGCAGACATTCGGGAAGGGATCGTAGAGTGTCGGTAAAATCAGGGCATCGGCTGTGCCGTAAACCTGCCGCACATCTGCGACTGGCCCCAAAAAACGTACGCGTGAGGCCACGCCCAGCGTGGTCGCCAGCTTTTCAAATTTGCGCGCGTGTTTATCGCGACCCGCAATCAGCAGCCAGACATTCGGGTGCGGCACAATCGCGCGCAGCGCTGTCGCCACACCTTTACGGCTAAAGCCTGAACCTACATACGCCAGCACCGGTGCAGTATGCGGAATTCCCAGCGCATCACGCTGCGAAAACGCGCGAACGTCCGGGCTAAAATGGGCGGTATCGACGCCGTTATAGATAACAGTCAGCTTGTCGTCCGGCAAGGCGAAGCGGCGGGCGATATCGTCGCGCACCATCCTCGAATTACAGATCACTTTTTGCAGTTGCGGATGGGTAAACATCTGCGCTTCGGCCTGCAAAATGTAGCGGTGATAGCGGCTGAGGGACTGCGCCCAGCGCGCCAGCGGCGACAAAATACGGCTGTACTGCTCAAGCCAGGTAGCATGTACACCGTCGCCCGCGCGAAAAATCGTGGCGCCCGGAATTCGCTCATGGCTCTGAACGATCTGGAACTGTGCGAACTGCGCGGCGGCGGCCTCGGCAAAACCCGATTCACGGCTCAGACGATTGCGAAAGGGCGGATTCACCGTCAGCGTTTGCCAGCCAGCGGCGTCTTCCCACTGGCGAGCAATCAGCGTGACGTCCAGCTCGGTGTCCTGCGCCAGCACGTTAAGCGCACGAGAGACAAAACGCTCCGCGCCGCCGTTGGGATTGTAAGTCTGTCGAACGATTGCCAGCTTCATGAAAGGGTTTCCAGCAGCATCGTATCGATCGCGCTCAAAACTTGCTGCGGGGTAATCGCCGTGATGCAGTCGGAAACGCCACCGTCACCGCAACCTGCTTTGCCGCAAGGCTGGCAGGTAAATCCGGCGGTAATCACGCGATAATTCACGCCCCACGGTGCCCATTTTATGGCACCGGTCGGGCCAAAGATGGCCACGGTTGGGGTACCAACGGCGCTGGCGAGGTGCATCGGCATGGAGTCCACGCCAAAATAAACGCGCGCGTGCTTCATCAACGCGCCGAGCTCTTTCAGATTGAGTTGCCCGCTTAAATCGAACACCGGATGAGTGAGCGCGGCGCGCAGTTCATCCATGTAAGCCGACTCTTCTTTTGACGGCGCAGCGGAAAGAATGATCGGCAGCCCGCGGGACGCGAGATTATTGATCGTCGCCGCCAGCTTATTGATTTCCCAGGCCTTGAACATCCAGCGTGAAGTGGGATGCACCAAAATATACGATTTTGAGGTTAGCCCGAATTCCGCCAGTTTCTCGGCGATTGACGCTTCCGCCGCATCGCCGGGAACGAACAGCGTATGTTTATCTTCATCACATTGCGGGTGAATACCGATGCGACGCAGTGCGTCCAGGTTCACTTCCACCATATGACGGCTGTTGTCCTGAATCGCGGGATACAGCGTCGTAAAGGATTTGACCCAGCGACGGCGCGCCAGCCCGCTGCGTTTGTCCGGCTTGAAACCCACGGATACGCGTGGTTTTAAACGACGCGCCAGGCGCGCACCGTGCCAGTGTTCGGTCAGGTTAATCAGCACATCGTACTGGCGGCCTTTGAGGGTATTCACCAGCGCACGATACAGACGGAATTGCTCAAACCAGCCTTTCTTGCGCCAGTTGCGGCCTATCGTATGCACCTGATCAATATGCGGATGGCTGGTGAGCATCGCCTGAGTGTCGTCATATACCAGCGCGTCCACTTCGACGTCCGGCCAGTTTTTTTTCAATACGGTAAAGACCGGAGAGGTCAGCAAAACGTCACCGTGGTGACGCAGCTTGATGATCAGCACGCGCTTGGGTGGGCGCTCCGCTGAGAAAAATTCAGACATAGGCTCTCTCTGCTGCCAGCAAAGGCTCTAATTGCGCATAAACCGCAGCGGCGCTGAGCGTGCTCAACTGCGAAGAATTTTCCGGGCGGCAGATATATTGATTTTTTCCGTAGCCGCCAATAAGACCCGGGTCCGTTGGGCCGTAAAGCGTAATATTAGGACGATCCAGCGCCGCCGTCAGGTGGCTGAGACCGGTATCGACTGACACCACTGCCGCTGCGCCCGCCAACTCTTGCGCCACACCATCCAGCTTCATGCGTGGCAGAACGTCGACATAGTCAAAGCCGTCCGCCAGGCGTCTGGCGCGCGCTTCTTCATGCGGCGCGCCCCACGGAAGTTTGATGCGTAAATTGGATTCACTGAGCAAGCCAATCAGCTCACGCCAGTGTGATTCCGGCCAGTGCTTATCGTCACGGGTGGTGGCGTGCAGGAAAATTAAGTAAGGCTGGCTGTCTTGCGATGCGCCACGCAGGAAATGCTGCGAAATAGCATAATCGCCCTGAATTTCAGGTTTTTGATATCCAAGGCTTTTGGCGAACAGTTTGCGAGTGCGTTCGACGGCGTGCTGCTGTTTAGCGATAGCGTGACGGCGATTGTAAAACAAGCTCGCCAGCGGCTCGCGCGCGCTTTGCCAGTCCATGCCGTGCTTCACGCCGTGCGCCAGACGCGTCACCAGCGCGGCGCTTTTCACCAGCCCCTGTGCGTCAATAATCGCATCGTAGTGCTGAGCCTGCACCGCCTCGCGAAAGGCTTTGCGTTCGGCTTTAACAGGGGCAGAAAACCACGCTTTACGCCAGCGGCGAATCGCCACCGGGATCACGCGGTCTACCGCTTCATGCCAGGTCGGGATCTGCGCGAAGCCTTCTTCCACGACCCAGTCAAAACGAATGCCAGGGATGGCGCGCATCGCGTCCGTCAGCGACGGCAGGGAATGCAAGACGTCGCCCATTGAAGAGGTTTTAACGATCAGTACCCGCATTCGTTATCCTTCTTCGCTCAACAGCAGATCGTTGAGTTCGTCGAGGACGCGCTGCGGCGTAATGTCGATCAGGCTCTGGTGATAACCTTCGGCGGCATCGCCTTTTCGCACTTTGTGATAGCCGGTGATCAGGCGGATGACGCGAGCTTTATGCGACAGCGGCGGCGTGAAGTCCGGGCTGCTTGGGCCATACAGCGCGACCAGCGGGCGATTGAGCGCCGCCGCAACGTGCATCAGACCGGAATCATTCGTCACGACTGCCTTACAGGCGGCCAGTAAAATCACCGCCTGCTCGAGCTGCGTCTCTCCGGCCAGATTACGGCACCAGGCCTGCTGCTCATTGCTCAGCGTCGCGAGGATTTCGTTGCCTGCTTCGTGATCTTTCGCCGAGCCGAAAAGCACAATTTGATAGCCTTCGTCGATCAGCTGTTTGGCTAATTCTGCGTAGTGATAGTGCGGCCAGCGTTTCGCCGGGCCGAACTCTGCGCCAGGGCAGAAACCAATCATCGGGCGCTCTGAGGAGAGATCAAACGCGTTGCAGGTTTGCGATTTTTCGCCTTCATGCACCTGCAGCTGCGGCCACAGCAGCGGCTGCGGCAAATCTTTTGCCGTGCGCATCACGCCTTTATCGTACGCCAGAGCAACATAGCGCTCGACCATCAGCGGCCAGGCCTCTTTATCCAGCACGCGCGCATCATTGAGCAAACCGTAGCGCATTTCGCCACGCCAGCCGGTACGGTGCGGCACGCCCGCGAAGAAGGGCACGAGGGCAGATTTAAAGGAGTTAGGCAGCACGTAAGCGCGGTCGTAACGTTTCGCACTCAGAATGTGACCCAGCTTGCGGCGTTGACCGATCTCCAGCGCCCCGTGGCCGAGTGGCATCGGAATCGCTTCGTTGACTTCCGGCATGCGCGATAAAAGCGGACGGCACCACGCCGGTGCCATCACGTCAATGATCGCCTGGGGATAGCGCGCCTTGAGCGTGCGATAAAGACTTTGCGACATCATCATGTCGCCCACCCATGACGGGCCGATCACCAGTATTCTCATATTTCTTCTTACGCGTCGCGGTTCAGCCAGGCCATATATTCCGTTACGCCTTCGGCAACGGTCTTGAATGGCTTGTCGTAGCCCGCTGCGCGCAGGTTGGTCAGGTCAGCCTGAGTAAATGCCTGATAGCGGCCTTTCAGTTTTTCCGGGAAGGGAATGTATTCAAGGCTGCCTTTCTGGTGATACGCCAGCGTCGCGTCAGCCACAGCCTGGAAGGATTCCGCGCGGCCTGTGCCCAGGTTAAAGATGCCGGATACGCCGTTTTCCATGAACCACAGATTGACTGCTGCCACGTCGCCCACGTAGACGAAATCGCGCTTAAAGCCGTCGCTGCCTTCAAACAGTTTCGGGGTTTCGCCGTTGTTCAACTGAGTGTTCAGATGGAAAGCAACGCTCGCCATGCTGCCTTTGTGGCCTTCGCGCGGTCCATAGACGTTGAAATAGCGGAAGCCAACAATCTGAGAATTCGCTTCTGGCAGAATTTGACGCACATATTCGTCGAACAGGAATTTGGAGTAGCCGTACACGTTCAGCGGCTGCTCGTATTCGCGGGATTCGATAAAGTCAGACGTGCGGCCGCCGTAGGTGGCAGCGGAAGAGGCATACAGGAACGGGATTTCGTGTTCCAGGCAGTAGTGCAGCACTTCTTTGGAGTACTGATAGTTGTTATCCATCATGTACTTGCCGTCCCACTCTGTGGTGGACGAACACGCGCCTTCATGGAAGATGGCTTCAATCTCGCCGAACTCTTCACCCGCCATAAGCTGGATCAGAAAATCTTCTTTATCCATGTAGTCGGCAATATTCAGATCCACCAGGTTCGCGAACTTGGTGCCGTCTTTCAGATTGTCCACCACCAGAATGTCGGTGATGCCTTTGTCATTCAGGGCCTTGATAATATTGCTGCCGATAAAGCCTGCGCCGCCGGTAACGATGATCATAACTGTAACCTTTGAAGTGTGGAGTCCGGGGACAATCCTGGACGCTAATATTCATATCATATCATTAGTATGGCGACCCTTCAGCCATTCACCGATATGCAGCAGGGGTACACGTGATTTATGCTGCAAAAACGAGAACTCATGATGCGTCATCTCGTATCGACGTATACGTTTGGGTAATATGTGCCGAAATTTGCCGAGTCTGGAGAATTGCAATGCGTGGTGATTTTTACAAACAGTTAAACAGCGACCTGGAAACCGCTCGCGCGGAAGGGTTGTTCAAAGAAGAACGTATTATCACTTCTGCGCAGCAGGCGGATATCACCGTCGCTGATGGCAGCCATGTGATCAACTTTTGCGCGAACAACTACTTAGGTCTTGCGAATCACCCTGAGCTGATTGCTGCCGCCAAAAAGGGTATGGACACTCACGGCTTCGGGATGGCCTCTGTGCGCTTTATCTGCGGTACGCAGGACAGCCACAAAGTGCTTGAGAAGAAGCTGGCCGATTTTCTCGGCATGGAAGATGCGATTCTCTACTCTTCCTGTTTCGATGCCAACGGCGGCCTGTTTGAAACGCTGCTGGGCGCGGAAGATGCGATTATCTCCGATGCCTTGAACCACGCATCCATCATCGACGGCGTGCGTCTGTGCAAAGCGAAGCGTTTCCGCTACGCCAACAACGACATGCAGGAGCTGGAAGCACGCTTGAAAGAAGCCCGCGAAGCCGGTGCGCGTCATGTTCTGATCGCCACCGACGGCGTGTTCTCCATGGACGGCGTGATTGCCAACCTGAAAGGCGTGTGCGATTTGGCCGACAAATATGACGCGCTGGTGATGGTCGATGACTCTCACGCGGTCGGTTTTGTTGGTGAAAACGGTCGCGGTTCCCACGAATACTGTGACGTGATGGGCCGGGTAGACATCATCACCGGTACGCTGGGCAAAGCGCTTGGCGGTGCATCTGGCGGCTACACCGCCGCACGCAAAGAAGTGGTGGAGTGGCTGCGCCAGCGCTCGCGTCCGTATCTGTTCTCCAACTCTCTGGCGCCAGCCATTGTTTCGGCTTCTATTACAGTGCTGGAGATGGTCGAGTCCGGCGCTGAGCTGCGCGATCGTCTGTGGTCCAACGCCCGTTTGTTCCGCGAAAAAATGAGCGCGGCGGGCTTTACGCTGGCGGGTGCCGATCACGCGATTATCCCCGTGATGCTGGGCGATGCGGTTGTGGCGCAGAACTTTGCGCGTGAGCTGCAAAAAGAGGGAATTTACGTCACCGGATTCTTCTTCCCGGTGGTGCCAAAAGGTCAGGCGCGTATTCGCACGCAGATGTCTGCGGCGCATTCACCTGAACAAATCGAACGTGCGGTTGAAGCCTTTATCCGCATCGGCAAACAACTGGGCGTGATTGCCTAAGGACGTGTGATGAAAGCGTTATCCAAACTGAAAGCCGAAGAAGGGATTTGGATGACCGACGTGCCGGAGCCGGAAGTCGGTCATAACGATCTGTTGATCAAAATTCGCAAAACCGCGATTTGCGGCACTGACGTGCATATCTATAACTGGGACGAATGGTCACAAAAAACCATTCCGGTTCCGATGGTTGTGGGTCACGAATATGTGGGTGAAGTGGTTGGCATCGGCCAGGAAGTGAAAGGCTTTACCATTGGCGATCGTGTTTCCGGCGAAGGCCATATCACCTGTGGCCACTGCCGTAACTGTCGTGGCGGTCGTACGCACCTGTGCCGCAACACCGTGGGCGTGGGCGTGAACCGTCCGGGCTGCTTCGCAGAGTATCTGGTGATCCCGGCGTTTAACGCCTTCAAGATCCCGGACAACATTTCTGACGATCTGGCTTCTATCTTCGATCCGTTTGGTAACGCGGTTCACACGGCGCTGTCATTCGATCTGGTTGGCGAAGACGTGCTGGTGTCCGGCGCAGGCCCGATCGGCATTATGGCTGCAGCCGTGGCGAAACACGTCGGCGCGCGTAACGTGGTGATCACCGACGTTAACGAATACCGCCTGTCGCTGGCGCGCAAAATGGGCGTCACCCGCGCGGTGGACGTCTCCAAAGAGAACCTGAACGACGTGATGGCAGAGCTTGGCATGACTGAGGGCTTTGACGTCGGCCTGGAAATGTCCGGGGCGCCGCCCGCGTTCCGCTCAATGCTGGATACCATGAACCACGGCGGCCGTATCGCCATGCTGGGTATTCCGCCGTCTGATATGTCTATCGACTGGAACAAAGTCATCTTTAAAGGTTTGTTCATTAAGGGCATTTATGGCCGTGAGATGTTCGAAACCTGGTACAAGATGGCGGCGCTAATTCAGTCTGGTCTGGATCTTACCCCAATGATTACTCACCATTTCGGCATTGATGATTTCCAGAAAGGCTTCGACGCGATGCGCTCGGGCCAGTCAGGAAAAGTCATTCTGAGCTGGAATTAACCATCATCATGGCACTCGTAGGCTCGGGTGCCATGATACTTTTGGTGGTTTGACATTACTGAGGTTACTTGTTAAGTTCTGGCGAATTTTTCAACATCTTATCTTTCGCCGTGATGATAATGTCGTTTCGAAAGATTTTGATAGGCTGACCAAATTATTATGTCCATTCTGTCTACACCAAAGGTTGCCAGCGCATCTTCGCGGGTTACCAGCAGTATCTTGTTGTTGATTTCCCTGCTAATAATCATTGGTGTTAATATTTTAAATGCAAAATATAACGCTGTTATTAATAGAGCATTGATCTTTGTTCTGATAGTGCTCACTCTGAAATGTATTAATAATAAAATAATCAGAAATATCCTGGCGGTGATGGTGTTAGTTCCTATCGCGGCTGACGTCACTCTTCAGTTATATGCCTGGAATAATTTTAGCTCAGCCTTTAGCTATGGTTTTGCATTAAGCGTATTAAATACAACACCTGGCGAGGCTGGGCCAATGCTGGGATTATATTGGCGCGAATGTATCATTTTTGTCATTCTTTCCGCACTTTTTATCTTAAGCGCTAATACTGGACCATGGCCTATTCCGTCTCGGTTTAAGCGCTGGCCAGTCATTGCGCTTGGTTTAACCCTTTTTTCCCTTTTTGCCCAAGCTTATTTACATCAAATGCGTAAAAGTAACGTCGAGAGTCTTACGCAGCGTGTGGTGCAGTCAACGCCCATCAGTACGGCAAAAGTGTTTATGCAAGCGATTGAAGATAATTCAGTTGTCGCTAATATCGGTAATAATATCCCTGATTATAAAATTACGCTCTCGGATACTGGTATTGATAACTATGTGCTCATTATTGGCGAGTCTGAGCGCACTGCGAATATGGCTATCTATGGTTATGGAAGAGACACCACTCCGGAATTAATTAAACAGAAAAAGCAACTTTTACTATTCCGCAACGCAGTCACTCCTGCTCCGGTCACGATTATGGCCGTCCCTCTGGCAATAACAGCTGATACGGTTACTGCACGAGATCCGCGTAAGTACAGTGATAATATTATTAATATCGCCAACAAAGCGGGTTACGATACCTCCTGGTACAGCCGTCAAGGAAAGGGGGGCGCGCATAATAACGTGATTACAGGTATTGCCCTTAAAGCCCATCAGCACGAATGGGTCGATGGGAGTTATGATGAAGAGTTACTCCCTCTTCTGGATAACGCGCTAAAAATGCCGGGTAAAAAACTTATCGTATTACATTTATATGGTAGCCATGAGCCCGCATGCCGTCGTTTCCCCGCTCAGCAAGCTGTATTAACAGGGGGTAGCGAGGCGGATGACTGCTACGATAACTCGGTCCGCTACACCGATACCTTAATGGGTAAAATATTCAATAAGCTGGAAAACACACGCTCTTCCATGATGTATTTTTCTGATCATGGCCTTGTTCGTGATCCACAGCGAGCTGTTGTTTATTCACATGGCGGCGTAAATCCACCCAGAGAAGCACTGCATATCCCGATGTTTATCTGGTACGGTTCTCTTGTGAACCCGGAGAACAAGTTCGTTGGGGACTATAATACCGACTGGTCTGCTGATGATGTCAACACGTTAGCTGAACTGTGGTTAGGGATTCATCGGCAGAATGAGCCAGCTAGCACAGTCGAGTCCTGGTTGAAGAATTATGATAAAGACGTGTTTGTCATGGACACAACAGGTAAATCTTATGAATGGCGTAATATTCGTTAACATTGAGACGTTCAAATAATTATAAGTCGCATGCTAGTCTGGTTTGTCTTTTTGAAGTGGAATGATGATGATTAATGTTAAGCAAAATAAAGTTCAATTTGCGTTAATGCAGTTACTATTTGGACTGTGTGGTATCGCTTTTTTGAGTGTGATCGTATCGCCCAATTTTTCCGCTAAGATTTTCGGGATTGCGGGTATTGTGGCGGTTGTGATTTTTATGCTAGACATCAAAAATTTTAAAAAAAATGATGCGTTCTGGCTTTGCCTTGTACTTTTTATTATCGGAATCTGCGATTTAGTTTGGTATAAAATGTACAAAGTTGACTTCAGCCCTGCGATTAACTCATATCGTGCCTATCTTGAAGTCGGAAAAATATGTTTGTTTGGTGCATTTGCGATCTTTGTATTTGTCAGCAAAGAGCAGTTCAAAGTTGGAAGTCATAAGATTCATCTCTTTATTGCCATTGCTTTGCAAATTATGATTGTCGTATACAGTAGCTATCAGCATTTTTTCCTGGATAGTCGAAGAGTAACGCTTTCACTTGCGGGTGGTGCAGATGCTACTGGGGCGGCTTACACCATCGCCTTCATTTCTTTTTACATAATTTTGGTTACACAACATAGCCTAAGTAAATGGAAAGAACTTCTCATCCTGGGTCACTTTTTCATTACTTTCCTGATATTAGTCGCAACAGAAACACGAGCTGCAATTCTGACTTATCCTGTTATCTTCTTCGGTCTCCTGATGATCAAATTTTATAAGGAAAAGCATATTCCATGGAAAGGTGTGGCTGTTTTTCTGATTGCGTTATTGGCCGGAATATTCATGATGAAAGACAGTTTGATTCAGCGATATAATGACTTTGATCGCGATATTGTCGCATACGATAAGGACGTTAGTGCTACTTCGGTGGGCGCTCGCTTTGCCATGTGGGAAACAGGGCTTGTTGCAGCAGAAGAGAATTATTTTTGGCAGTCTACAGATGAGCGAAACAGAATTATTGCACAAGAAGTTAAAAAAGACGCTAGCTTAAAAGGTGCATTATCTCATATGCAAGGACATCTACATAATGAAGTGGTTGAGACGCTCTCCTTAAAAGGACCATCGGGTTTACTCCTGTATATTCTTTTTGTTATTTCATTTTCCTGGTACGCATTGCGTAAGCGGAAAAGCATTGTCCTGTTTGCGTTTTTAATCTCTCTCATAATGTTTGGTTTGGGTGGGGTCATGTTTTATTCGAAGACAACACCAATTGCCTGGATGCTGACGCTTATTATGTCTATTGTTCTTTTAGAGCAGAACAAACATCGGGACGTCATAAAGTAATCATTTTGATTCTCCAGCATGAAAAAGGTATTCTTTCTGATGGAGAAATTAATTTTAACGGAAGAGCCACTCATGAATGAACTGATTTCAGTCATTATTACCACTTACAACAGAGAGGAACTGCTTGAGCGTGCCATCCGTTCCGTTATTGCTCAGACCTATCCTGCTGTAGAGTTGATTATTGTTGATGATTGCTCCAATGAGAAAACGCTACAACTCATTAATAAGATTCGACCGGATTGTGAGGAGCGTTTTGTTTCTTTCATTTATGAACGTAATGAAAATAACAGTGGTTCCAACTTCAGCCGAAATCGTGGCTATGCGTTGTCGCACGGGGTCTATGTTACAGGTCTTGATGACGATGACTATTTCCTGCCAGAGCGGCTGTCAAAATTAGTCTCACGATATGATGAAAAGTATGCATTTGTGACAGATACACCCGCGCGTCTCGACAAAATAGACAGAACGTATCCCGATACGAATGAAAAAACCATCATCGGATTACAGGATGTACTTTGTGAAAACGTCGTAGGTAACCAGGTCCTTACCACTCGAGAGAAATTGTTAGGCGTTGGTGGATTTTCTCTAGAAATTAAGCAACAGCAGGATCGTGATGTCTGGATTAAGCTGATTTTGAAATATGGTCCCGGTATCAAATATAGCTTTAGCACCGCTATGGTTGATGCTGAACATGGCAGTAACAGAATTACATCACAAATTAAAAAGTATAATGCCTACCGCAAGCTTTACTTTAAATATCGTGAGCATATGTCTGAAGTCACTCGTAGTAATAACCTGTTCCAGCTCATGTCGTTTCGTGGCTTCAAATCAACGCGTATGAATGCTCTGTTGCGTGGTCACAAGAAAGATGCCAAATTAAAAATGAAGCTCTTTCGTCGTACGTTAAAAGAGCTGTTTTAGGTTAAAAAGGTAAAATCATGACTCTTAAAATGATCAACACGCTCATTAAGAAAACCCGACGCTGGCATAAAAAGACAGGTTTTCCATTATTGGAAGCGGCTGCAAAGTATTTTGAGCGGAAAAAAAAAGAGATCATTTTTAAAGCAATTGATGATCTTAAAGTACAGCCTGAAACAAGTAATGAATGCCTTCCAGAACCGTCGCGAATCATTTGGATATGTTGGTTTCAGGGGCTTGATAATGCGCCTGAACTTGTTAAGCGTTGTATCGAATCGGTTCAGTTGCATTCCCCCGATGCAAAGGTAGTTATTCTTACAGACGAAAATATTCCAGATTACCTTTCTTTACCCGAGCATATTAATTCAAAGTATAGCTCCGGTCTTATTAGTAAGGCACAGTATTCGGATATTGTTCGTTGTTCTCTGCTGTATCAATACGGTGGTATCTGGATGGATTCTACTGTGTTTTTAACGAAAGCCATTCCAGAGTCTTTTTACGAAAAAAGCTTCTCGTCCCTTCGTTTTGATAATAATAATGGGAATGCATTAAGCCAAGGTTTTTGGACTGCCTATTTTATCGCTTCTCAGAAAGGCAACCCACTGATAAAACTTGTGCGAGATATATTGTACAGTTATTGGAAGCATCACAACGTCTTGATTGAATATTTCTTAATTGATTACAGCTTCTTATATGCCCGCGAACGGTATGCATCCTATCAACAGATAATGTCTGAGCAGCCAATTACCGGTAACGCTAGATTCTTGATTCGGCAATATATGAATCATGTTTTGGACACTACAGCAATTCAAGTTCTCAGCAGTGACCCTATCGGGATTTACAAACTTTCTCATAAAGAAAAATACCGTGAGTCTGAAAATGGTCAGCCTACGGCGTACAGTAAAATCCTTCAGGGTATTTTTGAGATTCACTAAGTTGAAAAGCCACCTGTAATCCGGTGGCTTTTTTAATGATTACGCCTTTCTGCCCCAACCCTGCCACTGATGCTGGACGTATTTCACCAGTGAACTTTGGCCCACGCTTTCGCCGATCACCGAGAAGAATCGGGTGGCATATACCGGTTCCAGCGGCTGTTTCGGCTTACAGATGGTCACGCCCTTGAACGGATTGCGCGGTTTTGTTTCTGGATTTGCGCCAGGCGGCGCTGACGTATCCGGTCGCGAAGTATCCACTTGCGGCTCGTTGAGCAGATCGCTCGGCCTGACCAGCGTGATATCCGACGGCAGTGAAGGCAGCATTTGCTGTAAGACGCGCACGGTAGAAGGATGTGGATGCCCAATCGCAATGGCCGATCCGTTGCGGCGTGCGAGCTGAACAGCGCGATTAAACTGAACGCGAATATCCGCGTCGTTCTGCGTGTCATCCAGGAAGACTTTGCGCTTTATCACCTTCACGCCGGTGCCCTGCGAAGCGCGCAGAGCCTGACTATTGCCGATAGTCATGCTATCGAGGAAATAGAGATTGTAGCGTTCGAGCGCCTGCATCACTTTTTGCATCCCGAACAGGCTGGACGTCATCGCGCTGCCCATATGGTTGTTCAGGCCGACGGCAAAGGGCACTTTGCCGTAAGCATCGCGAATAATGCGCTCGATCTCGTCGCTGCTCATGTCCGGGCGCAAGGTGTCTTTTTCCAGCGGTTGTTTGCTGAGAGGCGCCATCGGCAGGTGGATTAACACTTCGTGCCCGCTATTGTGGGCTTTGGTCGCCATTTCGCGCGCGTGTGGCGCGTTGGGTAAAACGGCAACGGAGACGGCAGTCGGCATCGCCAGCACCTGGTTCTCGTTGTGCGGGCGATAACCGAAATCATCAATGACTATGGCAAGTTTGCCTGCGTAAACCGGTGAAGCCAGCGCCAGTGCGCTGACGACGGATAAAACAAGACGACGAAATTGAAGCAAAACTTATCTTCCCAACCACGGCTGTGGATTGACCGCCTGACCTTGGCGACGAATTTCGAAATAGAGTGACGGGCGGCCCTGACCGCCACTGCTGCCCACAAGGGCGATGGGTTGTCCGGCACGGACCTGTGTGCCTACGCTGACCAGTGCGCTCTGGTTGTAGCCGTAAAGACTCATGTCGCCTTTGCCGTGTTCAACGACCACGACTAGACCGTAGCCCTGCAGCCAGTCGGCGAGGATCACGCGGCCATCGGCGATGGCTTTGACTTCGCTACCTTCGGAGGCACCAATAACGATACCCTTCCAACGTAGCTCACCCTGCAACTGTTCGCCATAGCGATGCAGAATTGAACCGCGAACGGGCCAGAACGCTTGTCCGCGTGGGGCACCGAGTCCTCCGGTACGCGAGATAAGCGAACGCTCGCTTTCGGTCGGTTTATAGGTTGAACCTTTACGCGATGCTTCTTGCTGGCGATCTTTTACGGCCTGCGCTTCACGCGCCTCTTTTTCGGCACGCGCTTTGGCTGCTGCTTCGGCACGTGCAATGCTGTTACGCAGTTTTGATTCGTTGGCACGCATTTCACCCAGCTGCGTCTGACCTTCCTGGATCGATGACTCCAGACCGGAAAGCGTTTTCTTACGCTCGTTCCGCGCCTGTTCCAGCTTCGCCTGTTGCGCCTGCTGATCGTAAAGCAGGGTCTGCTGCTGGGTTTGCTTCTCTTCAAGCTCCGCTTTCTGGGTGTTGACCTCTTCGCGCGTCTGCTTAAGCTGCGCGATGGTCTCCTGGCGAGCCTGGTTAAGATAACCAAAATAGGCCTGCAAGCGCTGGCCGCGCTGGCTCTCTTCACCGCTGAGAATCAACTGAATACCGGTATGCTCACCCTGACGGAATGCCGCATCAAGCTGGGCCGCAAGATTACGTTCCTGGGCGTCGCGCTGGCGTTCAAGTTTGGCAATCGACGCATTCATTTCATCGATTTGCTTATTGAGCAGTGAAAGGGTGTTTTGCGTTTCGCGTAATTTCCGCGCGGCGGCGGAGATGGCTTCTTCCTGCTGCTTTAGTTGCGCAAGCAGTGAAGCACGTTGCTGTTGCTGCTGGCGAACCGCGCGCTCTTTCGCGGCGATATCGGCCTGAATCGATTTGAGCTGATCGCGATCGTCAGCGTGGGCAGATTTGGCGCACAACAATACGCCAGCGCTAAGCGCGCTGGCGTAAAGCAAAGGTCTGACTGAAAACCGTAGCGGCTTCACGACCCATGTGATTGAAAAAATCGCCTTTCCCCTCATGGGGAAGGATTATTCCACGATGAACAGCGGCTTGCCAGTCATCTCTTTCGGGATTTCCATCCCCATCAGCGTCAACATGGTTGGTGCGATGTCAGAAAGCTTACCGCCTTCCACCGCTTTCAGAGATTTCTCACCCACATAAATCAGCGGAACAGGCAGGTTTGTGTGCGCCGTATGCGCCTGACCGGTCGACGGATCGCGCATCTGCTCAGCGTTACCGTGATCGGCGGTGATCAGCAACTGACCGCCGACGCTTTCAACGGCTTTAGCAACTTGCTCAACGCAGTGATCCAGCGTTTCAACCGCTTTCACTGCCGCTTCCATCACGCCGGTATGGCCGACCATATCGCCGTTCGGATAGTTACAGATAATGGTGTCGTATTTGCCGCTTGTGATTGCCGCGACCAGTTGTTCAGTCAGCTCAGCAGAGCTCATTTCTGGCTGCAGATCGTAAGTCGCCACTTTCGGGGAGTTAATCAGAATGCGGTCTTCGCCTTTGAACGGCTCTTCTACGCCGCCGTTAAAGAAGAACGTCACGTGCGCGTATTTCTCGGTTTCGGAAATGCGCAGCTGCGTTTTGTCGTGCTTCGCCATCCACTCGCCCAGGGTGTTAGCCAGTGACGCTGGTGGATATGCGCAGGGTACTTTGATGTCAGCGGCGTATTCGGTCAGCATAATGAAGTCGAGGTTCACCACTTTCTTGCGGGCGAAACCGTCAAAATCGGCATTCACGAATGCACGGGTGATTTCACGCGCACGGTCGGCACGGAAGTTCATGAAGATCAGCGCATCGCCGTCTTCCATCGCTGCGTCAGCCTGGCCTTCGGCACGGATCACGGTCGCTTTCACGAATTCGTCGTTTTCATCACGCGCGTAAGCGGCGTCCAGACCGGCAACGGCGGTATCAAACTGGAACTCACCTTTTGCCATAGTCATCAGGTCATACGCTTGCTCAACGCGATCCCAGCGGTTATCGCGGTCCATCGCGTAGTAACGGCCAATGATCGAGGCAACGCGGCCTTTGCCCAGCTCGGCAAATTTGTCTTCAAAGGTTTGCAGTGACGATTTGGCGCTGCGCGGTGGGGTGTCGCGACCGTCCAGGAAAGCATGCAGATAGATTTTTTCTGCGCCGCGTTCCGATGCCATTTCTACCATCGCGAGGATGTGATCTTCGTGGCTATGAACGCCGCCCGCAGAGAGCAGACCCATAATGTGAACCGCTTTGCCCGCGTTCACGGCTTTATCGACAGCACCGGTCAGCGTAGGGTTGGAGAAGAACGTGCGTTCTTTAATCTCAACATCCAGACGGGTCAGATCCTGATAAACAATACGGCCCGCACCCAGGTTGACGTGGCCGACTTCGGAGTTGCCCATCTGGCGATCTGGCAGACCCACTTCCAGGCCGGACGCATCAATCAGGGTATGCGGACGTTGTGCCCACAGCGCATCCATTACCGGAGTTTTTGCGTTGAAAATGGCATTATCCTGGCTGTCTTCGCGATAGCCATAACCATCCAGAATCACCAGTACCATAGGTTTTTTAGAAACCGACATTGCGACATCCTCATGCTCAAGAGACAAAAAATTTGCGTAATTTTACTACAGCTGAATCGATAAAGTAGCCTCAAAAGATCAAAGAAAACGCAGGGGCAGGGGCCATGAAGGCGATTTTGCACTATTTTTTTCGTGGCATGCCGCAGAAAATGGATTAGCTTATTCCCGCTGGCTGTATTTGCCACACCGCACAGGTATACTCCTGTCCTGGTTTTTTTAATCACTACGTCGGGAGTTGTTACCCCCCATGCAAGAAATTATGCAATTTGTTAGCCGCCATCCGGTACTGAGTATCGCGTGGATTGGTTTACTGGCAGCTGTGCTGTTCACCACTTTCAAAGGCCTTACCTCTAAAGTTAAGGTTATCACTCGTGGCGAAGCAACGCGTCTTATCAATAAAGAAGACGCTGTTGTTGTGGATCTGCGTCAGCGTGATGATTTCCGTAAAGGTCATATTGCAGGTTCTATCAATCTGCTGCCTGCCGAAATCAAAGCAAACAATGTTGGCGAACTGGACAAGCATAAAGCGCAGCCGATTATCGTTGTCGACGGTACCGGTATGCAGGCGCAGGATCCAGCCAGCGCGCTGATCAAGGCGGGTTTTGAAAAAGTCTTCGTGCTGAAAGACGGCGTCTCCGGCTGGAGCGGCGAGAATCTGCCTTTAGTTCGCGGTAAATAAGAGGAACGACGTGATGGCCAATATCGAAATCTACACCAAAGCGACCTGCCCGTTCTGTCATCGCGCGAAAGCGCTGCTGAGCAGCAAAGGCGTCACCTTTCAGGAACTGCCTATCGATGGCGACGCGGCAAAACGTGAAGAGATGATCAAACGTAGTGGCCGCACGACGGTTCCGCAGATTTTTATTGATGCGCAGCACATTGGCGGCTGTGATGACTTGTATGCGCTTGATGCACGTGGTGGGCTCGATCCCCTGCTGTAATAGCGTTTTAGGACAATTAAAAAGGGTATTTCCATGTCAGAACAAAACAACAACGAAATGAGTTTCCAGATTCAGCGCATCTATACGAAGGATGTCTCTTTCGAAGCGCCAAATGCGCCGCATGTTTTCCAGAAAGATTGGCAGCCAGAGGTTAAACTTGATCTTGATACTGCGTCTACCCAACTGGCAGACGACGTGTATGAAGTTGTACTGC
>Ga0308165_1002297_pt1 | contig 23357 bp, 16 predicted proteins | sample PhyWR2_FD_201032 | JGI IMG/M metagenome (GOLD analysis project Ga0308165, IMG submission 201032) | Phyllosphere microbial communities from UC Gill Tract Community Farm, Albany, California, United States - DLSLW.R2 | ecosystem: Host-associated > Plants > Phyllosphere > Unclassified | place: USA... | reverse complement strand
TTGGTACTGGACGTGGACAACCGCGGCCGTATCAAGCTGTCCATCAAAGACGTGGCAGCAGCCAAGGCTTCGGGCGTTTAATCACCCCGCACGCCTGACCGCTCCAACGTTATGAAAAATGCCCCGCAGCGCAAGTTGCGGGGCATTTTTTTTGTGTGCACGAAAACGAAACGAATCGTGAAGTTGCCTGGCCTGAACGTCAGTGCTAGGTTTAGCCCACTGCCCGTGTAGCTCAGTCGGTAGAGCAGCGCACTCGTAACGCGAAGGTCGCAGGTTCGATTCCTGTTTCGGGCACCACCACCCTGTTTGCGATGATCCCCGAATGGTTCTGAAGGCCAGATAAACCGCCGTACATCCGGTTATTTGCGTCAGAGAGATCCTAGATGATCCAGATCCATCTTCCATTCCATCGATCAGCGAGAACGACATGACCGTAACAGCATTGAGCCAGGAAGCCCGGCACGAAGAAGCGCTGAAAAAGTACCTGCTTGAATCCCCGCAATTGGCCGACGAGATCAAGGATCTGCCCGCTGATGATCAGAAAGACCAGATCCAGTGGGCGTTCGAGGATGAGGCGGAAGCCCAGGGCTTGCAACCGTGGGAGCTGACGCTCAAGTACACCTCGAGCCCGGAGGAATTCGAGGCGACGCGCCTGGCCCTGCACAAGGAAGCGGCCGAAGTGTTGGGCGTCGAGTGGGAAGAGTACTGCGAGATGAATAATCTCGTCGTTTGACGAGAGCTTCAAGCGGCGAGCCTCAAGCGGCAAGTGACCCTGCCTGGGCTTGCGGCTTGCGGCTAATCGCTGGGTTACAAACTCAAGCGCATCGACAGATCGACTGCTTTCACATCCTTGGTCATTGCACCAATGGAAATGTAATCCACCCCGGTCTGCGCAATCGGCAGCAATGTCGATTCGTTGATTCCGCCGCTGGCCTCCAGCTTCGCCTTGCCGCCATTGAGTCGCACGGCTTCGCGCATGTCATCCAGGTTCAGCTCGTCGAGCATGATGATGTCGGCGCCGGCCGCCAGTGCTTCCTTGAGCTCTGCCAGGCTTTCCACCTCGATCTCCACCGGTTTGCCCGGCGCAATCTTGTGCGCAGCGCTGATCGCCTCGGCGATGCCACCGCACGCGGCGATGTGGTTTTCCTTGATCAGGAAAGCGTCGTAGAGGCCGATGCGGTGGTTGTGGCAGCCGCCGCAGGTGACGGCGTACTTTTGCGCCAGGCGTAGCCCTGGCAGGGTTTTGCGCGTGTCGAGCAGCTTTACCTGGGTTTCAGACACGAAATCTGCCAGGTATTGAGCGCGAGTGGCCACGCCGGAGAGCATTTGCAGGAAATTCAGGGCGCTGCGTTCGCCCGTCAACAACGAGCGAGCAGGGCCTTCGAGGTGGAACAGGGCCTGGTTGGGCTGGACCCGTTCGCCGTCTCGCACCTGCCAATGCACCGCAACACGCGGGTCCAGCTGGCGGAACACCGCGTCTACCCAAGCGGCGCCGGCAATGACAGCCGCGTCGCGGGTAATGATGGTGGCTTTGGCCAGGCGTTCAGCCGGGATGAGTTGCGCGGTGATGTCGCCGCTGCCCACATCTTCGAGCAACGCACGGCGTACGTTGGCTTCGATTTCGGCGGTGAGATCGGCGAGACGAAGATTGGGCATAACGGACTCCACAAACAAAGTGGCCCGAGTATAGGGCCTTGGCGCAACGCACCCAAGGCGTGTGACGCCCTTGTGTCGCTCCGAAGGCGTCATTTTCTCGTTTTCCGTGAATCATTCGCCGCCATCGATGGTCCATCTGGAGTGCCTGCTTGCGGTCTGTAGAGAGTTTGCTGGCACTGGAGCCCTCTTTTACAAGATAATGCGCCTTGCATTTGGCGCCATGACTTTGACGCCCACAGGAGAGCGGGATGCACAACGATGGGAATGTAGTGCCTTTGCGCAAGGTGACTACCGATTCGGCAACATTGTCGCCGCTCGCCCGTGTGCCCGTGATTCTGCTGCAGGTTCGCGACAAGGCGGTACTCCAGCTCAGGCACGGCATGCAGACGCTGTTCGATAATGCCGATGATATGTTGTTCGAAATGTCCGACCGTGCGCGTGGGGACGTTGAACAGAACATCTTCTTCCAGGCCATGCGCGACTTGCGACTCAAGCGCAAAAATATCGAACGGGTTTTTCTTGAGCAGGTGCTGGAGGCGTTTGTCAGTCTCACCCGCTACAGCGAAGCGGCGATCGCGGCCCCTGCTGCCCTCGGCGTGGTAACGCCGCTCTCTGGCGATGAGCTGGAGCGCAGCCTGGCGGTAGAGGCCATGGTCAACAAGGTGCTGAACCGCGACGGTTTTGCGCTGGACCAGCTGACCGCCAGGCTCAGCACCCTGATCGGCAAGAAATTGGTGACCGCAGACAATCCGTTGGGACCTGCGATGCTTTGCGAGTATTTCATGCAGGCGGCACGCAATCTTGGGTTGGAGATCAAGGTCAAGTTGATCATCCTCAAGCTTTTCGAGCGTTATGTGCTCAACGACGCCGACCAACTCTACGCCGAAGCCAACCAGCTGCTGATCGCCACCGGCATCTTGCCCGATCTCAAGTCCGCCCCTGCGCGGCGCGCGCTCGATCGTGCGCAGGCCAGTGTCCAGGCCGAAACCACCGAAGCCAGTGCGCCGCTCGATCAGGATGTTCAGGAAGTGTTCGCCGCCCTGCAAGAGCTGCTGCTTCACATGCGTGGCCGAATTGCGCCGACCCTGGAGGTCAGTGCGCCGGCTCAGCCGATTTCCACCCGCGACCTGTTGCGTCTGCTCTCGCATCTGCAGCAATACGTGCCGCCGCCTGCGGTGCAGGATGACTTCGACCTTCGCGACCAGCTCGAACAGCTGTTGACCCGGGTCAGCCTCAAAAGCGGCAAGTCGCGAGTGGTGGGTGTCGCCGATGAAGACGTGATCAACCTGATCACGATGTTGTTCGAATGCATCCTCGATGACCGCAACTTGCCGGATTCGCTGAAAGCGCTGATTGGTCGCCTGCAGATTCCGATGCTCAAGGTAGCGGTGCTGGACAAGAGTTTCTTCAGTCGGGGCTGTCACCCGGCTCGGCGCCTGCTCAACGAAATCGCCGCCGCCGCCATGGGCTGGGGCGATTGCGACGATCATCAGCGCGACAGCTTGTACCTGCGTATCGAACAAGTCGTGCAACGCCTGTTGAGCGACTTTGTCGACGATCCGGCGATCTTTTCCGATCTGTTGGCCGAATTCCTGGCTTTCACCAGCGACGAACGCCGCCGCAGCGACCTGTTGGAGCAACGCACCCGCGACGCCGAAGAGGGCCGTGCGAGAGCCGAGTTGGCCGGCCAGCAAGTTGAGCAGGCATTGAACGCGGTGCTGCTGGGTAAAGTGCTACCCAGGCAAGTACTGGCGTTTGTTCAGCAAGCCTGGAGCCAGGTCTTGCTGTTGACGTGCCTCAAGCACGGTGACCAGTCCGAGCAGTGGCGAGCCGATGTACAGACCCTGGAGCAATTGGTCTGGAGCGTGCAGCGTCATGACGAGCCCGACAGTGAGCTACGGCTGCTGGAACTGGTGCCCGGGTTGCTCAAGGCGCTGCGCGAGGGGTTGAACCGGTCGGCGTTCGATCCGTTTGCCACGGCCGAGTTTTTCAGTGAGCTGGAAAGCCTGCACGTCCAGGCGTTCGAACAAAAAGCCCCCGAGGCCGAGGCGCCGGTGATGGTGCAGGTGCAGGAGCAAATCCAGTTGCACAACGCCGATGAGGGGCCGGTCGATACAGGTTCGGCGGCGGACGATGAGAGCCTGCTTCAGATTGATCGGCTGCAGGTGGGGGGCTGGGTAGAGTTTCAGGAAGAAGAGGAAAACACCCTGCGTTGCAAGCTGGCGGCAATCATCGACACCACGGGCAAGTACATTTTCGTGGATCGCACCGGGATGAAGGTGCGCGAGCGCAGCCGTGAAAGCCTGGCACTGGATATACGCCGCCATACCGTGCGAATCCTCGATGACACCTTGCTGTTCGATCGGGCCCTGGAGTCGGTGATCGATAATCTGCAGCGTCTCAATCGCGGCAAGTGATCGCGTGACGGGGGGCTATCGCGGCATACTGGGTGCCAACACAGTCGACGTCGAAGGAAACGGTATGCAGTTGGACCCCGCGAGCGGTTGGTGCCAGGGCGTGAATGTTTGCCCTTCACCCAACTTCAATGCGCGCCCCTCGGGCGAAATCTCCCTGCTGGTGATCCACAACATCAGCTTGCCGCCGGCGCAATTCGCCACCGGCAAGGTGCAGGAATTCTTCCAGAATCGGCTGGATGTCACAGAGCATCCCTACTTTGAGGGGATCGCCGAACTGCGGGTGTCGGCCCACTTCCTGATTGAGCGAGACGGTACTGTCACCCAATTCGTGTCGTGCCTGGAACGCGCCTGGCATGCCGGTGTTTCGTGTTTCGAAGGCCGGGAAACCTGTAACGATTTTTCCGTGGGCATCGAGCTGGAAGGCACCGATGATCTGCCTTTCACCGACGCTCAATACGAGGCATTGACTGCATTGACGTTGCAGTTGCAGGACGCCTTCCCGGCCATCACCACGCAGCGTATCTGCGGGCATAGCGACATTGCTCCCGGGCGCAAGACTGATCCGGGGCCGGCGTTTGACTGGAGTCGTTATCGCGCAGCCCTGGCCAAAGAGGAACAACGATGAGTTTTCTGGTGTTGCTGTTGGCAGTGTGGATCGAGAAATTCTCGGCCCTGCGCCATCAAATTCAGCGTGACGGCGGTTGGGTACGTGAACTGCACAAGCTGGAGGCCAGCCCGCGCCTGGTCAATCACCCGTGGTGGGTGCTGCTGATCCTGGTGTTGTTGCCGGTGGCCCTGCTGGGGCTGTTGCTGGTGGTACTGGACCCGGTCGCCTACGGACTGCTGGCGCTGCCGGTGCATTTGCTGGTGGTGATTTACAGCTTGGGGCGTGGTGATTTGCTGGGTGGTCTCGGGCCGTTTCGCGATGCCTGGCGCCGCGAGGATTTGCAGGCTGCGGCGCATGTTGCCAAGCGCGATCTCGATATCTGCGCCGACAGTGGCGAGCAACTGCTGGAGCGTGTCCAGGGGCACCTGCTGTGGCAGGCCTACCAGAGCTTTTTTGCGGTGATCTTCTGGTATTTCCTACTGGGGCCGGTGGCAGCGCTGAGTTATCGCCTGTTGGCCCTTGCCGAGGAGCATGGGCAAAATCCGACGGTGGTTGAGTGTGCGGCGCAGTTGCGACACGCCTTCGACTGGGTGCCGGTGCGCCTGCTGGCCGCCAGTTTTGCCTTGGTTGGCAATTTTGTCGCAGTGAGCCGGGTCATGCTCCACGAACTGTTGAACTGGAACATCAGCGCCGCTCAACTGATCGAGAAAATCGGACTGGTGGCCGGTGAAATCCCCGCGCCGGTAGCCGGGCCCGATGGCATCAATAGCCTCGACCGGATCTGGGAGCTGCTACTGCGGGCCGCGGTGCTCTGGTACGCCGGTTTTGCCCTGTGGACGGTCCTTCCCTGAACGCATTCCTGTAGCCGCGGTTCTTCCCTGCGGCTACAGATCCGCGGCTGCCCCCGTTAACTTTAAGTTACAAAACCCCCCGTCGATTTGAGTTATACAACGACAGCACTCAATGGTGGCTATCTGCTGTCGACGTGCGCCGGCCAATAACAATAAAAAATCAACGGGGGACTTCCAGTGAAGAGCTTGCTCTATCCCGCTGTCGCGCTAATGAATCGCTTGAGCTTCGGCATGAAGTTCAGCCTGATCAGCATTCTGTTCCTGGTGCCGATGCTGGTGACCAACTTCTATCTGGTGCGCGATTCGTATCGTGAGTTCCAGGGCACGCAGGTGGAGTTGCAGAGCCTCGATCTGCTGGGCAGCAGCCTGACTCTGCGCCGCGACCTGGAAACGCTGAACAACCTGGTGCAGATCAACGTCGTCCTGGGCCAGGCAGGCAAAGCCGGTCATGTCGAATCGAAAATCACCGCACTCGAACAGAATTTGCTGACGCGCCTGCAAGGGCTGACGGCGATGACGACCGATCCGGAACAGATCGCCGTGTTCGATGGTAAACGCGATGAAATGATCAGTGCGTTAAAGGCTCAGCAGACGGAAAATTCGCTGCAGAGCAAAAGTGCGCTGATCGGAAAACTGCTGGGCAATGCCCAGATTTTCAGCCAGATCGTCGCCAGCCAGGCGGGTCTGAGTCGTGACAGCCAGAGCGACATGCGTCAGCTCACCGAGCTCGTTACCAACATCACACCGCCGGTCACCCAGATGCTAGGCGATGGGCGCGCCATGGGGTCCTATTCCCTGGGACAGGGCTTTCTCAATTCGTCGTCGAGCACACGCTTCGACGAGTTGCTTGCGCAGATCGAAAAACTGCAAGCCGAATACAGCCTGAAGCTCCAGGACGCATTGGGTTCGAGCAAGGTCGCGCGCGAAACACTGGCGACCCGGGCGGAGGCCAGCAAAGCGTCGCTGAAAAAGGCCAGTGAACTGTTCGAGGAGCAGGTGGTGATGGCCGACACCCTGGATGCGCCATGGCAGGCTTTCTACGATCAAGTCACCGGCTTGATGGACCAGACTTATCAGCTCAATGAAGCCACGCTGAAATTTCTCGATACCCAGTTGCAACAGCGCCTCAGCCAAAACCGCACCCACATGTTGCTGCAGGCCATCGCGCTGTCGGTGGTGTTTGTGCTGATTTTTTACCTCTACGGCGGTTTCTACGCCTCGACCCGCACGACCCTCAAGCGGCTCGGCGCGATGATGGACAAGGTGGCGGCCGGCGATATGACCGTCACCTTCAACGCCAACAGCCGTGATGAGCTGGGCGAGTTGGGTGAGGTGTTCAACGGCACGGTGAAAAAAATCCATGACCTGATCGAGCGCGTTGGCCACACCGTGGCAGAGGTCGAGCGGCAGGCCGGTCAGGTCGAGAATGTCTCGGCCCAGAGCAACCAGGCGGTGGCGGGGCAGCGCACGCAGATCGAGCAGGTGGCGACGGCAATGAACCAGATGTCGGCCACCTCCCAGGAAGTGGCGCGCAGTGCGGCTGCGGCAGTCAGTAGCGCCCACAGCGTCAATGACGAAACCATCAACGGGCGCGGCCTGGTGGAATCACAACAGGGCAGCATCGCTGCGCTGGCCAGCGAGATCGATCAATCGGTGCTGGTGATCAACCAACTGGCCAGTGATAGCCAGTCCATCAGCAGCGTGCTGGAAGTGATCAAAAGCATCGCCGAGCAGACCAATCTGCTGGCGCTCAACGCGGCTATCGAGGCGGCGAGGGCGGGTGAGCAGGGGCGTGGGTTTGCGGTGGTGGCGGACGAGGTCCGGACTTTGGCCAAGCGCACCCAGCAATCGACTGAAGAAATCGAACAGATGATTGCTAAATTGCACAGCGGTGTCGGCGCTGCGGTGAAAGCCATGGGCACCAGCCATCAGATGGCCAACGGCACGGTCGGACAGTCGGAAAAGGTTCAGCAGGCGCTGGAAAACATCCTCGGCGCTGTGGGAATGATCGTTGATCAGAACCAGCAGATCGCTGCGGCCGTGGAGCAACAGACCGCCGTCGCCCACGACATCGACCAGAACATCGTCGAGATCAACCGCGCCGGCGAGCGCACTGCTGAAGGCGCACACCAGACGGAGGACGCCAGCCGGGCGTTGTCGGTCCAGGTCATGGAACTCAAGCAACTGATCAGTGCATTTCGGGTCTGACGCACCCCGAGCCCCCTCTTGTGGGAGTGAGACTGCTTGCTCCCGCAAGAGGAAAAATCGCGCAGATTCCGGTGATTCTCGGGCGCCGTCTGTAATATTTGTTACCTCGGCGGGTAGGTATTATCTGCTTTCTCTCCAGGCTCTGGTTTTTGGTCTTCAATAAAGGATGATCCACAACCCTGACCTACCCTGAGGAGGCTCGGTTATGTCCGTCGTCACTACTGGAATACAGGGCCATTGCGCCCATTGTGGATGCACCCACCCACTCGAAGCCTGGCAGCTCAATGCCATCGCCATCCATGAGGCATTTCCCTGTTCGCACTGCCACAGAACGCTGGAGCTGAACGACCCCAGGCAAATCAAACGCATCAAGTCCCTGGATTCCCTCGCGATGCTGCGTGCCAGTACGTTGGTGATGGTGTGCACCGCTCTGCTGGTGGCGCTGGTGATGGAATGGATCGGATTACTCAGCGTGGTTGAACAGGTCAACTTCTCGCTGGTGGCGATTCTGATTTACTTCGTGGTGGTGCAATACGCCAGGCACCGGCAACACATCACGCTGATTCTGGAAGCCGCGAAGGTGCACGCCGACTGACTACCAGTTGAACAGCTCGCAGGCGTTGGCTGTGCTGGCCGCGGCCAGGCGCTCTGGGCTGATTGCCATGATCTGCGCCAGCGCCGCGCAGATCGCCGGCAGATGCGCAGGGCTGTTGCGCTGGCCGGCAAACATGGCCGGCGCCATGTCGGGTGAATCGGTTTCCAGCACTACCGATTCCAGCGGCAACTGGGCGAGTACCCGATGCATGCGCAACGCCTGCGGCCAGGTGGCGGCGCCGCCAAGACCCAATTTGAAACCGAGCCTTGCGTACTCGCGCGCTTCTTCGCGGCTGCCGGCAAAGGCGTGGATGATGCCCGCGCGTCGGGGTTTGAAGCGCTTGAGCGTGGCGATCACTGCCGCATGACTGCGTCGTACATGAATCAGCGCCGGCAGGTTGAAGTCGACGGCCAATTGCAATTGGGCCTCGAACAGAATCTGTTGGCGCTCACGATCAAGGGTCTCGATGAAATAATCCAGGCCGATCTCACCGACAGCGCAAAGCTGGCGGTGACTGGCCAGGCGGCCCAGCCAGTCACCCAGTTCGTGCAGATCCTGCGGGCCATGCTGGTCCAGGTACACCGGGTGCAGGCCCAACGCCGCATGCAGGTCCGGGTCGCTTTGCACCAAGTCCCAGACCCGCTGCCAATTGGCTTGATAAACCCCCAGTACCACCATCTGGCGCACGCCCAGAGCGCGGCTTTGGGCGATCAACGCCTGGCGATCAGGGTCGAAGTCCGGAAAGTCCAGATGGGTGTGGGTGTCGATCAGCTCCACGGTTCAATCCTGGCGAATACGCTGCTTGAAGGTTCGCGCAATGGCATGTACGCCCGGCTGGTAATCGGACTGCTCGATGGCGGCCAGGGCTAGTTGCAACGCTTTGTCGGCGATCAATTGATGCTGCTGGGCCATGGCATTGACCGGCAGCGGCAGGAAGTCCAGCAACTGCGTGTCGCCAAAGGTGCCAAGGCGCAGCGGACGGGTTTTGAGCGGGAAGTCATGCAAGGCATCGAACACGCCTTGCAGCAGCACGTAGGAGGTGGTCACCAGCGCATCCGGTAAATGCCCCAGGCGCTGGAGCAGTTCTTCCATCAACTGCTGGCCGCAATCGCGGCTGAACGATTCCCCCTGCTCGATCAGGATTTCGCCTTCGAAACCGGTCAGTGCCTCCTTGAAGCCCGCCGCCCGCTCCTGGCTGATGCTCAGCTCCGGTCGCGCACCGATCAGCGCGATCTGCCGGGGCAATGGGTCGAGCAGGCTGCGGGTCAAATGCAGGCTGGCCTCGCGATCGTCGCTGATCACCGAGCAGAAATCGTCAGATGCCATGACCCGGTCGATGGCGATGATCGGAATACCCTTGGCCTGCAATTGGCGATAACTGTCGTCATCGGACGGCAGGCAACTGGCGACGATCAGCGCATCGCACCGACGGGCGCGGAACAATTGCAGCAATTGGCGCTCGCTCTCGGGCTCATCGTCGGAGCTGGCAATCAGCAACTGATAGCCTCGCGCCCGCGCCCCTTGTTCGAGCAATTTGGCAATGCGCGCATAACTGGGGTTTTCCAGGTCCGGCAGGATGAAACCCAAGGTGCGGGTATGCCGGCTGCGCAGCCCGGCTGCCTGTGGATTGGGGGTAAAGCCGTGGGCCTCGACGACCGCCCGTACACGCTCGACGGTGGCGCTGCTGATACGTTGCTGCTCAGCCTTGCCGTTGATGACATAACTGGCGGTGGTAACGGACACACCGGCCAACTGCGCGATATCACTGAGTTTCAAACCGGGATTTCCTTTTTTTTCGAGCATGCCCGACATTTTTGCCAATCCTACCCGATTCGGGCATGCAGCTTTTGTCGCAACGTATCCGACAGGTTGTGCTTCAACGAGACCGCATAATCGAGTAACGTGCCAAACATACTAGATTAAACGTTTCAGCAAGCGTATTTTCTGCGCATTAGTTGCATTTGGCCGGTTCTGCCGCGAAACCGCCAAAAGTTGCGACCAAGCGCTTAAGCTGACTCATTCAAAACAATACCTGGCGCCCCGAGGTGCCAAAAAGGAGAACGCATGCTCGAGCTCACGATAGAGCAGATTTCCATGGGCCAATCAGCCGTGGACAAGTCTTCGGCGCTGGAGCAACTGGCCGGCCACCTGGTGACCGATGGCCTGGTGGCCGACGGGTATCTCGCCGGTCTGCAGGCACGTGAGGCCCAGGGCTCGACGTTTCTTGGCCAGGGCATTGCCATTCCCCACGGCACCCCGCAAACCCGCGACCAGGTGTTTTCCACCGGCGTACGGTTGATGCAGTTCCCCGACGGTGTGGATTGGGGCGACGGCCAGATGGTCTACCTGGCCATCGGCATCGCGGCCAAGTCCGACGAACATCTACGCCTCCTGCAGTTGTTGACCCGTGCCCTAGGTGAGACCGATCTGGGTCAGGCCCTGCGTCGCGCCACTTCTGCTCAAGCCCTGTTGAAACTGCTGCAAGGCGCGCCGCAGGAGCTGGCACTGGACGCACAGATGATCGGCCTGGGGGTGCCGGCAGAGGACTTCGAAGAGCTGGTCTGGCGCGGCGCCCGTCTGTTACGTCAGGCCGATTGCGTCAGCAGCGGTTTTTCTGCGGTGTTGCAGCAGGTCGAAGCCCTGCCCCTCGGCGATGGCCTGTGGTGGCTGCACAGTGAGCAAACGGTCAAGCGTCCGGGCCTGGCCTTCGTTACACCGGACAAGCCCCTGCGTTATCTCGGCCAGCCGCTAAACGGCCTGTTCTGCCTGGCCAGTCTGGGTGAAGCACACCAGGCTCTGCTCGAGCGGCTGTGCGCGCTGCTGATCGAAGGCCGTGGCCATGAACTGGGTCGCGCCACCAGTTGCCGCAAGGTTCTCGAAGTGCTGGGCGGCGAGTTGCCGGCGGACTGGCCCAGCGCGCGCATTGCCCTGGCCAATGCCCACGGTTTGCACGCACGTCCGGCGAAGATCCTCGCGCAACTGGCGAAGAGCTTTGACGGCGAAATCCGCGTACGCCTGGTCGACGGGCACGACAGCGCTGTATCGGTGAAGAGCCTGAGCAAGTTGCTCGGCCTCGGCGCCCGTCGCGGTCAGGTGCTGGAATTGATCGCTCAGCCGAACATCGCCGCGGATGCATTGCCTGCATTGTTGGCGGCCATCGAGGAAGGCCTGGGTGAAGAGGTCGAACCGCTGCCGGCTGTGAGCCAGCAGCCTGAGGTCGAGGTTGCCGAAGTGTTGCTCGCTCCGGTGGCCGGTAGCGTGGTCCGGGCCATCCCGGCGGCGCCGGGCATCGCCATTGGCCCGGCACATATCCAGGTGCTGCAAGCCATCGATTATCCGCTGCGGGGTGAGTCCGCCGCTGTTGAGCGCCAGCGGCTGCAACAGGCGTTGGCGCAAGTGCGGCAGGACATCGCCGGCTTGATCGAACGCAGCCAGTCCAAGGCGATTCGCGAGATTTTTGTCACCCACCAGGAAATGCTCGACGACCCTGAATTGACCGACGAGGTCGAGACCCGTCTCAAGCAAGGTGAAAGTGCCGAAGCCGCCTGGATGACCGTGATCGAAGCGGCGGCCAAGCAACAGGAATCGTTGCAGGACGCGCTGCTGGCCGAGCGCGCGGCGGACTTGCGCGACATCGGTCGTCGTGTGCTGGCACAACTGTGCGGCATCCAGACTCCGAGCGAGCCGGATCAGCCGTACATTCTGGTGATGGACGAAGTGGGGCCGTCCGACGTGGCGCGCCTGGATCCCGCCCGGGTTGCTGGCATTCTCACTGCCCGGGGTGGCGCCACCGCTCACAGCGCCATTGTCGCTCGCGCACTGGGCATCCCGGCGCTGGTCGGTGCGGGTGCGGCGGTATTGCTGTTGGCGCCGGGCACGCCCCTGCTGCTCGATGGCCAGCGCGGTCGCTTGCACGTGGAGGCCGACGCCGCGACCTTGCAGCGCGCCACACAAGAGCGCGACAGCCGCGAGCAACGCTTGAAGGCGGCCGCCGAACAACGTCATCAACCGGCGCTTACCACCGATGGCCACGCAGTCGAAGTGTTTGCCAATATCGGTGAAAGTGCCGGTGTCAGCAGCGCGGTGGAGCAGGGCGCCGAAGGTGTTGGCCTGTTGCGCACCGAACTGATTTTCATGGCCCACCCGCAGGCACCGGACGAAGCGACCCAGGAAGCTGAATACCGTCGTGTCCTCGATGGCCTGGCCGGTCGCCCATTGGTGGTACGCACCCTCGATGTCGGCGGCGACAAGCCGTTGCCTTACTGGCCGATCGCCAAGGAAGAAAACCCCTTCCTCGGCGTGCGGGGTGTACGCCTGACCCTACAGCGCCCGCAGATCATGGAAGCGCAACTGCGCGCATTGTTGCGTGCCGCCGACAATCGTCCGTTGCGTATCATGTTCCCGATGGTCGGCAGCGTCGAAGAGTGGCGCCAGGCGCGGGACATGACCGAACGGCTGCGCTTGGAAATTCCGGTGGCGGACCTGCAACTGGGGATCATGATCGAAGTGCCGTCTGCGGCGTTGCTCGCCCCGGTGCTGGCCAAAGAGGTGGACTTTTTCAGTGTCGGCACCAACGACCTGACCCAGTACACCCTGGCCATCGACCGTGGCCATCCGACCTTGTCGGCCCAGGCGGATGGCCTGCACCCGGCGGTGCTGCAACTGATCGACATCACCGTGCGCGCGGCCCATGCCCATGGCAAATGGGTCGGCGTGTGCGGCGAGCTGGCGGCAGACCCGCTGGCGGTGCCGGTGCTGGTCGGCCTGGGCGTCGATGAACTCAGCGTCTCCGGGCGCAGCATTGCCGAGGTCAAGGCGCGCGTGCGCGAACTCAGCCTGACCCAGGCGCAAACCCTCGCCAGCCAGGCGCTGGCCGTGGGCAGCGCGAATGAAGTACGTACACTCGTGGAGGCCCTGTAATGGCCCGGATTCTCACCCTGACCCTCAACCCGGCGCTGGACCTGACGGTGCAGTTGCCACGGCTGGAGCCTGGTCAGGTCAATCGCAGCGAAGACATGCACACCCACGCCGCCGGTAAAGGCGTGAACGTGGCACAGGTGCTGGCGGACCTCGGCCATCAGCTGACCGTCGGCGGATTTCTTGGTGAAGACAATCTGCAAGCTTTCGAAACCCTGTTCGCCAAGCGCGGTTTTGTCGACGCTTTCATCCGCGTGCCCGGCGCCACCCGCAGCAATATCAAAGTGGCCGAATGCGCCGGGCGCATCACCGACATCAATGGCCCGGGACCCAAGGTCAGTGCCGCCGCGCAACAGGCGTTGCTCGATCGCCTGGAGCAGATTGCCCCCGGGCATGATGCGGTGGTGGTGGCTGGCAGCCTGCCCAAGGGTGTCAGTCCCGAATGGCTGCGGGGCTTGGTCCAGCGCTTGAAAACACTCGGTTTGAAGGTTGCGCTGGACACCAGCGGCGATGCGCTGCGAGCGGCGCTCAAGGCCGGCCCTTGGTTGATCAAGCCCAATACCGAAGAGTTGGCCGAAGTGCTCGGCTGCGAGGTGACGTCGCTGGCGGCCCAAGCGGACGCCGCGAGCCGGTTGCATGCCCAGGGCATCGAGCACGTGGTGATTTCCCACGGTGCCGACGGCGTGAACTGGTTCAGTGTCGGCGCGGCCATGCATGCCACGCCACCCAAGGTCAGTGTAGCCAGCACCGTCGGTGCCGGGGACTCGCTATTGGCCGGCATGCTGCACGGCCTGCTCAGTGCAGATACACCTGAGCAAACCCTGCGCACGGCCACGGCGATTGCCGCGATGGCGGTGACGCAGATCGGTTACGGCATTGGCGATGCGGCGCAGTTGGCGCAGCTCGAACAGGGTGTACGCGTACGTCCCCTGACAGAACAATAAGAGGGTATGTCATGAAGTTAGCCATTGTTACGGCCTGCCCGAACGGCATGGTCACCAGTGTGCTGTGTGCCCGTCTGCTCGATGCTGCGGCGCAGCGCCAGGGCTGGAGCACCAGCGTCGAAGTGATGGACGCGGCGCATCCCGAGCGACAGTTGTCGGCGGCCACCATCGAGGCGGCCGAGTGGGTGTTGCTGGTGACCAGCGCGCCGGTGGACCTCTCGCGATTCGTCGGCAAACGCGTGTTCCAGAGTACCCCTGCGCAAGCGTTGCAGGATGTCGAGGCGGTGTTGCGACGCGGTGCGCAGGAGGCTCAAGTCTGTGTGGTGCCCGAAGCCGGCAACGAACCCGCCCCCGTCACCAAGAGCATTCCGCGTCTGGTGGCGATCACCGCTTGCCCGACCGGTGTTGCCCACACCTTCATGGCCGCCGAGGCGTTGCAGAGTGCAGCGAAACGTTTGGGCTATGACTTGCAGATCGAAACCCAGGGCTCGGTCGGCGCTCGCAACCCACTCAGCGCCCAGGCGATTGCCGAGGCCGATGTGGTGTTGCTGGCCTGCGACATTGAAGTGGCCACCGAACGTTTTGCCGGCAAGAAGATTTATCGCTGTGGCACTGGTATCGCTTTGAAACATGCCGAGTCGACCCTGGACAAGGCACTGGCCGAAGGCGAGCAGGAAAGCGCGGCCACCGGGGCCAAGGCACCTGCCAAGCAGGAAAAGACCGGCGTCTACAAGCACCTGCTCACCGGCGTGTCGTTCATGCTGCCGATGGTGGTGGCGGGCGGGTTGATGATTGCGTTGTCGTACATGTTCGGTATCAACGCGCACGAGGAGAAGGGCACCCTTGCCGCTGCGTTGATGCAGATCGGTGGCGAGACCGCGTTCACGTTGATGGTGCCGTTGCTGGCCGGTTACATCGCTTACTCGATTGCCGACCGTCCGGGCCTGGCGCCAGGGATGATCGGCGGCTTGTTGGCGAGCACGCTGGGGGCCGGGTTTATCGGCGGGATCATTGCCGGTTTCATCGCTGGTTACGTTGCCAAGGCGATCAGTCGCTACCTGGCGTTGCCGCAGAGCCTGGAAGCGCTGAAACCGATCCTGATCATTCCGCTGTTCGCCAGCCTGTTCACCGGTTTGGTGATGATCTACGTGGTCGGCACGCCGGTGGCCGGGATGCTCGCGGCGCTCAAGGATTTTCTCGACGGCATGGGTACCACCAACGCCATCCTGCTGGGCGTATTGCTCGGCGGCATGATGTGCGTCGATCTGGGCGGACCGATCAACAAGGCCGCTTACGCGTTCTCGATGGGGTTGCTGGCCTCGCAGAGCTACGCACCGATGGCCGCGACCATGGCCGCCGGCATGGTGCCGCCGATTGGCTTGGGTATTGCCACCTTCCTCGCCCGCCGCAAGTTCGCCCAGACCGAGCGCGAAGCCGGTAAAGCCGCGTTGGTGCTGGGGCTGTGTTTCATCTCCGAAGGCGCAATCCCCTTCGCCGCCAAGGACCCGCTGCGCGTGATCCCGGCCAGCATCGCCGGTGGTGCGCTGACTGGGGCGTTGTCGATGTACTTCGGCTGCAAACTGATGGCGCCACACGGCGGTTTGTTCGTGCTGGCAATCCCCAATGCGATCAACCATGCGCTGCTGTACCTGCTGGCAATAGTCGCGGGAAGCCTGCTGACGGCAGTGGCGTATGCGCTGCTCAAACGCCCGGAAGTGGCGGAGTTGGCGGTGGAACCGGTGAGCGCCTGACAATCCGAATCATGGGCGCAGTTCCTCTGTAGGAGCGGGCTTGCCCGCGATGGCGGAGTGTCAGTCGCCAATGATGCTGTATTTGATGGCCCCTTCGCGGGCAAGCCCGCTCCCACAGTGGTTTTGCGGCGGCAACAATTCATGTGAACGCCGCCGCTCCTGTAGGAGCGGGCTTGCCCGCGATGGCGGAGTGTCAGGCGCCAATGATGTTGGGCTTGATGGCCCCTTCGTGGGCACGCCCGCTCCCACAGTGGTTTTGCGGCGGCAACAATTCACGTGAACGCCGCCGCTCCTGTAGGAGCGGGCTTGCCCGCGATGGCGCTCGCGCTGTCAGTAGACGTCCCGGCGATAACGCCCCTGCTCGATCAGCCGCTCGACCTCGGCAGCACCCAGCATATCCTTGAGCACTTGATCCACACCACTGGCCATGCCCTCAAGGCTGCCGCAGATGTAGATCGACGCGCCGTCCGCCAGCCATTTTTTCAGCTCTTCGGCGCGCTGGCGCAACAGGTCCTGCACGTAGATTTTCTCGGATTGATCGCGTGAGAACGCCAGGTCCAGGCGTTCGAGATCGCCTGAAATCAGCCACTCCTGCAACTCGTCGCGGCACAGGAAATCGTGTTCGCGGTTGCGCTCGCCGAACAATAGCCAGTGGCGCTGTTGCCCGTCGGCGATGCGTGCCTTGAGCAAACTGCGCAGGCCGGCCAGGCCCGTGCCGTTGCCCAGCAAAATCATCGGTACCGGTTCGACCGGCAGATGGAAACCGCTGTTACGCCGCACCCGCAGGCTGATGCTGCTGCCCACCGGGGCGTGTTCGGTCAGCCAGCCGGAGCCGATGCCCAGGCTGCCATCGGTGTGCAGCTGCTGGCGCACAATCAGCTCCAGCACGCCGTCGGCGGCAATCGAAGCGATGGAGTATTCGCGCATGGCCAGCGGCACCAGTGCGTCGACCAGCGCCTGGGCGTGCAGGCCAACCAGGTGCGCACGGTTCTCCGGTAGCTGGCGGGTGGCGAGTGCCTGCTCCAACGGCTGCGCCAGGTCATCGAGGTGCACGTTGGCGCGGCCGTCGATTCCCAGGCCGTCGAGGAAATGCTCGATGGCCCACGGACAATTGCGTGGCAGCATTTCCACCAGGTCCCCGGCCAGCCAACTGCTGGTGCTCGGTGCGTTGAGGCCCAACAGATACACCGGCGCGCCGCTGCTGTCGGGGTTCATCAGGTCACGGCGCACCAGCGTCCAGTTGTCGTAGCTCGGTGCCTGCCAGGTATCGACGGGGGCCTGTCCGGTCAGATGGCCCAGTTGCTGCTGCCAGTGACGCAGGGCGTACGGGTCGCCGCTGTCGACTTCCACCGGGGTGAACAGGCTTTTGCCGCCGTGCTCGCCCAGCCAGTTATGCAGACGACGGGCGAAACCACAGAAGTGCTGATACTGGCGATCACCGAGGCCCAGTACCGCGTAGTTCAAGCGCTCCAGGCTCAACGCCTGGCCCAGCACCTTGCGCTCGAAACCGCGAGCGCTGTCCGGCGCATCGCCCTCGCCGAACGTACTGACCACGAACAGCGCGTTGCTGGAATCCTGCAGGTCCTGTTCGCTGACGCTGGCCAGCGGCCGGACGTTCACCGGCAACCCGGCGGCCTGCAACTGGCCAGCGGTCTGCCACGCCAGTTGCTCGGCAAACCCGCTCTGGCTGGCGAAACCGATCAGCCACGCCGGGGCGTTGCCTGAGGGTTGTGCCAGGCCCTGGCGTGCGTCTTTGATCTGGCGTTTCTTGCGGCGCCGGTCCAGGTACAGCAACCACCCGGTGACGAAGAACAGCGGCATGGTCAGGGAGCTGATCGTCAGGATGATGCGCCCGGTGATGCTGAAGTAACTGCCGGTGTGCAGCGCATAGATACTGGTCAGCAACTGCCCGCCGAGGCTTTTGTCGCTGTAGCGGTCATGACGTTTGATCACGCCGGTGGCCGGGTCCAGGGTGATCTGGTTCAGGGCGCGGTCATGGGGCGAGTCTTTCAACAGGTAGAACACCGTCGCCGGCTGCCCGGCCACGGGCGGCATGCGAGTGTTGTAGAAGCTCAAGCCAGGGCCGGCGGCGCTGTAAATGCTGCTCCACATGGCCGAATAATCGGCGGCCGGCGCCGGGCCGTCGGGCGCTGGACCCCGGTTGCGCACGCGCTCGTTCTGCGGCGAATCAGAGAGCAACTGCGTCAGCCCTTTGCTGTACCACTCGTAGGACCAGAACAACCCGGTCAAGGCTGAGAAAAGGTAAAACACCAGGCACCAGGTGCCCGCCACCGAATGCAGATCCCAGTTGAAGCTGCGACCTTTTTTCTTCCAATCGAGGGTCAGCCAGGCGCGCCAGCTTTTCCACTGACGCGGCCAGCGCAGGTACAAGCCGGACAGGCAGAAGAACAACAGGATCAACGTACAGGCGCCCGTGATCTGCCGACCGCTGTCACCCATGGCGAGGAAGCGGTGCAGTTGCAGCATCAGGCCGAAGAATTGCTGCCCGCTGGCATCACCCATCAGTTCGCCGGTGTAAGGGTCGAAGATGCGCATGGGGCCGCGACGCTCGCCCGGCGGCGGGGTGAAGAAGGCACGGGCGGCGAGGTCGCTGTCGATGTTGACCGAAAGCATCGCGACTTTAAGGCCTGTGGCCGCTTCTACTTTCGCCACCAGTTCGGCGGGCGGCAGTACGCCGGCACCCTGCTTGTGCACCTGCAGCACTGAAGGATTGATGGCGTACAGGATTTCATCCTGAAACGACACCAGCGCCCCGGTGATGCCCATCAGGGCCAGGACCAGTCCGGCACTGATGCCAAAAAACCAGTGCAACTGGAACAGGGTTTTCTTCAACACGTCGCTCGCCTTGTTCGTTCGAAAGTAGTCATCACGGCGCGCATTATGAAGCCGTGGGTTGTCGAGAAACATTGTTTTCACACAACAAAGCCCTGTTCATCTGGATGAACAGGGCTTCGCTGCTTTTATCCTGTGGGAGTGAGCCTGCTCGCGATGGTCGTCAACGATTACGCTGGGTGCCTGGCACACAGCGGCGTTTTCACGTCCATCGCGAGCAGGCTCGCTCCCACAGTTTTTCCCAATCCCTTAGAAGTGGAAATTGGTACTCAGCAGCGCCGTACGACCGGCCGCCTGGTTGGCGAAGTGGGTCGAGAAGGCTTTGTCGTAGTAGGTTTCGTCGGTCAGGTTCTGCACGTTCAGTTGCAGGTCGATGTTCTTGGTCAGCTTGTAGGCGGCCATCGCATCGTAGCGAACGTAAGAATCGACCATGGTGGTGTTGGCGGTGCTGCCGAACACGTCGTCGACATAGAACGCGCCGCCACCGATGGTCAGCTTCGGCGTGACCTGGTAGGTCGTCCACAGGCTGGCGCTGTTCCTCGGCGTGTTCGGCAGTTCATTGCCGTTGTTGGCCTTGTTGGCCGGCATATCACCGCCGTCAATTTGCTCGCTGTCCATGAAGGCGTAGCCTGCGAAGATTTGCCATTTGTCGGTGAGCTTGCCGCTGGCCGACAGTTCGAAGCCCTGCACGCGAGTTTTGCCGGCGTTTTCATAGGTCGTGGTGTTGACCTGCACGCGAGCGTTTTCCTTCTCGGTGCGGAACACGTCGGCGGTCAGCGACAGACGATCATTGAAGAAGTCCCACTTGGTACCGATCTCGTAGTTCTTGGTGGTTTCCGGCTCCATGTCGCTGCTCAGCAAGTTGCCGCTGCGATCCGGCGTGCCGCTCAACGGGTTGCCGTCCTGGCCTTCGCCGAGGGTGGCGCCCGGTGGGGTCGCAGAGGTCGCATAAGAGGCGTAGATGCTGCCATTTGGCGCTGGCTTGTAGACCACGCCGAACTGACCGGTCACGAATTCGCTGACGTCGTCACCTTTGAAGGTGGTCGCGCCGGCGCCGTTGTAGCTCTTGTACTCGGTGTCGAAGTGGTCGTAGCGCAGGCCCATGTTGACCAGCCACTGCTCGGACAATTCCAGGGTGTCGAACACGTACAGCGCGTAGGTGTTGGCCTTGGTGTCGGTGCCAGCGTAGTTGCGCGAGATGGCGCCGTTCCACGGATCGTTCGGGTTCGGATTGGCCAGCGAGGTGCAGTTGAAACCGGTCGAGGCGCCCACAGGGCAGACGGTGGTCCTGCCGCCGTTGGCGGTGAAGCCGGTGGTGGTGGCGACGGTGTAGCTGCTTTTCTGCGATTCTTCGTTCGACAGTTCAAGACCAGTGGAGAAGCTGTTCTTGAACCCGGCAATGTAGACGTCACCAAACAGGTCGGTCTGGTTGGTGGTGGTCTCGGTGTTGCTGACGCGGGTGTTGGCGCGGCGCCAGACGGTGCCACGGTTGACGTTACCCTGGCTGTCATCCGGCTGGGTCAGGATGTAGTCCTGCATGCTGGTGCCGTGACGAAGGGTGTTCTTGATGGTCAGCGCGTCAGTCAGGTCGTGCTCGATGGCGAAGGTCGCGGTGTCGGTACGGCCTTTGCGGAAATCGCGGTCGGCCAAGCCGTAGAAGTTGCTGCTGTCGCCACCGTCATTGGGCTTGTCCGGATTGGCCTTGGTACGCGCTGCCGAACCCGCCGTCGGGATCGAATACGGAATGCCCGAATCCGGCGTGTCATTACTTTCCAGGTGGTAGTAATCAAGGTTGACGCGGGTGTCGGTGCCCAGGCCGAACACCAGGGAGGGCGCGACTCCCCAACGGTCATAGTCGACCTGGTCACGACCGGCGACATTGCTCTCGTGGCTCATCAGGTTCAAACGGCCAGCAGCGCTGTCGGTGAACTGGTAGTTGCCATCGAAGGTGTAACGCTGGGTCTGGTCCGAACCCCAGGTGAAACCGCCATCCAGCGAGTTGCCCAGGTGGGCTTTCTTGCTCACCAGGTTGATCGTGCCGCCAGCCGCACCACGACCACCGATCGCGGAGTTCGGGCCTTTGCTGACTTCGATGGATTCGACAGCGAAGATCTCGCGGCTCTGCGAACCGGTGTCGCGCACGCCGTCCAGGTAGGTGTCGCCCTGGGCGTCGAAGCCACGGATGAACGGACGATCACCCTGTGGGTTGCCACCTTCACCGGCACCAAAGGTGATGCCCGGCACGGTGCGCAGCGCGTCCTGCATGTTCAGTGCGCCAGTGTCCTTGAGTACTTGTTGCGGGATGACGGTCACCGAGCGCGGCGTGTCGACCAGCGGTGCGGTGTACTTGGGTGAAGAGGCTTTTTCGACGTTGTAGCTGGTCGCATCCTGGGCTTCGCCAGTGATGGACGTGGCATCCAGGGCAATCGAGCCGTTCGATGCTTTTGCGTCGGTCTTCTCGGCAGCGAATACCATGTGGCCTGCAGAGCCGGCGGTCAGCGCCACGCCAATTGCAGAGGCGAGCAAACGCGGTGAGCTGACAGGTAATTGTACTTGTTGGCGCGACATCGGAATTTTCCTTCCCCAAGGATTTGAGGCCGCGGAATATAGGGTAGACGCGTCTTTGTATCAATTGCGAAACGTTACTATTCGCACTGAATTTACATTCTTTACAATTTGCCCTTACGGTTTTTGATGTTTCATTCGTCTGCTGGGTTTTACACTGGCAATAAGAATCAATACCATTGCCATCCTTTTGCCTTCAGGACCATTTCCATGCTGCTGCACATCAAGGGCTTGTTCACCAAAGACGAGGTGCAGCGCATCCGCGAGGCTCTGGAGCAGGCCGATTGGGCTGACGGCAAAATCACTGCCGGCTATCAGTCGGCCAAGGCCAAGCACAATCTGCAACTCCCCGAAGGCCATCCGCTGGCCAAGGAAATTGGTGAGGCGATGATTGAGCGCCTGTGGAAAAACCCGCAATTCATGTCAGCGGCGCTGCCGCACAAAGTCTTTCCTCCGTTAGTGAACTGTTACACGGCGGGCGGCAGTTTTGACTTCCACATCGACAACGCCGTGCGCCAGCCCAAGGGCAGCGTCGAGCGCGTGCGCACCGACCTGTCCTCCACGCTGTTCTTCAGCGAGCCCGAGGATTACGACGGCGGAGAACTGGAGATCCAGGACACCTACGGCGTGCAACGGGTCAAGTTGCCGGCCGGTGACATGGTCCTGTATCCCGGCACCAGCCTGCACAAAGTCAATGCCGTCACCCGTGGTGCGCGATTCGCCTCATTCTTCTGGACGCAAAGCCTGGTACGCGAAGACAGTCAGCGCGCGCTGTTGTTCGAGATGGACGGGGCGATCCAGCAACTGACCCAGGACATGCCCGAGCATCCTTCACTGATCCGCCTGACCGGCACTTACCACAACCTGTTGCGCCGTTGGGTCGAGGTATGACGTTTCAACTGCGCCGCGAGGAAGTGCTCGACGGCGAACGCCTCAGGGCGATGCTCGACGAAAGCCCGGCCCGTGCGGCCCAGGCAATTCTGATGGCCGCCCGGGAAGGCGTTGTCGAAGCCCAGGCGCTGCTCGCGCAGATTCTGCTGGATGGGCAGGGCATCGCACAGGATCAGCCGCTGGCGTTGCGCTGGTTCGACATCGCCGCCCGCCAGGGGCACCTGATGGCGCGCAACATGCTTGGCCGTTGCCATGAACATGGCTGGGGTTGTACAGCGAATGCGGCGATTGCCGCCGGGCACTATCGGATGGCGGCCGACGCAGGGCTGGATTGGGCGATGTACAACTACGCCAATCTGCTGGCGACCGGGCGCGGGGTGCTCGAGGATCAGGTGCAGGCCTTGCGGTTCTACCGGCAGGCAGCCGAACTCGGCCATGCGAAGTCGATGAATCTGTTGGGGCGTTATCTGGAAGAAGGGCGGTTTTGCCCGATGGATCTGCCGGCGGCCCGTGACTGGTATCAACGTGCTGCAGAGGGCGGAGACTTTCGTGGGCAGTTCAGTTTTGCCGCGTTGCTGGCCGATGAAGGCAACGTCGATGGCGCCGTGGACTGGCTGCGTCAGGCATTGGTGGGCGGTAACCTGAATTTCCTGCGCGTCGCTGCACCGGCGCTGGCCAGTGCAACGGATTCACGCATTCGCTCGATGGCCGACGATTACGCCCGCCGCCGAGCCGAACTCGAACTTCAAACCCTCTAGGAGCGAGCAAGCTCGCTCCTAGAGGTACGGCGTTATACGTAGAACGATTTCAGCGGCGGGAAGCCATTGAATTCAACCGCGCTGTAGCTGGTGGTGTAGGCGCCGGTCGACAGCCAGTACAGGCGATCACCAATGGCCAGGTTCAGGGGCAGGCCGTACTTGTAGTTTTCGTACATGATGTCGGCGCTGTCGCACGTTGGGCCGGCGATGACCACTTCTTCCATCTCGCCTTTTTTCTCGGTCCAGATCGGGAACTTGATGGCTTCGTCCATGGTTTCGATCAGGCCGGAGAACTTGCCCACGTCGGTGTACACCCAGCGCTCGACGGCGGTCCGGGATTTACG
>Ga0308165_1002296_pt1 | contig 23372 bp, 15 predicted proteins | sample PhyWR2_FD_201032 | JGI IMG/M metagenome (GOLD analysis project Ga0308165, IMG submission 201032) | Phyllosphere microbial communities from UC Gill Tract Community Farm, Albany, California, United States - DLSLW.R2 | ecosystem: Host-associated > Plants > Phyllosphere > Unclassified | place: USA... | reverse complement strand
CGTTGAAGCGGGCGATGTTCTCCGCGATGCTGCCGGCGAACAGTTCAATATCCTGCGGCAGATAACCGATATAGGGCCCCAACTCGTCCTTGTTCCACTGGTAGATGTCGGCATTGTCCAGTCGCACGATGCCTTCACTCACCGGCCAGATGCCGACCAATAGACGCGCCAGTGTCGATTTGCCGGAGGCGCTTGGCCCAATAATCCCCAGCACGTCTCCCGGCTGAACGGCGAAACTGACGTTATGCAATACCGCGCTCCCCTTCGAGCCCGGCGGCGTAGCAGTCACCCCTTCAACGGAAACCACCCCTTCCGGACGCGGCAGCGACATTCCGGTACCACGAGGCGGATGCTGTTCCAGCAGGCGCACCAGACGCTGATAAGCCAGCTTGGCGGAGCTCCAGCTTTTCCATACGTTAATCACTTGCTCGATCGGCGCCAGCGTGCGCCCCATCAAGATGGAACCGGCGATCATCATGCCCGGCGTGATGTGCCCATCGATCGCCAGCCAGCCCCCCAGCCCCAAAACCAGCGACTGGAGCGACAAACGCACAAACTTGGTGATCGATGTCACCCGCGATGCCCGCTCGCTGGCGATACGCTGACTATTCAGGAAGCGCTGGTGTAAACCGAACCAGCGTCCCTTCAGGTTAGGCAGCATCCCCAGTGCTTCGATCACTTCGGCATTGCGCAAATTCGTGCTGGCCAGATTGCCTGACATGATTGAAAGCCGGCTGGCATCCGCCAGCGGCTTCTTCGACACCACTTCGTTGATCACCGCCAGGGCGATCAACAGCAAGGAGCCCACCAGGGCGAACAACCCCAACCAAGGGTTAAACAGGAAAATCACCAGCAGATAGATCGGGAACCAGGGCGCATCGAAGAAGGCAAACAGCGCACTACCGGTCAGGAATTGGCGCACGTTGGTCAGATCGCTCAACATCTGGCCGGCATCGGACGAGCCGTTCTTTAAATTCGCCTCGTAAGCCGCCGTATAAATGCGCGTATTGAGGCGCATGTCCAGCTGGCTGCCGATGCGGATCACCACCATGCTGCGCACGTATTCCAGCAAGGACATCATGCCGAACATACCCAGCATGATCAGCGTCAGCATTAACAGCGTGATTTCATTGCGCGAAGGCAGCACCCGGTCGTAAACCTGGAGCATGTAAATGGAAGGAACCAGCATTAACAGGTTAATAAACGCAGTAAATATACCAACGGTCCAGAAGACTTTGCTGCGTGTACGTATAACATCCGCAATTTCGTTGCGCGGGATAAATTGATTCACGTTCTGCCCTTACATCATGTGCACTGTCAGTCCAATCCGCATTGACCCCCTCCCTAAAGAAATTCCTAAAAAAAGAATTATCCCGAGAAGGCTCACCCCAAAGAAATGCCCGAGACTGCAGATACTTTCGTTAACTATAGGTAGAGAAAGTGAAAACCGGCAAGGTGGGTCATAAAAAAAAAGCCGGTCAACGCGTCTGACAAAAACCCAACAAAACAATGCGATATGAGAAAATAAAAGCAGGGAGGGAAGAGAACGAAATGGAATAACTTAGAGAGGATGACGCCGCTCACAAAATTAAACATGCGGGGGATTACGCCCCCGCATTATTTAACCCCAAATAGTTCCACGTGGAATTATTTGTTATTGCAACTTTACCCTTAGGCGTAGTGCAGAGTATCCACCAATTGCTGATGGTTCTGGCCAGTCAGGTAAATGACCGTATCGTTGGCATCCAGCGTGTGGTTATTGTTATTGTCAATAATCACATAGGAGTCAGCATTGTTACCTGTCCCGCTGAACACCACAGAGGCCACACCCACTTTCCCGGTCAGCGAGTTTGGATTGCTCAGCCCCAGGATGCCGCCCAACAGGCCGACGACGCCGGTGGTCAGACCGCCAACCAACGATCCCAACAGCGCATCCAGCGTATCTGCAGCGCGAGTACCGTAGTCTGATACCGCAGTGCCGGTATTGGACAAGGTCAGGCCGGAAGCGGCATCGACGATCTTGTCTTTCGCGGTGCTGAAGTCGGTGATGGTGACCCCCGCCTGCGAGTTACTGGATTTCAGATCGTAAGTATTCGCTCCGTTACCGCCAGTCAGCGTGGTGTTACCCAGCACGTTGAAGCTGTCGGTCGTCGACGTCCCTTCCACCGTCAATTGGTAACCGTTCAGACCCAGCGTGTTCAGCAGCGGAGTTAGCAGCGCCGTGGTAGCCGCACTCAACGGCAAGGCTTTCAGCAGCTGCACGATAATACCGTCACCGGTACCCGCATGGCTTGAATCCAGGTTCAAACCACCGGTATTGGCAGAGGCATTGATGTCGCGCACGTTGCTGTAGCCCGCGCCCACGGTCAGGTTCAACGCATGGTCGCCGGTCACGTTGATATTCTGAACCTGCGCGTTGGTGCCTGCCAGAGACAGAATATTGCTGAACGCACCGGTCCCGCCGGAAGCCACGTTCACCGTCGTCAATGCCGTCCCCAACAGAACGCTGCTGCTGCTGTTCAGGCTGATGGCGCCAGCATTCACGTTGGCAGAGCTCACCGCATCAAAGTTGATGTTGAAGTGATCGGTAGCATTCTGCACGAAGGTGAAGTTCAGCGTACTGGCGGAGGTCGCGTCCCCTTTCACTTCCAGCTGCGCGGCGTTGCCGCCGGCGGCGTTGATGACGTTGACGTTAGCCAGGCCGGAGATCACAAACCCTTGCGCACCCAGGTTGGTCGCCGCCGCGTTCTGGGTGACAGTGCCCCCCGTGGTGCCTTCCACCGTGGACGTGCCGTTGGTCAGGCCAAAGTCGAAGGTGTTGGTCGGTGTTGTGACGGTAGTGGTAGTCGGTGAACCAACCAGCGGTGTCGTAATCAGCGTACCGACAGACTTGCCGATATAGCCGGTCAGATCAATCTGCTCGAAGTTCGAGAAGTTGTTGGCGTTACTGGTTACGGTGCTGGTACGAACGCCCAGGGCGTTCTGGTTGGTCACCACGGTTTTGGTGATGAAGTTGGCGGAGATGGAGTCCGTCCCTGCGCCGCCGTCAGCCTTGACGGTATTGGCGACGGTGTTCGCCGCGCCGGCGACGGCGTTACCCGCCCAGTGCAGGCTGTCGTTGCCGGCGCCAAGGTTAAACTGCGCGGTACCTGTCGCGATGTTTGCCGTCGAAGTGACGACCACGTTATCTGCGCCGGAGCTGGCATTCAGGATCACGTTGCCGTTGTTGACGGTGACAGCAACCCCAGAACTGGCGCCGTTGTCAGACAGATTCACCGTTGCCGCGCTGGCGCCGTTGATGGTCAGGTTGGCTAAGTGATCGGCGAACTTCAGGTTGACCAGGCTGGCGGCGTTGGCGTTCAACACCACGTTGGTCAACACCGCGGTCTCCGCATTGCTCAACGCATGGCTGGCGCCGGTATTGACGGTGCCGGTGCCGTTGCCGCCCCCCGCCGTAACAGACAGATTGGCATTAGTTTTATACAACAAGCTGGTGCCGATATCGAATTCGAAAGCATGCTGTTGAGTTACGGTTGCCGCATCCGTTGCGGTCGAAGAGCGCAGATCATTAATAATCGCTTGGGTAATGATCCCTTTGTCTGAGCCCAATGCGCTGTAAATAGCCAATTGGGCCGTCGTGGCGGCAACGCCGTGCACCGCGGTGAAAACATGCTGGATAAAATCAGTGCCGGTTAACTGCCCGCCCTTACGTTGGAACTCGGAAGAACTAACCAGGTTACCGATCAATGAGTTATATGACATGCCGGCGGCTAACGCTTTGCTCCAGGTGTCTAAACCGGATGCATCAACGCCACGTTCCGGAACGCCCAGGTAGACAGCCGCGATTTGTTCCTGGAACGCCAATCCTGGGAGATGGCCTGGTTGGTACACGGTCGTAGCGCTATTGAAATGTTGCTGCGCCGTCAGATCGCCGGCCGCGACGGTGCCACGCAATGCCTGGATAATATCAACCACCAGATCGGCACGAGTCGCGCCCCCCTGCAGCAATGACAGGAAGCTGGCAGATTCGGCAGAGGATGGCGCACGCTCGTAACCAAATTGGAACAGACGGGCGATAAATGCGTCATCACTCAGCGAAGTCAGGTAAGAACGTCCCGCAATGTTGGCGGCCGCGGCCTGAGTGATCGTCATCCCGGCATTGATTTTAGCGCCAAAATAGTTGACGGCATCGGCAGTCACGGTCGAACCGATAACATGCAAAATAGCTTGAATATCCGATGCACCCTGCCCTAAGGCAGCGGAGGCCGTCGAAGGATATAGCAACGTGTTAACCGTGTTTTGGAATGCGGTCTGTTGAGCCAATATCGTGGCGTCGCTACCGCTGTAGTTCAGCAACCCGCTGACGACATTGGAAACCGCCGAACTCAGGGTGTTGCCATTCAGGAAATCAGTCAGTTGTTGAGATGTGGCGGCAGAGCCATACTCACGGGTATAGATAATCTGCAGAATTTCCGAGTCGGTTTTCCCAGAATAGAGCGCATTCCCGCCGGAAGAGCTGATGAAGAACTGTGCCAGTTGCGCTGCGGTTTGTGTGCCACCCTCGAGCTGCTGCCCATAGGTGTTGATCTCGGTCAGAGACGGAGTACGTCCCAAAACCGAATAGTAGATCGCCGCCGCCTGCTGCTGAGATGCTAGAGAAGCCATAAAAAACTCCTAATCTAAGTGAGATAAGGTAAAAAGAACGTTCCACACAACTTTCGATGTTCAGCAACATAAGCTTAGCTGCTGAATTTAAAGAAGTTTGGTCTTGCCTGTAAACTCAACATCAAATTAATAGCAATAAAATCAATTCCAGCTAAATAACTCTCCTAAACGCGCCCATAGTTATTTACTGAGTAAAGTATCTGATGACCGGATCTGTCAAGGAACGCAATGAGATTATTGTTATGTCAATTAAACGCAGCACATCTAACGGTAAGGCGATGGTTAATAAGATGATTTGTTTAAACTTCGAATAAAATGGCAATGATATTGCCATTTTCATATAAAGATCGCTTCAGTGATGGCTCAAACCTAAGTTAGACAGAGAAAAACCATACTAAATAGAGAGGATTTTTTCAGACGTGCAATGCCGGTTAGTCGCCGCGGAGGGATGGGGGATAGGGGCATAAGTGATATAAAGATAAAAACTATCTCATTGAAGAATAAAGATATTACATGAGCGTTGAAAAGTTGGAGCGCGGTGATGAAGGCGGGAAACAGGCATAAAAAAAGGCATCTTCATCGATGGTGATGAAGATGCCCATAGATAATACCTGTAGAAATGAATCAGGTAATTGCAGCAAACATGCTCAGAGAGGCATCGCTTTGACCAAGCTGGACTTAACTCTTCTGCCAAAGTGGATCGATGGCAACTCGATATATTTGTATACCAAATATGAAACCGGCAAAGTTAAAGTCGCCCCGACGCTCCCCCAAAAATAGCGAGCGCCATTATCGAAATTAGCTGTCAGATGTTCGAATACAATCAACAGGCTAGGATGAATCAGATAAATAGAGTAGCTAATAACACCCATGAGCACCATGAATTTGTTATGAATTTTTAGCCGCGTTGTCAACAGGATGAACAGCAGCATGCTGAAATAATACGTCAAAGTATATCTCATCGTATGCCCGGGCTCCGAACCATAGGAATAGAAACTGACTAGCGGAATGACGCAAGCAAAAATCGCGATATAGTAAATCGCCTGTTTTTTAGCGAATAGATCGCCTTCCAACAAATATGAACGCCATAAACCGCCAAACATCATGAGTGACAATGCAAGCGGCAGAGCGACAGGAAACGCAGCATCCAGTTTATGCCTGGCAACTCCCATCGCCAGAGCAACACCTAACATGACAAGCGCAGAAATAAAATTGAATCTTACCTTGTTGAGTAACCCCAGAATGAAGGCAAATACACACATGATGTAAAAGACCAGTTCAATAAACAGCGTCCAATATACGCCGACAATATCTTTCACGTGTAAAGCCGTTTGAAACATGGTGATGTTGGCCAAAATTTGCCGCAAGGGGAACTGCTCACCAAAGCAATAAGAAACAACAAGATACAAAAACAACGAGAACCAATATCCAGGGTAAAGCCTGAAAAAGCGCGAGATGAAGAAGGCTTGAACACCGCCGTTTTCACGACGAAAACTAAAGGGAATGATAAACCCGCTGATAATAAAAAATAATACGACACCTATTTTACCGATATCAAAAACATGGGAAAAAATATACTTATCGTAACCGTAAATCGGCACCAGAAAATGGGCAATAACTACACTTATAGCCGCAATCCCTCGTATCGAGTCTACATAGTCCAAACGAACAGGAGTTTTATTGTCAGCGGTGGTTTTCGCCTGTTTATCTATTTGCATAGAAACCACCTGATGTTGAGAAAAATATTTATCAGTCATAATCCAGGAAAAATAAAAGCCCAAAATAGTAAAAAAGAATATTAACGCGTCGGCGATGAGATAGGCTTATCGGATAACATCAACACGGGAGTATCTCCTTGCAACACAGTTTTCTGGCTGTTTAACTCAATCAACGGTTGGGCGGCAGACTCTTTCGTCTTCTGTACTGGCGCGCTGCTGATTAATGATCTCAAACCATTTGCCTGAGCTGAAGGTTGCACCACTTGCGGTTTTTGCCAATAGAGCATCGCATACTGATTACCGCTGCCCTTCAACGCAATACTTATCACGCCGTCAGACGATGCTTTGTAGTCACTTACGGTGAAATCGCGCGCTACCTTGGCAATTTTTTCGTAAGCCAATGCGGCAGCTTTTGGTTGTTCCTGTCGATTTAGCAAGCCAAACCGATGTTCATTGATTGCCGGGTTGTCACCATCATCAATGAGATCATACCACCAAATACCTTTGATATACGGTCGCGATTTAGCCAACATCGTATACTTAACAACGTATTGCGCCGCAGCAGCATCACTTAATCCACCGGGGCCATTGTAAGTCGGCACCCCCATCTCTGTAATGTAAACAGGGACGCTTTTCTTGGCGAAGGCTTTCACCCTTTGCTCAAATTTATCGATAGCGTTGAGGTTATCCTCTGGCGTTCTTAACGCTAAGTCCGGCAAACGGTAGGAATAAGGATGCAACGAGATACCGTCAATATCATTAAGTATGCCTAGCTTCATCAATTGGTCGAACCAACTTAGCCCCGCCGGCCCCAGAGGATTAAGCGAACCGGCGAGAACGATGGCATCAGGGTCTGCGCGTTTTACGGCGGCGGATGTCTTCCTAACCAGCTCTGCAAACACTTCTGGCGGAGGAATGGCCGTTTTTTTACTCATACCGGTTCCCACCGTCCACTCATTCCAAACTTCGTAATATTTTACCTTTCCTTTAAAGCGCTTTGCGGTCCAGTATGCATAATTGGCAAATCCATCGATAGCCGCAGGCGTTGTGGGGTAGTCAGGTGCGTTATAGGCGGTATTCCCGTAGGCGAGAATGAGTAAAGAATTCAACCCATACTGAGAGAGACCGTGTTGATAAGCATCATCTTCCTTAGTCAACGGATCTGCGACGTTCATCGTACCGGGTGTTCGCTCTACCAATCCCCACAAATAGCCGGCTCGGAAAGAAGTAAAGCCATACTCCTTGATTAACGACAGATAGTTGTCTGTCGGTTTGGGGTAGTGACGCAAATGTACGTTCACACCCACCTCAAACGCATTCGCGTATCCGTATGAACCGAACAATAACGCACCCGCAACCGCGCATGCTTTTACTATTTTCGCATAGCCGTTTACGGGGCTACGTGTGGTACCAGGCTGGATTTTCAACGCGACCTCCTGCACGCCCCCAGGCAACCTGTTGAACAGGAAGCCCGATGAGGCAATTTACCATCAGAGTAATTAATAGGCTGTTTTACTGACGAACCCTTTAAATATCGTCAAGAAAACAATTTTTACATCCAACCAAACGCTCCAGTTCCGAATGTAGTCAAGGTCAAATTCAACACGCTTTTCCATTTTATCCAGCGTGTCGGTTTCACCCCGCCAGCCATTTATCTGGGCCCAACCTGTGATGCCAGGCTTCATTTTATGCCGCAGCATATAACCCTTGATCAACTTACGATACTGCTCATTATGCGCAACGGCGTGAGGGCGTGGCCCTACAATCGACATGTCGCCTTTCAGCACATTGATAAATTGTGGCAGCTCATCGAGTGAAGTACGGCGAAGAAATGCTCCCACCGGTGTCACCCGCGAATCGCCCTTTGTCGCCTGAACGACTTTATCGCCATTCTCCATTACCTTCATGGAGCGGAACTTCCACACTTCAATCGCCTTGCCATCCATGCCGTATCGGCGCTGTTTGAAAATCACCGGGCCGGGAGAAGTAAACTTCACTGCGGCTGAAATCAACACCAGTACCGGTGAAATAAAGAGCAGGATAAAAATGGAGAGAACAATATCTTCTACCCGCTTTATCACCTGGTTAATACCACTCATTGGTGTATCAAACAACGAGACAACGGATACGCCGTTAATTTCTTCCGAGCGCGACTGCAACATATTAAAGGTGAATATGTCTGGAATCAGCATCACGGAACACGTGGTATCGGAAAGTTCAGTCACCGTATCCTTGATCAGCTTTTCTTGCTCCATAGGCATCGCGATATAAATACGATCAATTCGACCACACTTAGCGTCCTCAATTAGTTGCGCTAAATCACCACGGCGTTCGATCACACTGTCCAATGGCTCTGCACTGTCATCATAGATACCCAGTACCCGGAATCCCATCCAATGCGCATCACTCAACGTTTCCGCGAGCCGAATACCAACCGGCATCGATCCCATGATGGCGATATTACGGGTGTTAAATCCTAAATTCCGCATATATCCCAGCATCAAACGGATAGTGCTGCGTGTAATGACTAAACCGCAGCAAACAAATAAGTACCATTGAATATATACTATATATTCATTATTAAAATCATTGACAAATGCAACAGCGCCCGAAGTCATCACCAAGCTTATCGTCCAGTTTTGGATAATAAGCCGAATTTCTAACCCTGCTCGCACACCGCGCCAGGAACGATAAAAATCCGTAATGCCGCCGATCATTTGAAATATCACAATCGACGTTAAGACCATAACCCAGTGTTGTATGGCGAAGCGCGTTCCTGAAATCAGACAGGATAAGTAGAGCCCGCAAAAAACGATAAAAATATCGGAAAATCGTTGCAACATTGATGTCAGGGACGCATTGGTATGCAAACTCCCACGACGGAAACCATTCATAGATAACGGCCTATTCGCTAGCATAGTATAGATGCCTTTTGTTAGTTTTCTCTGGTACCTATATTCCTAAAGCCGGGGCAATACAGCCCCGAACTTCCAATATAGCGTAAGTGCAGAGTTTAACTGCGGAGCAAGGCAAGAATTTCCTCTGTTTTCTGCTGCATCAATGACGGATTCGCCCGCGACTCAACGTTTAAGCGAACCACCGGCTCCGTGTTCGAGCTCCGTAAGTTGAATCGCCAGTCAGAAAACTCCAAACTGATACCATCGGTGTGATCGAACAGCAGCGCATCAGACCGATAGCATTCCAGGACTTTATCAATCGATGCCTGAGGATCTTGCAGATGGCTGTTAATCTCCCCGGAAGCCGGGTAGGCAGCCATGCGATCGGCCACCAATTGTCCGAGGGACATATTCTTCAGACAAAGCAATTCGGCAACCAAGAGCCATGGGATCATGCCGCTATCGCAATAAGAAAACTCGCGGAAATAGTGGTGAGCACTCATCTCACCGCCATAGACAGCATCTTCCTTACGCATGCGTTCCTTGATAAAGGCATGGCCGGTTTTCGACATGACAGGCACGCCACCGCTGGCGTTGACCACATCAATCGTGTTCCAGCTTAAGCGCGGATCGTGAATGATTTTGGCACCGGTTTCTTTCTCCAGAAACGCCGCAGCCAGAAGGCCAACAATATAGTAACCTTCAATAAAGCCGCCCTTCTCGTCAAACAGGAAGCAACGATCGAAGTCGCCATCAAACGCAATGCCCATATCAGCACCATGCGCGCGAACCGCTTGCGCCGTATCTTCACGACACTCAGGCAACAGAGGATTAGGAATACCGTTAGGGAAATTACCATCCGGCTGATGGTGAACCTTGATAAATTCGACCGGAACTTGCAGTTGCTTGAAACGTGCTTCAATGGCATCGATCACATGCCCTGCTGCACCATTGCCGGAATTGACCACCAGTTTAAGCGGCTTCAGATTTTTGACATCGATATAGCCTAGCAGGTGCTCAATATAGGCATCCTCTACGGAAATCTTACGGTAGCTGCCACGCGCAGAGGGATCCACTTCGGCAAACTCGTTCCCTTCGGCCAATCGCTGAATATCGCGTAAGCCGGTATCACCGCTGATCGGTTTGGCCTGGCTTCTCACCAGCTTCATGCCATTGTAATCCATAGGATTGTGGCTGGCGGTCACTTCAATGCCACCATCAATACCCAAATGGAAAGTCGCGAAATAAATCTCCTCGGTACCGCTGAGCCCGATATCCAGTACGTCAACGCCGGCATCACGCAAACCTTCAGCCAGCGCCAGTTTCAGCTCTTCACTGGTCAAACGAACATCGCCACCAACCACAACTTCGCGTGGTTGCAAAAACTCACCGTAAGCCCGACCGATACGATAGGCAATATCCGTATTTAACTCCTCACCTAACCGGCCACGAATGTCGTATGCTTTGAAACAAGTTAAAGTTTGAGTCATCTAAAAATCCTTACCAAAAAAATTTACGAAAACATGTCACGCTTAAGACACATCACCGTTATTTGTATTTTCCATTATCATCAATGCGAATAATATCGTCTTCACCCAAATAAGAGCCGGATTGAATTTCAATCAAATCCAATGCAATTTTCCCTGGGTTCTCTAATGAGTGTTCAGTACCTAATGGAATATAAATAGATTCGTTTTCAGTTACAAACTTCGTCTCACCGCCTTTTATAACTTTGGCGGTACCAGAAACGACCACCCAATGCTCTGAACGATGATGGTGCATCTGCAATGAGAGTTTCTCGCCAGGTTTAACCGTTATCTTACGTACCTGAAAACGCTCGCCTTGCGCAATGGCGTCATGCTTGCCCCATGGGCGGTAGACCTCACGATGCTGCTTGCATTCCGAACGCTGTCCACGTTTCAGATGATTGACGATCTCTTTAACGTCTTGCACTTTATCTTTATTCGAGATCAACACAGCATCTTTGGTTTCAACGATAACCAAGTTATCTACACCTACCGTTGCGACCAATTTATGTTCGGCACGAATATAGTTATTTGAACAATCATGTTGCAACACATCACCAAAGGTGCTGTTGCCGTTTGCATCTTTCGCACTGATGTCCCAAAGCGCCGACCAGGAACCGACATCGCTCCACCCCGCATCCAACGGCACCACGATGGCATCCGCTGTCTGCTCCATCACCGCATAGTCTATGGACTCATCCGGGCAAAGAATAAAGGCTTCGCGATCGACACGGACAAAATCCAGATCCGGCGCCGTATGCAGCAAGGCCTGACGACACGCAGCCAAAATATCCGGACGAAATTTATTCAACTCCTCGAGATAACGGCTGGCTTTAAACAGGAACATCCCGCTGTTCCATAAGTATTCTCCGCTGGCAAGATACTCTTTAGCCGTCGACAGATTCGGTTTTTCAACAAAGCGGGACACCCGAGAGGCAAGCGCCCCATCAATACTTTCACCTTTATGGATATAACCATACCCTGTTTCCGGACCGGTCGGCACAATCCCGAAGGTCGCCAGCTTTCCTGCTTCAGCATAAGGCACCGCTTGCAATACAGCCGTACGGAATGCTTCCTCATTCTGGATAACATGATCTGCTGCCAAAACCAGCAATAAGGGATCTTCGCCGCCAGCGGTCGCCTGCAACGCGGCCAGTGCAATGGCCGGTGCCGTATTGCGCCCAACCGGCTCCAAAATAATGTTGTGGGATAAACGAGTAATCTGTCGCAGCTGTTCTGCAACAATAAAACGGTGCTCTTCATTGCAGATCACCAGCGGGTTTGATATCTCCAACCCATCAAGTCTGTTGACCGTGGTTTGCAACATGGAAAATTCACTGCACAACGCTAAAAACTGTTTCGGAAATAATTCTCTTGAAAGAGGCCATAAACGGCTTCCGGTACCGCCAGCCATAATTACAGGATAAATATTACTCATAATAAATCTCACCGATCAGTATTTTATGGTTTTCGCGGTATTGAACTCATGCCATTTGGCATTAATGTATTCGGTCAGCTCACTGCGAAAACGTTCCGCAGAGAATTTGCAGGCTTGAGTACGACAGTCAACAGGGCTGATTTTGTCCTGTATTTTCTCAAATTGCTCTACGGCAGCGGCCAACGAAGGGACCGTTTGTTCTGAGAAGAAAAGCCCGGTAGGATTGCTGACGCCAAACGGACGCACGGTTTCCAACGCGCCACCTTTACCGAAGGTGATAACGGGTGTCCCGCATGCCTGCGCCTCTACCGGCGTAATGCCGAAGTCTTCTTCAGCAGCGAAAACAAACGCTTTGGCTCTGGACATGTGATCCTGCAATACCTCATTGCTCTGGTACCCCAGGATCTCAACGTTTTTGCCCGCTTTGGCTTTGATCTTCGCCATCTCCGAGCCGTCGCCTATCACGATCAGCTTCTTGTCAGGCATCGCACTGAAAGCCTCAACGATCAAGTCCATGCGCTTATAAGGGACCATTCGCGACGCCGTAAAATAGAAATCATCCTTGTTTTCATTAAGTAAGAATCGATCCACATCAACAGGTGGATAAATAACGTCAGCTTCACGGCCATACACTTTCTTAATACGACGCGCAATAAACTGTGAATTAGCGATAAAATGGTCGACGCCGTTAGCGGTACGATAGTCCCACATGCGAATTTTGTGCAACAACCATTTAGCTAACCGCCCTTTCATGCCCTTCATCAAGTTAGCCTCACGCAGGTATTGATGCTGCAGATCCCAGGCATAACGGATGGGCGAATGCACATAGCTGATATGCAGCTGATCGGGTCCAGTCAGAACGCCTTTGGCCACAGCATGACTGCTGGATAGCACGACATCATGAGAGGAGACATCAAGCTGCTCAATAGCCAACGGCATCAGAGGTAAATATTTTTGGTAGCTGGTCTTGGCTTTCGGTAGATTTTGTATGAATGTGGTTGTGGCATGCTTGTTGTGAATCTGTTGTCGAGCGGCATCCGACAAAAAATCGACCACGGAATAGAGAGTAGAATCGGGATATATGTCAATAAACTCTTTTATTACGCGCTCAGCCCCTGCGTAGGTCACCAACCAATCGGCTACGACCCCGACATTTAACGACTTCTGTTCAGACATACCTCTCCCCAACTCACCTTAAATTTGAAATCCCAATACAAGAATACTCTTCACTAATGATTCGGCTTTTCTGAATCGCTGAATGATATCTTCTCAACGTCTCTTCAGATATGCCAGGCATCCGTAATTTCATAATAACGTTCTACAATTACCGAATGCCTAATACCCTAGCGCTATCTCAACTGAGTGATAATATTTTCCAACTTCTTGGCCGATTCAAGCCAGGAATAATGACCGATGTTGTTGTACCCTTTCTCTTTGAGCTGTTCGCGCAACGATTCATCGTTGATAATTCTATTCAGTGCATCAACCATTTCCTGATGCTTATACGGGTTAAAATACAGGGCACTATCCGCCAATACTTCGGGTAAGGAGGCCTGGTTCGACGAAACGACGGGACATCCGCAAGCTTGGGCTTCCAATGGAGGAATACCAAAGCCTTCATAGAACGAAGGAAAAACAAACGCTAAAGCGCGTTGGTAAATCGCCACCAACTCTTCATCGGTGACTCGCCCTAAGAATTCAACATTCTTCATGGCGTTCTCATCATTGCCAGAGAAATCCATGCCTGAAAAATTCTTATTCTTTCCACCGATAATCTTAAGTTTAACATCCGTATTTTGACATGCGGCAGAAAAAGCGGCCAGTAAACCATGAAAGTTCTTATGATAGTTAGGCGAAGAAACCGCCAACAGAAAACGCTCATCAGTATTGCTGGCACTCTCGACACTTCTGCGAGAAAAAAGATCGGATACAGCATTGGCGATCACAAAGGTATTTTTCGGATTGTAACCATAAGCCGTCGTAATTTCTTTTTTAGAAAATTCACTAACGGTCAATAGTGCACGGCTGTTTTTTAGCATGATGGGAATCAGCAGGTTATACATCAACCGAAACTTTCTAGAATAGCTCTGCGGGAATTTCTTATAAGTCACGTCATGATGAGTCACGACCTTATTCTTATACCACAGCGGCGCAGTATTCCCTAAATTGATCAACAATGGATTGCCATTGGCTTTCAGATATTTTGGCAGGTCTCGTTGTTCCCATTGATGCCCGGTTCGATGTCCAACCACCTTTACATTGAGCGACTCAGCAGCCTTCGTATTCTTTATGTCACCAGGTGAAACAAAAACGATATCGTCGCGTAGTTCCCGTAGCGCCAGGCTAATCTGTTCAGCAAAGCGCTGCACCCCTGTTAACTCTTGTGTGAGAAATCGTGCATTAACAACAATCATATATACCTCTATGACGACGCCACTATACAATTCAAGCTTATCGTGTCTGCGCTTGGAGCCTTTGGGCATCAGCCACCTTAGAAAACTCATCTTGTCTAAATGACAAAAGCAAAGCAGAAATAATAATCGAGAAAACATACCCTGGATAATTAGTAATCGGGTTGTTATAAACTAAGTTGATAGATAGCGAAATCATCCAATACAGGAACACACCCGTGTAGAACTGTCCATAGCGGACTTTATTATACAGTTTCAGTAAAATAATTGACGCAGCAAGTAAGAAGATGAAAATTCCCACTCCGCCATAGTTGGAAAGCAAGAAGATATAGATACTGTCCAACGGCAGCGCAGCATCATCACCGACCGCGGCATTACCGTTAACGCCGTAACCTGCTCCGGTAAAAATTGAATAGGTGTCACTATTTCTCACTTCTTCAATCAGTAAGATCCTTTCCAGAATACTTTGCTCTGCATAATTATTATCGCTTGAATAGATAGATTTATAGATCCCCATGTCCGTCATGGTTGCGTAGAAGAATGATGACAATGCCACGCATACAAGCACCACACTGGCTAAACTGGCTTTCAACGATAGGAATCGACGAACAAACAGATAGCCAAAATAAATACCGGCCATAATTATAGCTGTTTTCGATGTGGAACAGACAATACCGGCCGAGACAATCAATATATATCTCAAGCGATTTTTCTTACTAACAAATGGACTTAATATGAGACCGAAGAATAAAAACTCAGATAGTGTAAAAGGACTACTAAAAAGACCTATCGCCCTAAAGAATCCGCTTGCGGTACGTAAAATCAGCCCATTATCTTTTCCCACTTGCGTAAATTGCAATCCAGGACTTACCCCGGTCAGCGCATAAAGCAAACCTGAAAACACGCTTTCCAGTATGGCGAAAATAGCATTGACAACGGTGACTATGACGTAAACTTTAATCAGCCTCATCAGCAATTTCATGCGATGTTCAGGCTCTAGACACACCAAGAGTGCGGCAACCAGCAACGACGAATAGGTAAACAATTCGAAGCGGAATTGCGTAACGACGTTACCAATTTTAAAATTGCTGTTAAGAATAGAAATAAGAACATATGACAGGGAAAGCATAACCATGCCAATAAACAGCAGTAGGTAGCTTCTAAAACCCGGGCCGGTTCTACTCTTATTGGCCGCCAGATAAAGCAGCAAAAACGCCGGTAATGCCAATGAATAGACATCTTTATAAAGCAGTATCAGGCGCGTCGTATTGTGAGCGACGATATTGATAACCCCACTGATTGAAATTACTACCAGATAGGTGATAACAAAATAGTCTGCGAATTTTTTCGATGAGAATCCCATATCAGCTCTTATAAACCTCTTGATAACCCGCAGCCAACCGCCCGGCGTCAAAGGGATTCACATCAACAAACTCGACGCGCTCATTTTTTAAGATTCGCAGTTTTTCCAACGTAAATTCACTTAGCTGATATACATTGGGGTAATGTTCAGCGATTTCAGCAACGCCACCGGCGAAAGAAGTGAAGACGTGCTTGCCGGCAGCAGCCGTTTCCGCTACTGCTCGGCCAAACGGTTCATTCCAGAGTGTAGGCAAATAAACCATATCAATCTGAGCCAGGAAGGATTCTACCGGCACAAACCCCAACAGATGGACGCCAGCCTCCTCCGCCCTGAGTTGCAAGGCGCGGCCTTCATCGGAGGAGGAAAAACGCCCGGCAGCGTAAAACTCCACCTCACCCGGTATCGTCATTTCCAACGCTTTGGCGCAGAACGCCTTGAACCCTTTATCTGCGGTCAAACGGCCAATAAAGCCAATCCGGATAACCGACGACGATTGGTCGGCAACATGACATTTTTTTATCGGATTGTAGATGTGGCTGTGTCGGGCATTAATGGCAAAGCCATTATCTTGATGCAATGCAGAGATGTATTTGCTGATGCCGACAAACCTATCGACATTCTGGCTTTTTCGCTTTTTCACCATAGATGTCAACTGGACCGCTGCAGAACCTACATCCATATTTTCCCCATGTTGAAACAGCGTACAGTTATGGTGAAAGAGATAATAATCACGAGCCGTATGGACGAGTTTTATATTCCTTTTTTTGACACAGTCCCAAATCGCAACAGAAAAGCCACTGATGTTATTGGTATGTACCACATCGGGATTAAAATTATCCAACTCTCTGGAGAAAGCCTTTCCCATCATTGGATTGAAATTGTCAACCAAATGCCAGACGACTTTTGACAACTTCCCTTTTTGCTCATTACTGAAAGGCCAGTACAGATTTTTCAGCGGTAAATAAACCACCTCAACGCCATTTATTTCCGTCTGCTTTCTGAACTTTTCATCGTGTAAACAAACTACGCGAACTCTATCGCCTTTTGAAACCAGCTCTTCCGCCAAAAGTTGCACAGACACTTCCGCGCCGCCAACCTTGAATGGTGCATATAATGTATTAACAATTAATATATTCATAATAGCCGGTTTTTATCAGGTATTTCGGCGCCGTAAGACTAGGCGCTTTAGATAAAGAGAGGTTATAAAGACACTTATAACCTCTTGAAGGGAGATTTGCTTTATTACGCGTCTTTACCGCCAGATTTGTATTCGTACTGGTAGTAACCGTAGTTGCCATAATAGCTGCTTGCGCGACGTTCAACGGCGTTCAGAATAATGCCTTTGATCTCTATACCGTTTTGATCGAATCTGCGCACGCTGATCTCGAGTTCTTTAACCGTGTTCATACCGAAGCGCGCGATCATCAGCGCCGTACCGACATGGTGGCCAATAATTGCCGCATCGGTGACAGCCAGGATAGGCGGGGTATCGATCAGAACCAGATCATAATGCTTGTCCGCCCATTCGACCAAATCGGCAAAACGGCTGTGCATCAGCAACTCAGAAGGATTCGGTGGAATCTGACCGCGAGGAATGAAGTCCATTCCGTTAATTTGCGTAGGGCGAACCGCGCTGGCCGCATCGATTTTGCCTGACAAAATATCAGACAGACCATTTTGCCAATTGGCATCCAGCAGTGTGTGTGAATACCCTTTTCGCATATCGGCGTCGATAACCAGCACACGCTGCCCCGCCTGAGCGATAACCGCCGCCAGGTTGATACTGACAAAGGTCTTACCGATGTTTGGACTGGCGCCGGAAATCATCAACACATTATTCTTCGCTTCCATCATCGCAAAATGCAGGCTGGTGCGCAGACTGCGAACGGCTTCGATGGCAAGGTCAGCCGGGTTGCCGACGGCAAGCAACGAGTTAGCGCGCGTATTGGACTTACGATGAGTGCGCAGCAATACTTCACGGTCTTTTTTCTGCTGCCATTCAGACAATGGAATGCTGGCGTAGACGTTGATTCCCCGCTGCTCCAACTCGTCAGGGCTCTCGATTCCATGGTGCAACATGGTTTTAAGCACCACGATGCCGATGGAGAACATCCCGCCCAATACCACACACAGCAGAACAATCAAGGTTTTACGTGGCTGAACCGGTTTTGGCTGTGTCACCGCCGGATCGACAATACGCACATTACCCACGGTACTTGCTTTGGTGATCCCAAGCTCTTGTTGCTTATTCAGCAGCTGCATGTAGATTTCTTTACCCGCATCAACATCTCGGGTTAGCCGCAAGATTTCCTGCTGCGTCTTAGGCATTACGCTAATACGTTTGTTCAGCTTCGCGCGTTCCCCTTCCAGGGTCCCACGCTTCTCCATCAAAGCACGATATGCCGGGTGCTCTTTAGTGTACAGCTTCGATATCTCAGCTTCTTTGAAGGTCAACTCATTCAGTTGTGCCTCGACAGAAACCACGCTGTCCAGCATAGACTTGGCTTCAAGCGACAGATCGACGGAATCATTGTCCTGACGGAACTTATTCAGCTTATCTTCGGCGATGTCCAGAGAGGTTCTCACCTGCGGCAACTGCTCTTTCAGAAATTCGAGGCTCTTGGCCGCTTCTTCCGACTTACGCTCAACGTTCTGCAGCAAATAATTTTTCGAAATGCTGTCGAGCGTTTTACCCACCAGCTCAGGATCTTCCCCTTGCAGGGTCAACGCCAACACGCCGGTGTCCTTGGCTTTATCTTCAACCGTCAACGCCGCGAGCAACGCGTTAATAGCCATCAGATCGCTGCGCTTGGTCACTTTGAAGACCGTACCAGGCGCCGCGTCAATTTCGCTGACCAGCATGGTCACACCTTTTTGATTGACCAGCTCACCCGTTTTGCCTTTGAGGAATTCATCACCATCAACGCTGAGAGCGAAACTGTTTTTATCAATCACTTCCAGCTCAAGGTCTTTTTCATTCCATGAATAAGGAATAGACAAACGCGACAAGGCTATCTTGCCGGGTTCGTTCCCCATCAAACGATTCCAACCCTGCCCAAAGATCGGGAAGTATTTTTGTTCGACGACCGTATTCAGGTTCAAATCTGCGACGGTTTTGCCAAGCACCATGCGGGATTTGATCAGCTCAATCTCCGCCGCAGAGCCAGGCTGTGCCGTAGGTAACATTTCGGAAAGGTTATTGAGGATCGAGTTACCCGAACTTTGTTCAACTTGAATCAATGCATCCGACTGGTATACAGGCGTTGCGAACAGAGAATAGACGATGCCGATCACGGCAAAGAATGTCGTAATCCCTATAATCAGCCACCGATGATCCAGCAGCGTTCCCAGCAACCGACCTAAATCAATCTCATCATTACTTGCGCCCGCAGCCGGACCCAGTTTGCTATTATCAATCATTGTCATCTCTGGTTAACGATTTAATGCTTTTGCCCATTTCTGCGCAGCTTCAGCCAGAAGGTTATATACAAACTCAAACGCTTCGTGACTCTTCTTATACGGATCAGGAACTTCAGCCTGCCCCATCCAGTGAGCGAACAGCATGGTTTTCCCCCTGACTTCGGGGGCTAAACGGCAAACGGCCTCAATGTGACTTTTTTCCATCACCAGTATCAGCGAATATTCACGACACATTTCCTTGGTCAACTGCTGTGCAACATGGTTATCCAAAGAAAGACCATGCTCTTCCGCCACCGCCACCGCAGCCTCATCCGCCGGCTTACCGACGAGTGCGCCGATACCGGCCGACGCGATTTTTTTTTGTGGCAGATGTTTTTTCAACAGCCGCTCCCCCGTCGGAGAACGGCAGATATTTCCAACACAGACAACCAAAACAGAATCAAACATAGCGTATCCTCTACGGCCAGTTACGAATACGCAGCGTACCTTCCGTCAGGTTGTTGAAGCCGTCAATGGTTGGCACCAACTGCGTGACCAGACGATTCCAACGAGCGACCGGCGCCGCAGTGACATAGACAATGTCATAAGGCTGAAGGTGGAACTCTGCCCCCATCACCATGGCTGTCGCATCCGACATATTCAACTGATAGATGTTCGCCAGTTTATTGCCCTGAGTGCCATGCAGAGGTCGAATAACAAAGATGCCTGTCGCATCAGCACTGGACTGCGCTATCCCCTGGCTTGCTCCCAACGCTTCCGTCAACGTCATACCGCTGCGATCCATCTTAAGCGTGGCCGGCGTTCTGACTTCCCCCATCACAAATACTTTCAGGTCGTCATTACGCGGGATATACAGAATATCGCCAGGATAGAGCAGGCGGTTTTGCGTCAGATCGCCATTCTGCATCAGCTTTTGCAGAGACAGATTCGACTCTTTGCCATTGTGCGTGAGAATAATATTGCGCCAGTCTGCATTTTCGGTCAGCCCGCCGGCGGCGTTGATGGCATCCATCACCGTCAATGGCACGTTGGTGATCGGTTGTTGGCCCGACTTGGCGACTTCCCCCGTCACATACGCTTTCTGAGAACGGAAAGCGGCGATATTGACGTCAACCTGTGGGCTTTCAATGTATTGCGCCAGTCTCCTGGCGATTTGATCGCGGATTTCGGTGACCGTTTTGCCTACCACGCTCACCTTGCCGATATAAGGATAGAAAATTGAACCGTCGGCATGCACCCAGTTACCGGTGTCACTGGCGCTGCGGTATTGACCAGCCGGCGTTGTCAACTCAGGATGGTCCCAGACCGTCACGTTAAGAACGTCACCCACACCAATCCGGTATTCATATTTGCTCAGCGACGCATCCAATTGCTCATTGGACTGTGCGATCACTTTCGCAGGACGCAACGAATCCAGCAGCTTAGGCGTCATAGGGTAAATATTAACCAGCTTATCAATGTCGAAGTCAGCATCTTCTTGTTTTACGACTTCTTTTCCACTGGTCGATAAATGGGTTCCAGGAAACACCGTGCATCCACTGATTACGCTGATTGATATCAATAGCGATATCACTTTCAATTGTCGTTTTGCCATCAAATTATCATCACTTTCAAGTAAATGTATCTGCAAAGCTACAATGCTAGCCAACCGTGGCTGCGTCGCTGTAACCTTATCAAAATGCCTGACACTTGCTGCGCCGTCTCTCAATAAGCGCCCTGTCGCAATTTTCAAAAACGTTTATCTGCCGTTGATAAGAGCAAAGCTATTATTGGCAAGATAAATAAGCTGAGAAGCCTCGCATTGGCGAAAATCGATGCCGGGGCCGATTCGGGCTTTAATTTGTATTAATAACAGTATATTGCAGAGCAGCCTGGCAAGTTCGTGCAAAAATCACTCGCCAATGCAACTCAGCAACCCGCTATTGAATGTATACTAATATAAAAATTGAGACAGTGAAATTCCCCAAAATTCAACCACTCTCCTGATTTCCTTACAGTGATCGGGCCGATGGGAAACCATCCAGTCTAGTTCAAAACGCCAGCTGTTCAGCCCATTCCCGGAAAGCCTTGCCCTGAGTAGGATGACGCAAACCGTAGGTGACAAACGCCCGCAAGTACCCCAGTTTTTCACCACAGTTGAACGACTCCCCAACCAACTCTGTTGCCTCTACCGGTTTGTGTTTCAACAATTCGGCAATCGCATCGGTCAGTTGAATACGGCCCCAGGCCCCCGGTTTGGTCGTCTCCAGAAGAGGCCAAATATCCGCTGACAACACATAACGTCCCACCGCCGAATAGTTGGATTCCAACTTGGTTTCCGGCGCCGGTTTTTCGATAATCGACGTGATACGAGCGCTTTCGCCAGGAGCCAGGCTGCTGGCTTCACACTGCACCACAGAATAGTCATGCAGGACGTGTTCATCCGCCGTCTGAACCAACACCTGGCTCAGACCGGTTTGTTCAAAGCGCGCAATCATGTGTGACAGATTGTCTTTCTTCAAATCGGCTTTTGCGTCATCCAGCAAGATATCCGGCAACAGAACGACAAACGGCGAATCACCGACCAAAGGTTTGGCACAGAGCACCGCGTGGCCCAACCCCTTTGGCTGCCCCTGCCGTATATGCATCAGCGTGACGCCTTTTGGCGTTATCGACTGCACCTCATCCAACAGCTGCCGTTTCACACGAGCCTCCAGCATCGCCTCCAACTCGAATGAGGTATCAAAATGGTTTTCGATGGCGTTCTTAGAAGAATGCGTCACCAAGATGATCTCTTTGATCCCGGCAGCAACACATTCATTGACAATGTATTGAATCAGCGGTTTATCTACGATCGGCAACATTTCTTTCGGAATCGCCTTGGTCGCCGGAAGCATACGCATACCCAGCCCTGCCACAGGAATAACCGCTTTCAACTTCGTCATAGTAGCCCTCATTCAATCTGGTGATCGCTTTCAGCCGCAGTGGCGACAGCCTGTTACTTATTCAACGTCTGCTTCAACCAGCGGCTGAAGTTTTCGCCTTCGGAACCGTGACGCAATCCATACTGCACAAATGCCTTCATGTAGCCAAGCTTGTCACCACAATCATGGGATTTACCGCTCATGTGGAACGCTTCCACCGTTTGTTCATCCATCAACATCGCGATCGCATCGGTCAGTTGGATCTCATCGCCCGCGCCGGGTGGCGTCTTTTCAAGCAACGGCCAAATATCGGCGGCAAGCACATAACGGCCAACAACCGCCAGATTGGAAGGCGCATCCTCGCGAGCCGGCTTCTCTACCACGGCCGTCATCGGCGCGCTTTCACCCACAGCGATCGTCGCGCCGGCGCAGTCAACTACGCCATATTTGGACACATCCTGTTCCGGCACCGGTTCAACCATAATCTGGCTGAATCCCGTCTCGTCGAAACGCTGGAGCATTCTGGCCAGATTCTCTGTGCGCAGATCCGCGGTTGCATCATCCAGCAAAACATCCGGAAGCAGCACCACGAAAGGAGAATCGCCTATCATCGGCTTGGCGCACAATACGGCATGTCCCAGTCCTTTCGCCTGGCCCTGGCGCACTTGCATCACTGTCACATCCGGTGGGCAAATGCTTTTTACTTCGGCCAACAACTGACGCTTCACGCGCGCTTCGAGCATCGCCTCAAGCTCAAAGGAGGTATCGAAATGGTTTTCAATCGCATTTTTTGATGAATGGGTAACCAAAACGATATCTTTGATGCCCGCCGCTACGCACTCACTGACGATGTACTGAATTAAGGGCTTATCGACCACCGGCAACATTTCTTTAGGGATGGCTTTGGTTGCCGGCAACATTCGGGTTCCCAAGCCCGCTACAGGGATCACTGCCTTGAGTCTTTTCTGCATTTTCATTCCAATTCATCGTGGCGCTGCATCCCCGCGGCAAGTAAAAAGGGAACATTCATC